>Ga0181537_10000262_pt1 | contig 49488 bp, 48 predicted proteins | sample PEATcosm2014_Bin_39_FD_119765 | JGI IMG/M metagenome (GOLD analysis project Ga0181537, IMG submission 119765) | Peatland microbial communities from MTU Mesocosm Facility, Houghton, MI, USA - PEATcosm2014_Bin23_10_metaG | ecosystem: Environmental > Terrestrial > Soil > Wetlands > Peat | place...
GCCATCGAAGGTGGACAGATACAACTCGTCGCCGCGCACCTGCCCCGCGAGGAAGCGGTGATCGCCCGTGTCGGTCAGAAACGTGCCGCCGACCACACCGTTCGATTGCGTGAACTCTCCGACGGCGGCCTCCGGCTTGTCGCCGTCGCCGATGAAATTGACCGTCCAGCGGCCCGATACATCCGCATTGCCGGGCCCGGCCCCGTCGAAAAAACGAAAGTCCTGGCCGCGCTGCGCATGCAGCGGGATGTGCTGCTGCTTGCCGCCCAGCTTGACCAGGATGACCTCGCCCTGCAATTGATCGCCCCTGGCATCGGCAACGAGGCGGTTCTCATAGCCCGGCATGCGAATTTCCAGATGCGCGCCGGCCACCGTGACCTCGTCCAATTTGAGCCGCTCGCTGCCATTGACGAGGTAGCCGACGGTCGCGGAGCCTTCACGCTCCAGGTCCAGGCCGAAGGGCAGCTCCCCGCCCGGCAGCGTCAGCACCGCGCGGTACAGCCCCGTTTTGACGGCCGGCGCCGATTCGCCCTGCGGAGCCGCGCGGTGGCAGGCACTTGCCAGGACGGCCAACCCCAGGGCGATCGCCATCGAGGCGGCGCGGCGCGACGAGGCGGAAATGTGCGTTGTGGCATGCGTCACGGGTGCTAACGATACCCGCGCGCCTGCAAGGTGAATAGTTTCGCGTAGCGGCCGTCGGCGGCCATCAGCGATTCGTGGCTGCCGCGCTCGACGATGCGGCCCTCTTCGAGCACCAAAATCTGGTCCGTCATGCGCACCGTCGAGAACCGGTGCGAGATGACGATGGCGATACGGTTGCGCGTCAGTTCGCGGAAGTGCTCGAACACCTCCGCTTCGGCTCCCGCATCGATCGCGGCGGTGGGTTCGTCGAGCACCAGAATGTCCGCTTCGTTGCGCATGAACGCGCGGGCGAGGGCGATTTTCTGCCATTGGCCGCCCGACAACTCGCGGCCGTCCTTGAACCACTTGCCCAGCTGGGTGTGGTACCCCGCCGGCAGCGTGTCGACGAATTCGGCGGCCAGGCCCTGGACCGCGGCGCTGCGCCAGCGGTCCTCGTCGTCGAAGGCGCGCACGTCGCCCGCGCCGATATTCTCGCCGACCAACATCTGGTATCGGGCGAAGTCCTGGAAGATGACCCCGATACGCTGGCGCAGGGTACTCGCGTCCCATTCCTCAAGGTCGAGCCCATCCAGGAGAATCCGGCCTTTCGTGGGCTGGTACAGGCGGGTCAGCAACTTGATCAACGTGGTCTTGCCGGAGCCGTTCTGCCCGACCAGGGCCAGACTCTCTCCGGGGCGGACATGCAGGTCGATCCCGGACAGCGCCGGGGCGGCGGCGCCCGGATAGACGAACTCGACGTTCTCGAAGCGGATGCCTTCGCCGGGAGTGGGGCCGCGAGTCGCGGAGCCGCTCGAGCTGCCGACGGGCTGCTCCAGGTATTCGAAGAGATTCGACAAATAGAGGTTATCCTCGTACAGCCCGCTGATCGCCGACAGCGCGGCGCTCACCGCCGACTGGCCCTGGCGAAACAACATCAGGTACATGGTCATCTGACCCACGGTCATGGCGCCCAGCACCGTCTCGGCCGCGATCCACGCATAGCCGCCGTACAGCGTGGCCGTGCCCACGAGCCCGAGGCCGAATCCCCACGCATCGCGGCGCAAGGTCAGATCGCGGTCCTCCCGATACAGGCGCGTAAAGATGTCGCGGTAGCGATCGAGCAATCGCGGCCCCAGCTCGAATAGTTTCACCTCCTTGGCGTTGTCCTCGCGCGCCAGCACCGATTCCAGGTAGATCTGCATGCGCGCCTCCGGAGCGCGCCAGCGGAACAGCCGGAACGCCTCGCCCGAGAACTTCGCCTCCGCCAGGAACGCGGGCAGTCCGGCGAGGATGAGGAGCACGACCGCCCAGGGGGAGAAGCGGATGAGCAGACCGCCGAAGGAGACCAGCGAAATCGCGTTTTGCAGCAGGCCGAAGGTGCGCATCACCAGGCTCAAGGGACGGCTCGAGGCTTCGCGGCGCGCCCGGGTCAGCTTGTCATAGAACTCCGAATCCTCGAATTGCGTCAAATCCAAGGTCAGTGCCTTTTCCAAGATCATGACGTTGACGCGTTGTCCGAGCTGCGCGCGCAACAGCGACTGAGCGAGCGAGATGCCCCGCTGCGCCATCGACGTGGCGGCGACCAGCACGGCCTCGAGGCCGACAAATTTCACCACCGGCGCGAACACCGTCGCGCCGGTGTGGCGATGCAACTCCGCGGCGTGAATGACGGCGTCGACGATTTGCGCGCCCACATAGGCGATCGCCGCCGGCAGCACGCCGGCAACCAAGGTCAGCAGGCCAAGGGTGACGCTCAGGGCCTTGTTGGTGGTCCAGACCAGCGTCAGGGCGCGGCTGCTGTAGGCGAACACGCCGAGCAGGCTGCGCTGCATGCCGTGCTCGGTTGCCGGCGGTGCCGTGCCGGCCTGCGGCGAGTCGGCTTGGTGGGGTGAGGGGCGCGCCGCCAAGATCGTGCTACTTCTCGCTCGTCGCTTCGTACATCGCTTCCCTTCGCTTCAGTAATTGCTATCGGCGTCCCGGTACGGGCCGTGACCGGCAGTTTATAATGGCCCCACCGTGAGTCAGGTATGGCGGAGCAGTCGTGAAATTCAAGCCCTTGCTCGACCGATGGAAGAAAGAGGCGGCCCCGGCGCGAACCGCCAAGGAATACCCGGTTCGCCTGGAGCTGGACGACGCCTCGCGATTGCATGCCTTGGCCGAGCTGTTTCCCGGCCAGCCGATCGAATCGATCATCACCGATCTGCTGCATGCCGCCCTCGACGAGATTGCCGCCGCCATGCCCTATGAACGGGGCCCGAAGGTCATTTCGCGCGACGATCAGGGCGATCCGGTGTACGAGGACATCGGGCTGACGCCCCGATTCGTCCAGCTGACCCGCAAATTCAAGAAGGCCCTCGAGGCGGAGACCGCAAAGCAGCGATGAGACGCCCCTGCTTGACGCTGCCCGCTCAGGGCGGCGATACTCCGCGTATGTCGATTGCACGCAGGCTCCGCAAGGCTTGGTGGTGGCGCACTCCGTAGGGGAGCGGGCGCTGGCCGATTTTCAATTTAGTTCGTCGTTATCCAGAACCCATCTCCGCACGAAGCCGGTGGTGGGTTTTTTATTGTCCGTGGGATTCGTATTCGTGGTTCGGATTGAATGAATGAAGCCACCTTTTGACATCGCGGCCGATCTGGACACGCCGGTGTCGGCCTATTTGAAGCTCAAGCCCTTCCGGCCGCGATTCCTGCTGGAAAGCGTCGAGGGTGGGGAACGGCTGGCGCGCTATTCCTTCATCGGATTCGGCGATTGTCTCGAAGTGCGCCTCGACGGCGCGGGGCTCGACGTCGGCGGCGTGCATTCCCCGAGACCGCGCTCCAAGCTCGAGTTCCTGACCGCGCTGCGCGGCGCACTGCTCAAGGCGCCTCAGCCGCTGCCGCAAGTGCCGGGCGTGCCGCTGCTCGGAGGCCTGGTGGGCTACACCGCCTACGATGCGGTGCGCTACTTCGAGCGCCTACCGGGACGCAGCCTCGATGCCACCGAGACGCCGCACGCTCATTATCTCGCGCCGCAGTCCCTGCTGGTGTTCGATCACTTGACCCGCAGCGCGGCGCTGCTGCACGACGGCAGCGAGGCCGAACGGCAAAGCCTGCGCCGCGAGGTGGTGCGGGCATTGCGCGGCGCCGTCCCGGCGATACTCGCGCCCGGGCGCTTCTCTGCCGCGACTCCATCGCTGACGGAACAGGCCCACGCGGCACGGGTGCATCGCGCCCAGGAGTACATTGCCTGCGGCGACGTCTATCAACTGGTGCTGGCGTCGCGATTCGAGGGCCGCCATGCGCTCGAGCCCTTCGAGGTGTATCGGGCGCTGCGGCTCCTCAATCCATCCCCCTACATGTATTTTTGCGAGCTCGGCGACATCACGGTCGTGGGCTCCTCGCCGGAGGCGCTGGTGAAATGCCACGGCGGGTTCGCGCAGTTGCGGCCGATCGCAGGATCGCGGCCGCGGGGCGCCGACGCCGCCCTCGACGCCGCGCTGGCGGCGGAGCTGTTGGTGGATCCGAAGGAAAACGCCGAGCACGTGATGCTGGTCGATCTGGCGCGCAACGACTTAGGGAGGGTGGCGACCGCGGGTTCGGTGGTGGTGGACCCCTACCGTGTGATCGAGCGCTACAGCCATATCATGCACATCGTCAGCGGCGTCAACGGCCGGCTGGCGCCGGGCCAGGATGCCTTTGACTTGTTTGCCGCGACTTTCCCCGCCGGAACCTTGGTGGGCGCTCCCAAGGTACGCGCGATGGAGATCATCGATGAGCTCGAACCGGTGGGGCGGCAGCTCTACGGCGGAACCATCGGCTACTTCGGCAGGCACGGCGACATGGATCAGGCGATCACCATCCGCACCCTGGTTTTTCGCGGCGACAGCTACAGCTATCAGGCGGGAGGCGGCATCGTCGCCGACAGTTCCGCGAAAGCGGAATACGATGAGCTGATGGCGAAGAGCGCCGTGCTGCGCCGTGCCCTCGAGCTTGCCGCGGAGGGTCTGTAAGATGAAGCCTCGGATCTTGCTGATCGATAACTATGACTCCTTCACGTACAACCTGGTGCAGGCATTCTTGGTGCTGGGAGCCGCGGTGGACGTGCATCGCAACGATGCGATCTCGCCCGCGGAGGCGCTGGCGCTCGAGCCTTCCCATCTGGTGATATCTCCGGGCCCCGGCACACCACGCGACGCCGGTGTTTCAATGCAGATGATTCGGACGTTCGCGGGAAAGGTGCCGATTTTCGGCGTCTGTCTGGGCCATCAATCCCTGGTGGAGGCGTTCGGGGGCAGGGTCGTGCGTGCGGCGCGGCTGATGCACGGCAAGGTCTCCGCGGTCACACATGACGGCAGGGGACTGTACGCCGGCATGCCGGCCACATTCGAGGCCGGCCGCTATCATTCGCTGATTGCCGCCGCGGACGGCATCCCGGCGGTGCTCGAGGTCACGGCGCGCACCGCAGAGGGCGAGATCATGGGGGTCCGGCACCGATCGCTGCCGATCGAGGGCGTGCAATTTCATCCGGAAAGCGTGCTCACGCCGGACGGCCCGATTCTCATGGGAAATTTCCTCAAGACCTGAATCGTGAACAGCCCGCGCGAAATGCTCGATGAGCTGGTGCAACACCGCGACCTCTGCGAGAGCGAGGCCGCGGCCCTGCTGCGATCGCTGACGGCTCCGGACTTCGCGCCGGCGATGGCGGGCGCACTATTGGCCGCCTTGCGCGCGAAAGGAGTCACGGCGGCGGAAGTGCGCGGATTCGCCGGCGCCATGCGAGAGCTCGCCCGCAAACCCGAGCTTGCGCCGGGACTCGACGCCATCGACATCGTCGGCACGGGGGGCGATGCTTCGGGCAGTTTGAATCTGTCGACGGGAGCGGCGTTGCTGGCGGCCGCCTGCGGACTGCCCGTCGTCAAGCACGGCAATCGCTCGATCTCCAGCCGCTGCGGCAGCGCGGATCTGATCGAGGGGCTCGGTTTCTCGCTGCCCCTGGATGAGAGCCGGGCGGCGCGGTGCTTTGCGGCCACCGGCTTCACGTTTTTGTTCGCGCCGTATTTTCATCCGGCAATGAAGACTTTGGCGCCGATCCGCGCCTCGCTGGGCATTCGCACCGTATTCAATTTGCTGGGACCGCTGACGAATCCCGCCTCGCCGCGCTACCGCTTGATCGGTGCCTACGATGCGGCAACCGCCGAGCTGATGGCCGGCACCCTGGCGGGCATGGACATCGAGCGTGCCTGGGTGGTACATGGCGCGGCGGGCTGGGACGAAGCCACGCCCATCGGTCCCTTCCTGGCTTTCGACGTCACACGCAATGGCATTCTGCGCCACCAGATCGATCCGCGGGATTTCAGGCTGGCTCCCTGCGCACCCAAGGATCTGGCCGGCGGCGATGCGGCTGCGAATCTCGCGGCACTGCTCGAGGTATTCGCGGGGCGCGATCGCGGCCCGCATCTGGCGGCGTTGACCTTGCAATGCGGCCTCGCCCTGTTCATTGCCGGCCGCTCGGCGTCCATTCAGACGGGAATCGACACGGCGCGCGCGGCAGTCGACAGCGGACAGGCGGGTGAGTGGCTGAAACGCCTGCGGCAATACGCGGCGGACAGCCGATCATGAGCGGATTCCTGGACGACATGGCGGCTCGCAGCGCGGCACGCGTGGCGCAGGCGCTTCGGCATGAATCCTTGCGCGTCCTGGAGCGGCGCGCCCGTCAGGCGCCGCCCGGCGCGCCGCTGCGCTTGTCGAGCACGGGCTTCGACGTCATTGCAGAGCTCAAGCTGCGCTCGCCGGCCGCCGGCCCGCTCGGCGACGCCGGTCAGGACTGGCAGGGACGGGTCGCCGCTTACGCGCGCGGCGGCGCCGCCGCGGTGTCGGTTCTGACCGAGCCCACGCGTTTCGACGGATCGCTGGAACATCTGCGCCTGGCCGCGGCGGTACTCGGCCCCTTGGGCGTGCCGGCGATGCGCAAGGACTTTCTGGTCGATCCCTATCAGGTGCTGGAGGCGCGCGCCGCCGGCGCGGGCGGTGTTCTCGTGATCCTGCGAATGCTGCCTCGTGCGCGCATCGTGGAGCTGCTGGACGCCGCAGCCGAGCATGGCATGTTCGTGCTCCTCGAAGCGTTCGATGAGGCGGATCTGGCCATGGCGCGCGACCTGACCGCGCCCGATCGTGAGCAGAGCATATTGGTCGGCGTCAACTGCCGCGACCTGCAGACTCTCGGAGTGGTGCAAGAGCGGTTCGCGGCGCTCGCGCCGCTGCTGCCGGCGGGCCGCCCGTCGGTCGCCGAGAGCGGCGTCGCTTCGGGCGCGGACGCGCGGCGCATGCAGGAGCTGGGCTATCGTGTGGCGCTGATCGGAACCGCCCTCATGGCGCGCGAAGATCCCTCGCAGCTGCTGCACGAAATATTCGAGGCGACGCGGACAGTGCAACGGTAAATGGCTACACTCGGCGCCATGTGGATCAAGATATGCGGCATCACCAGTGCGGACGCGGTGGCGGCGGCCGCGGAGGCCAATGTCGATGCGATCGGCTTCGTGTTCGCGCCGAGTCCGCGGCAGGTGACGCCTGGCCAGGCGGCGCAGCTGGCGGCGCTCGCGCCCCCCGGCATTTTGCGCATCGCCGTGGCGCAGCACCCGCTGCAAATGAAGGTCGACGAAATCTGCCGAATACTCAAGCCGGATTACTTTCAAACGGACGTCGAGGATTTGCGCGAGCTGAAGATTCCGGCGCACATCAAGGTGCTTCCCGTCGTGCGATTCGGACGCAAGACGCCGAGCCCTCTGCCCGCCCGCATGCTGTTCGAAGGTCCGTCGAGCGGCATCGGCGAGCTGGCCGATTGGGGTCGCGCGGCGGAGCTGGCGCGGCAAACCGAGGTGATTCTCGCCGGCGGCCTGTCGCCGCAGAACGTGGCCGAGGCGATCCACGCGGTGCGCCCGTTCGGGGTGGACGTCAGCAGCGGCGTCGAGGAGGTTGCGGGAGTCAAAGACCCGGCGAAGATTCACGAGTTCGTGCGGGCGGCGCGCGCCGCCGCCGCCGCCGCCGCGGGCGTGGAAAGCGATTCATGAGTTCGCCGCTGCGCGGCTCCGCGACATCCGGCTTTCCCGACAGCCGCGGCCGCTACGGTGCCTTCGGCGGCCGCTATGTTCCTGAGACCTTGGTGCCCGCGCTCGATCGGCTGCAAACCGGCGTCGAGCGATACCTGCACGACGCTGAATTCCAGGCCGAGTTCAATCATGAGCTGAAAACCTGGGTCGGGCGCCCCACCGCCCTGTCGCATGCGGCGGCGCTGAGCAGGCGCTGGGGAGCGGATGTGTGGCTCAAACGAGAAGATCTCGCGCACACGGGCGCGCACAAAATCAACAATGCAGTCGGTCAAACGCTGCTCGCGAAGCGCTTGGGCGCGCGGCGCATCATTGCCGAGACGGGCGCGGGGCAGCATGGAGTCGCGAGCGCAGCGGCCGCCGCGCGGCTGGGAATGCCCTGCGTGGTCTACATGGGCGCGGTCGACGTGGAACGACAGGCGCCGAACGTCGGACGCATGCAGCTGCTCGGCGCCACCGTGATTCCGGTGACCGGCGGCGACGCGACGTTGCGCGCGGCCATCGACGAGGCATTGCGCGACTGGGTGTCCGATCCCAACGGCACGTATTACTGCCTGGGTTCAGCCGTGGGACCCCACCCTTATCCGTACCTGGTGCGCGAGCTGCAGGCCGTGATCGGCCGCGAGGCGCGCGCACAGATGCTGGAGCAGGCGGGCGGCTTGCCGGACGTGGCCGTGGCATGCGTCGGCGGCGGCTCGAACGCCATCGGCTTGTTCCATCCCTTCCTGGGCGACGCCGCGGTGAGGCTGCTCGGCATCGAAGCCGGCGGCCGTGGCGCCGGGCTCGGCGATAACGCAGCCTCGCTGACCTGCGGAACTCCCGGGGTTTTGCAGGGCAGCTATACGCTGATATTGCAGGACGACCATGGTCAGGTGCGCGAAACGCATTCGGTGTCCGCGGGCCTTGATTATTCCGGCGTCGGCCCCGAGCACGCCCACTTGATGAAAAGCGGCAGAGTCGCGTACGAATCGGCGACCGACGAGGAGGCCTTGGAAGCGCTGACCGAATGCGCGAGGTTCGAGGGCATTCTGCCGGCGATCGAAAGCGCCCACGCATTCTGGGGCGCGCGGCGCTACGCGAAGGCTCACCCCGGCGCGCGAATTCTCGTCGGCTGTTCGGGCCGCGGGGACAAGGATATGCCCATCCTGCTGCGCACTGTTCTGAAGGATCTCGGCGACCAGGGCCCGCGCTGATGGCGGCGCCGCGCGACACCATCTCCAGGGCGATTCAAGCGGCGGCGGTGCAGGGCCGTCCCGCGCTGCTGGGCTTTCTTACCGCGGGATTTCCAACCCGGGCCGGATTCAAGGACAACCTGGCGGCCGTCGCCAGCGTCTGCGACGTGGTTGAAATCGGCGTCCCCTTCAGCGATCCGATGGCCGACGGAACCACCATCCAGCGCGCCAGCTTCGCCGCCCTCAAGGCTGGGGTCTCGTTGCCATGGATACTCGAGGAAGTGGGCGCCGCGCGCGGGCGGCACTCGGCGCCCATTCTCCTGATGAGTTATTTGAATCCTCTGCTCAAGCTGGGGCTGGATACGCTGCCGCGCGCGGCGGCGGCGGCCGGGGTCGCCGGATTCATCGTTCCCGATCTGCCCTTCGAGGAAAGCGCGGATCTGAGACGCGCGCTCGATCGAGAGGGCCTGGCGCTGGTGCAGATGGTCACGCCGGTCACGCCTCCCGAGCGCCTGGCAATGCTGTGCCGGGAGGCAAAGGGCTTTGTCTATGCGGTGACCATGACGGGCACCACGGGCACATCCGGCCGCTCGGCGGACGTGCCGGCCGATGTGCTCGAGTACATGGATCGAGTCAGGGCGTGCTCGAACATCCCCGTGTGCGCGGGATTCGGCATCCGCACGCGCGGGCAGGTGGCGCGCTTTGCCGGCCACGTGGATGGCGTGGTGGTCGGCTCCGCCCTGGTGGAGGTGTTGGAGCGGGGCGAGGATGCGCGCGCATTCTTGAGGTCGCTGCGTGAAACGACCTAGGAGCCTGGCCCCGGGCCGCGCCGGGCATTCGGATCCATGAAACGGGTGTTCCGTGCCGCCTCGTTGCTGCAGGTGGCGCATGCGCGCAACGTGCTGCTGACGGCCGGGATCCCGAGCGAACTGCGCAATCAATATCTCGCGGGCGCCATGGGCGATCTGCCGATGCTGGAAACCTGGCCGCAATTATATGTCGAGGACGCGGATGAGCAGCTCGCGCTGCGCGCGCTTGCCCGCGCCGCTACGGCGCCGAGCGGTGCTTCTTGGACCTGCGAGCAGTGCGGTGAGGTGCTCGAACCGCAATTCACCAGCTGCTGGCGATGCGGTTCGAGTGCATCTCACGTGCCATAGCCGCATCGGGGCGCCGCATCGATTGGAGATGCTGGAAAACGCGATTTTCAGCCGCTTAGCAATCAAGTATTTGACCGGCTTTGTAAGACAAACACCGACACGAATCTGCGCAAATTCTGAGCCGAGGTTCAGCGCCTACCCCTGGCGAGCACCGTTCGCACAGGTTACAAATCTTCACGCCAGTGTAACGATTACACGAGCGTGAAAGCGAGGTACGCGATGAACAGTGTCGGTCAGAACAGTGTCGATCATGGCTTTTCCGAGCCTTTAACCGCCCTGGGTTCCCTGCTCGGCGCATCTGCGGCCATGCAAGAAGTGTTTCGGCTGATCGAGAGGGTCGGGCCCACCGAGGCCAGTGTGCTCCTGACGGGGGAAAGCGGTTCCGGCAAGGAGCTGGCGGCCCGGTCGATTCACGACTGCAGCCCGCGCCACGGGGGTCCTTTCATTGCAATCAACTGCGGCGCCATCCCGGCCGGGCTCATTGAAGCTGAGTTGTTCGGCTACGAGAAGGGCAGCTCCACCGGCGCGGTCCGGGCGCACGCCGGGGTGTTCGAGCGCGCCCAAGGCGGCACGCTGTTGCTGGACGAATTGACGGAAATGCCGCTCGAGATGCAGACGCGGCTGCTGCGCGTGCTGGAAACGCGAAAATTCTACCGGGTTGGGGCGAGCACCGAACTCAACTGCGACGTGAGAGTCATCGCCTCCACCAACCGCTGTCCGCTGCAGGCGGTGCAGAGCGGCCAGCTGCGCGAGGACCTGCTGTACCGCCTGGCAGTGTTTCCCGTCGAGCTGCCGCCGCTGCGCAACCGCGGCGGCGATGCGGAGCTGCTGGCGGAGCACTTTCTGGCCGAGCTCAATGCGCAGGCGCGGACGCAAAAGCGGCTATCGGCGCTTGCGCGCATGATGCTCAGGCAGCACAACTGGCCGGGCAACGTGCGCGAACTGAAGAATTGCATCGAGCGCGCGTTCATTCTCGGCGATGTCGTGCTGGATTTGACGCCGCTGATCCCGGGGGCCGCCGTACACAACGGCGACCAATTCGGCGGCGACAAACGGCTCAGCATTCGCGTCGGATCTCGCATTTACGACATGGAGCGGTCGCTGATCGAGGCGACCCTGGACTACTTCAAGGGCAACAAACGGCGGGCGGCCGACGCTCTGGGATGCAGTCTCAAGACTCTGTATAACAAGCTCAATGGATATTCGCAGAATCAAGAGTGCGCAAACAGCTAAGCGCCCAGCCAACGGAGACATAATGTGTCAAGAGTACTGATCGCGGACGATCATGCGGTGGTTCGCGCCGGGTTCAAGCAATTCCTGGAAGCCGACTCGAGCATCAATGCGGTGGGAGAGGCCGCGAGCGGCAATGAGACCCTCGATATGCTGCGGGAGCAGGATTGGGATCTCGTGCTGCTGGACATTCACATGCCGGATCGCAGCGGCTTGGACATCCTGCGGCATATCCAGACCGGCCATCCGGGCGTGCGTGTACTGGTGATGAGCGGGCTGCCCGAGCAGCAGTACGCGGTCAACGTGCTGCGTGCCGGGGCGAGCGGCTACCTGTCGAAGGACAGCGCGCCGGACGAACTGATGAAGGCGGTGCGCACGGTATTGGCCGGGCGGCGTTATGTCAGCGCGGCGCTGGCGGAGATTTTGGTGGCCGATCTCGACGGCGACCCGGACAAGCCCCTGCATGCGCGGCTCTCGACCCGCGAGTTCCAGATTTTCTGCAAACTGGCGGCGGGGCGCGGGGTTTCGGACATCGCCAACGAGCTCAGCCTCAGTGTGAAAACCGTGAGCACCTACCGAAGCCGCATCCTGGAAAAAATGAGCTTCACGGCGAACGCGGACATAACGTCCTATGCGCTGCGCAACGGGCTCATTCAATAGGCGGCGCGGTGGGACTCATCCTACATCAGGACCTGCGGAGCCTAACTGGCCGGCGTGCGACACATGACGCTAAACTGCAACGCGCATGTACACAGCTTTTTATACGGACGCGATGTCAATGGCTCAGTGTCTAAGGGTCCTCCTCGTCGAAGACTCCAAGGTACTGACGGAGCGGTTGACTGAGGCGATACGACAGATTCCCGAGGTGGAACTGATCGGCACGGCCGACACCGAAGCGATGGCGATTGCATCGGCCAAGCGCGACTCCGTGGATGTGATCATTCTGGATCTGCATTTGAAGCAGGGCACGGGCTTCGGGGTCATGCGCGCGCTCGCCACGGCGCAGCTGAAGCCGAGGATAATCGTGCTGACGAATTACGATCTGCCGGAATACAAGAACGCGGCGATCGCCCTCGGCGCAACCCACTTTCTGGACAAGGCCCGCGACTACGGCAGGCTGCCCGAAGTCTTGCACGAAATCTGCGAATCGCATCTCTCCAAGCACTAGTCTTTCCAAGTACTAGCGCATCGCATCGAAGTACTGAGGCAGGCGCCCGCGCTGGGGCGTTTCACCTACACGCGTTCGGGCAAATCCCACGTGTATGACGGCCACAACGCTGACATAAACGCCGAATCCGCTTCTTTATCCTCTCTACGGCCGCTGGCACGCGTTTTTGGGGGTTTTGCCCATGCCGTGCACGGTACCTGTCGGACTCCTGTCCGTCGGAATTGCAGCGACACATAAGGAGTGTACACGTGCATACGAAGCTATCGACAATGACCAGGGGCGCGCTCGCCGGCGCCGCCCTTGCCTTAGGGGTGGCGGCTTGCGCCAGTACCCCGGTCCCCAACGAAAAAATCGCGGTGGCCAAGGCGGAGGTGCAGCGCGCAGAGCAGTCCGGCGCACCGGAATTTGCGCCGGTGGAAATGGCAGCGGCCCTCGATAAATTGGCGCGCGCCGAGAAGGCGGCAGCCGACCGCGACGCGGAGCCTGCGACGCAGCTGGCCGAACAGGCCAATGTGGATGCCCGGCTCGCCGAAGCGACTGCGCAGCAGCAGCGCTCGCACAAGGCCGCCATGGAATTCGACGCCAGCATGCAGGCATTGCGCAGCGAATCCATGCGCACCTCGCAACCTACTCAATAAGGTGCTCATATGAATACGAAATTAGTCACAGGAATGGGTCTTGCGCTGGCTTTATGTGCCTGCGCGTCCGCCCCCAGGCCCAACGCCGCGCTTGAAAACGCCCATGCCGCCGTATCGGCGGCCGAAGCCAATCCGAACGTCATCAAGTACGCAGCCTTGGATCTGGATGCGGCGAAGAAGGATCTCGCCATTGCCGATGACGCCGCGCTGCACCACAAGGACGCCGCGATCGCGCAACCCGCCTACATGGCCACGCAGAACGCGAGGCTGGCTGAGGCGCATGCGGCGGCGAAGGCCGATGACGCCAGAGTGGCGGCAGGTCAGGCGGAACGCGACCAGATCATGCTGGCGGCCCGCAATCGCGAGATACAGAATGCTCAGATGGCGACCAACGCGGCGATCGGCCAGCGCGATCAAGCGACCGAAGAGGCGGCGCGCCTGAAGGCGGAAGTCGATCAACTCAAGGCCACACCCACGCCGCGCGGGCTGGTGCTGACTCTGGGCGACGTGCTGTTCGACACGGGCAAGGCGGAATTGAATCCCGGAGCGGGCCGCAAGCTGGATCAGCTGGCGCAGTTCCTGAGTGAGCACAAGGAACGGCGGGTCGAAATCGACGGCTTCACCGACAGCGTCGGCACCGATTCGTACAACGAAGAGTTGTCGCGGCGCCGTGCCGATGCGGTCAAGTCAGCCTTGTTGACGCGGGGCATCGATCCTTCGAGGATCACGACCGAGGGCTACGGCAAGGCCTTCCCGGTGGCCAATAACAGCGATTCGGGCGGCCGTCAGTTGAACCGCCGCGTTGAAGTGGTGATCGGCGGAGATAACGGCACGGCGATCTCGCCGCGCACTTCATCGCTGCAGTAATCGTCCGCTGCAGTAATCGTCCGCTGCAGTAATCGTCTAGATAGGGCAAGCCCTCGCCGCGGCGGCGAGGGCTTCGCTTCTCAGGCCGGGCTCACCAGCATTCTCGGCAACGGAATGAGCGCGGTCACGATGGTGCCGCCGGCGCTCGGGGTGCGCACCTCCCAGCTGCCGCCGAGCGCCGCGATCCGGTGACGCATCGACGCCAGGCCATGCGACGTAATGTTCTGCAGCTGGTTCTGCGGGATGCCTTTACCGTCGTCCGAGACCCGCAGAACGAAGGTATTCCCCTCGATCCCGATGGCCAGGTCCGCGGACCTGGCTTCCGCATGCTTGAGAATGTTCGTCAAGGCTTCCTGCGCGATGCGAAAGACCCCTATGGCCGCATCGGGATTGAATTTCGGTTCGGCTTCAGGAATCGTCTCCGTGCACTTGAGTCCGGCGCGGCGGCACGTCTCCTTGAACTGCCAGCGCAGCGCCGTGAACAAGCCCATGTTGTCGAGCAAGGTCGGCCGCAGCTCCTCGACGACGCGGCGCTTCAAATCCACGCCGGCGCTCAAGGATTCATGGATGCGCTTGAAGCGCTGCTCGATGGCCGGATCGCTGGTGGGCAGACGCTGCTGAAGCCAGGACAGATCCATGCGGGCGGCCACCAGCAAACCGCCGAGCTCATCATGCAGTTCGCGCGACAACGCGGACTTCTCCTGCTCCGACACCCCTTGTAGGTGAGTGGACAGGGCGGTCAATTCGCGGGTGCGTTCATCGACCTGGTGCTCCAGCTCCTGTGTCTGGTCGCGCAGGTTCGTGGCCTGCAGGGCGCGCCGGCGCATCTCGCCATACACGAGCCTGGTCGCGAGCAGGACCAGGCCGATGTTCAACATGACGCCGATGGCAGAGACCCAGCGGGACACGCGGAAGTCGGCCTGCCACTGCGCGGTTGCCGCGGAGAGCTCGCGCGCCTCCTTGAGCCGCATGGTGCCGATGATCTGCGATATTTCATCCATGGTGCGCTTGCCCTCATCGGTGCGCTCCGCGTTCACCGCGGGCGAGGCGCCTCTTCTCTTGAACAGCGCCAGCGCATCCTCGAGTTCACCGAGCTTCTGCCCCGTCAGAAGCCGCAGCTGCTGGAACGCGCGGTCCTCATTGCCGCCGTAGGCCACATGCAAGCGCTCGAGCGCCGCCTCCACTCTTGCCACCGCCTCGGTGTAGGGCTGCAGATAGGAACTCTCGCCCGTCAGCAGATAGCCGCGCTGCCCCGACTCGGCGTCGGTCATGAGCGCGATGAATTCGCTCAAGGCTTGCTGGCGCAGCTGCGAGTCGTGTACGCGCTCGTTGGCGGCGTTGAGGCGGGATTGGCCGGCCGCCGCGAGAAAAAACAGACCCACCAGGAAGCCGACCAGCAGCAGCGGGGGCAAGGCGATGTACCATCGACCGATTTCGCCGAGTTCCTCGCCCAAAATTTTCATGTGGTTGTCCGCATTCCGTGGAAAGTCTAGCATGTGGGGCAATTCCTACAGGAAGGCTGGGGCGCAGGCCGATGGCCCGGATGACCGGTTGCCACCAGAATACCGGGCACTGTTCTTTGTAGTTCTATAGGAGACAACACATGGAAACTACGTTCGATGGGACCGCGGAGCAGGCACGTGCGAGCGGGCGGCGCCTCAAAAACGATCTGAGCGAAGGCGTAAACGACGTCAAATCGGCTGCCGCCACCGAGATCAAGAGCTTGATCGCGGATGTCGAGGACTTGATGGCGCGGATCGCGGATTTGAAGGATGCGGACGTGGCGCGGGTGCGTGGCAAGGTGCAGCGCGCAATTGATGCAACGAAGCAGAGTCTGGCGGACGGGGCCGACGCGATACGGCAGCGCGCGCAGAATGTGGCAAGCACGGCCGATGCCTACGTGCGTGAGAGTCCTTGGCAGGCGGTCGGCATTGCAGCCCTGGTCGGGGCGGTTGTGGGGATTCTCGCGACCCGTCGCTCGTAGACGCGGGGGTCATCCAGAGTGCGACTGCTGTGGTTACTGCCCAAAGCGGCACCGGCGCTATTGCGCCATTTGGTCGCTTACATCGATCTTGTGGCTTTGGATTTCGCCAAGACGCAGCGGGAACTCAGGGCGCAGCTCGTGGCCTCGGCCATCGCCGCCATCTGCGGCGTGTTTGCGCTGTTCATGGCTTGCCTGGCCGTGGTCGCTTTCACCTGGGATACGCCCTACCGGCTCAGCGCCATAGCCTGGATGGGCGGCGGATTCGTGGTGGCGACGATCGTCGCGGCCGCGTACCGCGCCAAGATCGTGCGGGGGAAATCGCAATTTCTTGCCTCCGTACAGCGAGAATGGCAGGAAGACCGCGTACTTCTCGAGCGGATACTGTCGTCGAATCAGGGGTGATATGACAGAACAGGACGAAGCGGCTCGAGCGGAGATCCTGGTCAGGCTGGCCGCTTCGCGAGAGGAATTGCGGCGGCTGTTCGATCCGTCGCGCGGCGAAAGCTCGGTGCGCGGATCCGGCGAGGCCTTGGGAGGGTTTCCGCGCAGCCGCACCATGCAAATGCTCATGAACGGACGCGGACTCGGTACCCTGGGCGCGGTCGCGTCAGGTCTTCTCATAGCGCGGCCCGGTTTGGCATTCAAGCTGCTGCGAATGTTGCCGCTCAGCGCGGTCGCGAAGGCGCTCCTGGTGCGCGGTATGGCCATGATGCGCGCGAAACACGAATAGGCCGATCGCGAGCGGCTTGCAGCCCGGTACGCAGCTGCCTGGGCGGCGGGCAGCTGCCGGAATCACGGGTTTGGGCACCCGATGGGTGGCGGCGCATGGGCCGCCGCAAACCCATGCGGCAAGGATCAACCCAGAGTGATCACGGCATAGTGGTAGCTGCCGTCATCGACCAGGGGGAGTTCACACGGCGCGGCCGGTATCTCCTTGCCGTCGAGAGTGGCGTGAACGATTCCGCGGCTTACCCCGTGGGGATTCTGCACCGCGACGCGGTAGCGCGACGATCCGTGCCGATGGGTGACCTCGAAGCTGGTCCAAGCGCGCGGCACGCAGGGATCGACGGCCAGAACCTGCCCGCGCACATGGATGCCCAGGATGCCTTCTATTGCGGTGCGATACATCCACGCGGCGGACCCCGTGTACCAGGTCCATCCGCCCCGGCCGACGTGCTGAGCGGAAGAGTACACATCCGCGCAGACCACATACGGTTCCACCTTGTAGCGATGAATGCCCGCGAGGGTGCTTGCGTGATTGATGGGGTTGAGAATCGAGAACAGTTCCGCGGCGCGGTCGCCGTCGCCCAGCAACGCAAAGGCCCATGTCGTCCACATGGCGGCATGCGTGTACTGACCTCCGTTCTCGCGGATGCCGGGCGGATATGCCTTGATGTATCCGGGGTCGTGCGCGGTGTGATCGAAGGCCGGTGTGAACAATTTCACCAGGCCGTCGCTGCGGCTCACCAGCTGTGAGTTGACCGCCGACATGGCCCGTACGGCGCGCTCGCGTTGCGCGCCGCCCGAGATCACCGCCCACGACTGGGCGATGGAGTCGATCTTGCATTCGTCGCTGGCGACCGATCCCAGCGGCGTACCGTCATCGAAGTAACCGCGACGGTACCAGTCGCCGTCCCAGGCCTCGCGCTCGATGGCCTGCTGCAGGGCATACGCGTGCTTGCGCCAGACCGCGGCCACGGCGGACTCGCCGCGCCGTTCGGCGATCGGCGCAAACCTCAGCAATGCCGCGTGCAAGAACCACCCCATCCAAACGCTTTCGCCGCGGCCGGCCACGCCGACTCGATTCATGCCGTCATTCCAATCCCCCGTGCCGAACAGCGGCAGGCCATGCGAACCGATCTCCAGACTGGAATCGAGAGCACGCACGCAGTGATCGAACAGCGACGCCGGGTCCTTGGGTTCGGGGGCGGAAAAACTCTCCTGGCTGTCCGCCGCCAAAGGGCCGCCCGCGAGGAACGGCACCTGTTCCTCGAGCACGGCGAAGTCCTGCGTAACCTCCAGGTAGTGCGCCGCCACGAAGGCCAGCCAGATGCGGTCATCCGAGACTCGGGTTTTGACGCCCTGGCCCGACGTGGGCAGCCACCAATGCTGCACATCCCCCGCCTCGAACTGACGACCCGCCGCACGCAGAATATGTTCGCGTGCAATCTCCGGCCGCGACACCATGAGCGCCATGACGTCCTGCAACTGATCCCGGAACCCGTACGCTCCACTCGATTGATAGAAGGCGGTACGCGCCCACACGCGGCTGCTGAGAGTCTGGTACAGCAGCCAGCCATTCAGAAGGATGTCCATGGAGCGATCCGGGGTCTTCACCTGGATGACGCCCAGGGTCCTTTCCCAGAAGTCGGTCACTTGCCTGAGGACGGCCTCGAGGTCGGCGGTCCGGTAGCGCTCTATCAGCGCGACGGCGGCGTCGGAGGACGCCTCCTCCCCCAGCAGGAACCTGAGCTCGGCGGCCTCGCCCGGGCGCAAGGTGATCTTAGTCTGCATCGCGCCGCAAGGGTCCAATCCGCCGCCGACCCGATTCGACAGCCGATGCAGGCCGAGCAGCGCCGCGGGTTCCGCGAGCGATCCATGGCGGCCGACGAACTCGGCGCGATCGGCCGTGCAGGCCTGCTGCCGCCCCGCCATGTCCATGAACGCGATGCGCGATTGAAAGCCCGTGCCTCCCCACGGATTGCGCGCCAGCAGCGCGGCGGTCTTCGCCTCGATCTCGGTCACGATGAACGGCGCCGTCTTGCCGCGCTGGTTTCCCAGCACCCAGTCCAAGTAGTGGGTGACCGAGAGTTGCCGCGGTTCGGCGGAGCGATTCACGATGGTCAGGCGGGAAATCTTGAGCGAATCCTCGAGCGGCACGAATTGCAGCAGATCCAGGGACAGTCCGTGCGAGGTGTGTTCGTACCGGCTGTATCCGAAACCATGGCGGACGACGTAGCTGGACGGTTCGCGGATGGGCAGGGGAGTTGCGCTCCAAAGCGCCCCGGATTCTTCGTCGCGAATGTAGATGGCCTCGGCGGGCGCATCGCTGACGGGATCGTTGCACCACGGCGTGAGCTGGTTTTGCTGCGCGTTCAACGACCAGGTGCTGCCGGAGCCGTCCGCCGAGGCCAGAAACCCGAAGCCAGGATTGGCAATGACATTGATCCACGGCGCCGGCGTCCATTGACCCTCCTCGAGCACCACGACGTATTCGCGCGCCTGCGCCGAGAATCCGCCGAGGCCGTTGAAGAACTCCAGCGGCGGTGCGGTGCGGTCGGCCGCGTCGTGCAGCTTCGGGCGGCCGGACGGCAGCCGGCGCGGCAGCGGTTCCGGCTCGCGCAGCCGCGCGAGCTGCGCGCTCAAGGTTCCGCGACGCGCCACGAACACGGCACGCGCCGCCGTCTGCAGCAGATCCCGGATGGGCGACGTCAGCAAGTCGGCGCGCAGCACGAACACCGCCCCGCGCTTCGGTCCGTCCTCGTCGTGGTGGGCCTGCGACGTCCTGATCGCCGAATCGAGGGCTTGCTGAAGATCCGATGCGTAGGACGGCGGGCGGTCGTTCAAAATGACGAGGTCCACGGCGAGCCGCTTGAGCCGCCAATACTCATGAGCGCGCAGCAGCTGCTTGACCATTTCAAGGTCGTTCTCGTCGTCGATCCTCACGAGCACGATGGGAAGGTCGCCGGATATGCCATGGGGCCACAGAGCGGATTGCCCCAATGCGTTCTTCTCGAGGATGTCGCGGGAGGCGCGCAGCGACGAATCGGAGTAGAGCACCCGATTGGCGATGCGCTGAAACGCCTGAGCCTCTTCGAAATCCACCCCCAGGTAGCGGAGCTGCACCTGAGCCTGGGTCCAGGCAAGGGTTTTTGCGCGCTCGAATGCCGCCATGTCGCGATGCTTGTCGATCAATTCGAGCGCCTGTGTCCGGCTGGCGCAGACTACCGTCCAGAAGGCGACCCGCGCGGTTTCACCGGGGTCGATCCGCAGCCGGCGGCGCAGCGCCAGCACGGGGTCCAGAACCGTTCCCACCGTATTGGACAACGGCCGCGCATCGACGATCGAGACGGCATTGCGCAGATCGTGTCCACGGCCGAGAAAGCGGGCTCGATCGGTTTCGTACTGCAAACCGCCGATACCCGTTCCTTCCAGAACGCTGACATGAGCCATCCACGGCTGCGCCTCCTCAGGATCCCGGCCCCGCCGCGTGGCCAGCAACGCGCCGCTTTCGGCGATGAACTCCGTGCGCACGAACAGCTTGGAGAACGCCGGATGCGCCGAGTCGGCGTCGGCCGCCGCCAGGACGACCTCGGCATAGGTGGTCAACTCGATTTCGAGTACACGGCTCCCCTCGTTGGTCACCGACACGCGGCGCACTTCCGCGTCATCCTCGGGCGAAACCAGGATCTCGGTCGAGGTGAGGATGCGTCCGTCGCGGCGGGTGATTTCCGCGCGGTCCTCGAAAAAAAGAACCTCGTAGCTATCTGGTTCGCTTCCGACGGGCTGATACCCGGCAGACCACACCTGGCCGTCGGCCACATCCCGCAGGAAGACGTAGCTGCCCCAAGGGTCGCAGGTCGGATCCTCGCGCCAGCGCGTTGCCGCAATGTCCCGCCAGCGGCTGTACCCGGAGCCGGCGGCGGTCAACATGACGGAATAGTTTCCGTTCGACAACAAATGAGTGCGCGGCGCGTCGTGATGCGGCGAGGTGAAGCGGCGCGGAGCGCCCGCCGTCACTTCGCGCAGTTCCGGAGCGGACTGTACATCGTCGGCCCCCGGCGCGGACAGGTCGGTATCTCGCGGCGTTCTTTCCTGCAAGAGGAGCTCAGTCGCCCGAACGACGGAATTGGAGTGAAAGCATGCGCGAAACATACCGTCTTTCAGCACATTGGCAATAGCCGTGAGGATCATCGCCTGGTGGTGCGCCATGAAGGCGCGCACCGGCACCACCGTCTCGCCCTCGGGCAGGCGCGCGGGCGAGAAATCAAGCGCCTCGTACCAGCCAAACTGACCGCGTCCGCCGAGCTTCTGCAGGCGCTCGAAATTGCGAATTGCCGCCCTGGGATCGATCATCGCGGCGAGCCCGGTGGCGTAGGGGGCAACCACGGCCTCTTCGCCCAACCCGCGCTGCAGTCCCAAGCCGGGAACGCCAAAACTCGAGTACTGGTAGGTGAATTCCCGATCGCGGGCATTGAATGCCGACTCGGAGACGCCCCAGGGCAAATTCCGCTCGCGGCCATACTCGATCTGGCGTTTGACGATCAGACGCGCGGTCTCGCCGAGCACGCTGCCCAGCGGTTCGCGCATGACGAGCACCGGCATCAGGTACTCGAACATGGAACCCGACCAGGAAACCAGCGCGGAGCCCCGCTCGACGGGGGTCAGGAGCCGGCCCAACCGGAACCAATGACGGACCGGCAAATCGCCCTTGGCAATCGCCACGAAACTCGCGAGGCGCGCCTCCGATGCCAGCAGATCGTAGCAGCTCGGATCCTGCGCGCGATCGGCCACCCGATAGCCGATGGTCAGCAATTGCCGCTCGGGCTCCACCAGAAACCCGAACTCCATGGCCATCGCCAGAAGACGCGCCCGCTGCGCAATGCCATTCAGCCGGGCGGCGAGCGGCGCGGCATCGGTGTCTTCCTCGAGGTCGCGCAGCAGACTCTGCGCATTGACCCGCAGCATGGAGGACCAGTGCAGCAGCGGGGTGCTGCCGCCGTCGGAGCGTTCATCGGCCAGCGCCTGGGCGATGTCATGCACGCTGTCGGCCTGCTGCAGTATGGCGGCCAGCGCGCGCGCCCCGCCGGAACGCACCGTCACGAGGGAGTGGCGCAGCGCATCGACCGCGGCGTCGAATTGACGCGGCGACACGCCGTAGCTGCGCCTGCCGTCATTGAGCGTGCGGGCGACATCCTGCATTTGCTCCAGAGTATCCAGCATCCCGCTCACGTCGACTTTTGCCGGCGGCGATTCGCCCGACCATTTGCGGCAAGCGCCCTCGAGGGTCAGCAAATGACCGGCTAAATTGCCGCTGTCGACGGTGGAGATGTACTTTGGATCGAGCGGGCGCAGATCGTGCGTGTCGTACCAGTTGTAGAAGTGTCCGCGGAACCGCTCGAGCTTGTCGAGCGTGGAAAAAATGGCCTCCAGCCGGTCCACGGCGTCAATCGTGCCGATCCATCCGAATTCGCGCGCCGCGGCGACCGAAAGCAGGTACAGACCGATGTTCGTGGGCGAGGTGCGGTTCGCGATCACCGCGCGGGGAATCTCCTGAAAATTGTCCGGCGGCAGCATGTTCTGCTCGGCCGTCACGAAGGTGTCGAAGAAGCTCCATGTCTGGCGCGCCATGATGCGCAGGCGATGCGTATCGTCCGCGGTCAGCGTCTCGCGCGCCGGCAATCGCGCGGGACGGCTCACGGATCGTGCGACGATCGGAGCGCATAACCACGCGGCCAGGAACGGAACCGCGAACCAGGGTATGCCGTGCCTTTCGGCCAGCAGCTCGAGCGTCAGGCCGAGCGCCAACAAGATGCCCCCGGACATGCCCCGGTAAGACTGCGACAAGGCCGACGATGACTGGATCTTCGACTGCGCCGTCGTCGTCCACTCGAGCAGATTGCGCCTCGAGACCGTCAGCCGGTACAGCGTGCGAACGATCGCATCCAGCATGATCCAGGCCTGGTCCGCCCAAAACACCCAGCGTAGAGCGATCAGCTGCGCCGTCTGTTTCGCTTCCTTGCGCGCGGCGCGCAGATTGATCAGGAACGGCAGGAGCACCGGCAGAGCAATGGTCCCGAGAAAGAAGAGGGTCCAGGCAGGCAGTGCCGATACCGTCCAGCACAGGGCCAGCCCCAGAAGAACCGCCGGCGGCACGACCGACCTGCGCAGATTGTCGAACATCTTCCAACGCCCGAGCGGCGCCGTCGGCGGGTGCGCGCCCAGCACCCAGGGGAGCAGCTGCCAATCGCCGCGGGTCCAGCGATGCTGGCGCGCCGCGGCGACGTCGTATCGAGAGGGATATTCCTCCACCACCTCGATGTCCGAGGCAAGACCGCAGCGGGCGTAGACACCTTCCACCAGATCATGGCTGAGCAGGCGATTCTCCCCGAAGCGATCCGCCAGCGTCGTCTCGAAGGCCGCGACGTCGTAGATTCCCTTGCCGCTGTAGGAGCCCTCGCCGAACATGTCCTGATAAACGTCGGAGACGGCGAACGCGTAGGGATCGATGCCGCTGCGGCCGGAAAACACGCTTTGAAAGAGCGACGCTTCGTGGCCGGCGGGCAGGGAGGGCGTCACGCGTGGCTGCAATATGCCGTAGCCGGCCGTCACCAGCCGTCTGGCCGCATCGATGACGGGTCTGTTGAGCGGATGCGCCATCTTGCCGATGAGGGCAAGCGCCGCGCCCCGCGGCAGGCGCGTATCCGCATCCAGGATGATGACGTAGCGCACGTTCGCGGGAGACTGCGGCGGCCGTCCGCCCACCCAGATGAAGCTCGTGTCCGTCGATCCGCGCAGCAGCAGATTGAACTCGTGGATCTTGCCGCGCTTGCGCTCCCAGCCCATCCAGCGCCTCTCGCTCGGGTTCCAAAGGCGCTTGCGGTGCAGCAGCAAAAAGCGATCGTCTCCGTGGACTGGGCCGTACATGCGGTTCAGGCGGGCGATTCCGGCCGCCGCCGCGTTCAGCAATTCCTCATCCTCCGCGTTGGTTTCAGTCGCAGAGTCCACCCAATCGGTCAGCAGGGCGAAGCGAATGTCGCCGTCCCGGGTGGCGAGGGAGTGCACCTCGAGGACGCGTACGCTGTCTTCGATGTCCGCCACGCTGGTCAGCAGGATGGGCACCGCGACCATCGTGCGCAATTCGGTCGGCACTCCATCCAGCAATTCCAGGGCGGGCAGCACGCTGGCCTTGCATAGATGGTTCACAGCGAGATTGACCAGTGTGATTGCGGTATCGGTCGCGGCCACGAGCGCCAGCAGCACCACGGCGATGCCGGCCACCGTCTCGAGACCCGGCGCACCAACGGCGCCCGGCGAACCCGCGGCGAAGAGCATCGCGGCCGTCATCGCCAGGCTGAGCGCGGCAATGCCGCCGGCGTAGCCCGCAACGCCCGCAGCGCGCGTCCAGCGGGCAAGGCGTTGATTCCAAGGAATGCGGTACGCCAATTCCCGCTCCAGCTCTGCGCGGCCCGCGGCTACGAGGTAGTAGCCGGGCTCGTGCGCATGTCGCGGCCCGGCCGCGCGCGCCGCGGCCGGCCCAAGATCGGCGGCTCGCTGGGCCGCATCCAATGCGCGGCGCGCCACCTCCATCTCCGTGTACCGCGAGCGGCGCGACAGATCTTCGATCGCGTGCCGGTAAAGATCGCGGGTCGGGAAGTCGAATGCCGCATAGGAACTGCGCTCGCGCAGCAGCTCGTCCACCAGGCTGACGCTCTCGAAGAATTTCGCCCAATCGACCGATGAGATGAGCCGCAAGCTGGTGATGACGTTGCGCACGCTCAAGTTGACCGCGCCCTGCCGCTGGTGCTCGCTGTGCACGATGTCGTCCGCGGTGGTGTTCTGTGCGGCAAAGGTGCGATGCAGCCAGGCAAGCGCCGGCGTGGTCTCGGGGTCATGGTCCCGCAGCCGCTGAAACAGCTGTGCGGCGAACGGATTCGGAAGGCGCTGCACCTCGAGGCTTCGCATGCCCGCGGCGTTCGGCCCCGCCTGCCTGGCATCGTCCAGCAGCCACTTGTCGGCCAGCGCGTCCGCCCGTTCGCGCAGCGCCAGCCGCGAAACGATGCCGGCCGAGAGGCGGCTCAAGTTCTCGATCAGCACCACGCGCAAGGTGATGGCGACCGCCCACAGCTCGCCGATGGTCAGCGGCTGGATTCGCTGATAGGCCCTGCAAAACCGCACCAGCGTGTCCAGCTCGAAGCGGTTGTCGGAGTGCGCGATGATGGCCCAGGCCAGCCCGTATACCCGCGGATAGCCGCGCAGCCGTCCGTTCGCGAGCTTCGGCAGCTGCTTGTAGAATCCTGCCGGCAGATCGCGCCGGATGGCCCGGATGTGCTCGTTGACGATATAGTAGTTGTCCACCAGCCATTCGGCGGCCGGCGTGATGGGCCGGCCTTTGCGGATGCCGCCGATCAGGGCGTGGAAGGCGGTCTCGAGACCGAAGGCGTTGGATCGCAGGCGGCCGCGCAAGGAGATGCCGGCGGTTCGCGCCGGCGACACCTCCTGTGTCCTCGCCAGGCTCTCCGCGTGCTGTTCGAGGCGCTCGACGCTGAAAATTTCAGCGGAAACCGGCTCATCGCTCTCTCTGGACCCATCCAACAGCGCACGCCTGCGCTCGTGCCAGCGAAAATACTTCAATGGCACCTCTTTGTTTGGCGAGCAGGCGCAACGCCGCCCGGCACGAAAAGACGCGGCGCAGCTAGTAAGGTATTTGTGGGACAGGACACTTGGCGAGACCATAGCGCAATCCGGCAGGCGCCGCCGGATTTGTGAGTATTACCGATGTCGACGCACCGCTACTCCGCCGTCACTTCGACGGTGACATGCAGGTTCAGAAAATCGCCCGGCGCGCCCGTGAACGAGCCGACGAGCGGCGCGGCTTGAGCGGCTTCGCGAGCCACGGCGACCCGGATCAGATTGCGCCCGCCGACCAAGGCGTTGGTCGGGTCGAATTCCACCCAACCGACTCCAGGCAGGTAGATCTGAACCCAGGCATGAGTGGCGCCGCCGCCGACCAGACCGCCGCCGGCGTCGATCAGTGCTTCATCGTAGAGATACCCCGAGACGAACTGCGCCGCGAGCCCCAAGAAACGGACCGCATCCATCATGAACACGGCGAAATCGCGGCAGCTGCCGCTCCCGAGCTCGAGCGTCTCCACCGGAGTCTGCACGCCCACTTCCTCGCGCCGCTTGTACAAAAAATCGGACTTGATCGTGCCGATCATGGCCATCAAGACATCCAGCGTCGCATGCCCGGGCGTCCTTTCCAGCAGCGATTTTACCCAGGCGTCGAGCTTGTGCTCCGGATCCGGGTAATGCCGGGCCTTGCATGAACCCAGATCCACATCTTCCGAGGATGAATAACTGAGCGGCAGAGTGGCGGCGTAGTCGTCGATGACCAGCGTGCGCTCGGGCAGCGGGTAATGCTCGGCCCGGAAAGTCGATTCGAACACCAGCTCCGCCGCCGGATCGGAAAACGTGACGATCGCGATCGAATTCCCGAATACATCGTGCATCCAGCGCAGTTCGGAGGGCTGTGGCGTGATCGCGATCCCCGTATCGAGCAGCCGCAAATCGTGACTGTCCCGCGGGCGGCACATCAGCCTGTGGGGACCGAGAACGACCGGCTGTTGGTAGCGGTACTCGGTTCGATGGTGGACGCGCAAAATGCTCATGGTTCCTGTTGTCAATCAATAATTTGGCTCAAGTCGGCCGCCCATGCGATCGGATGCGCCCGCATGCGCGCGTCATCCTACGCCTACAGGGAATCGCTCAACCGCAATCACTGATTCAGTTTCCAGACGGCGAGATTGAGCGCGCACGTCAAACCGACCCAAATCAGGTACGGCGCCAGCATCCAAGCCGCCGCGCTCCGGACGGCGGCGAATTCGCGAATCGTCCAGGCGATCGACAGCCACAGCGCTACGCTCACGAACAAGCCTGCGCCGATATTTCTTGCGCCGAAGAACGCGGGCGACCAGAGGGCATTGAGCAGCAGCTGTATGACGTAGGCCGCGAGCGCCGCGCCGCGGCCGCGGTGATAGCGCTCGCGCCAGATGAGCCACGCCGATGTCCCCATCAACACATAGAGCAGCGTCCACACGGGTCCGAACCACGCCGTCGGCGGCGCCCAGGCGGGCTTCGCCAGCAATTCGTACCACTGCTTCGCCGCGGGCGAGACCCGCGGCGAAAAAAGCGCGTCCACCGCGCCCGCGGCCAACGCCGCGCCGATGAAGGCCAGCAGCAAGAGCCAGTTGGGACGCGAATTGCGGCCGCGGTAGGAGGTCGCGCTTTCTATCGGGATTCTCACCCGCCTCGCGACCCCGAAGAGCGCGACCAAACGAAGAGCACGATGGCGCCGCTCATCTGCAGCCAGCCCAGCCAGGGCATTGGCGTGGAGAACGCCAGCCAGCAGAGCCCCGACAACCAGAGCACGACCGCCGCGACCGAGGTATCGCGCCGCGAGCTGCCGCGGCGTATCTCATCGCTCACGCGCGCCAGGGCGGCCGTCGTTTCCAGGTGGGAGGTGGAGCGTCCGTCGGCGGCCTCCTGCACCGCAGTCTGGAAAATTTGCGGCAGCTGCTGCAGGGCCACCAGCGTATCGGGCAGCTGGGCGCGAAGTCGGCGCAGCGCGGCCCGGGGACTCAGGCGCTCGCGCCTCCACTTGCGCAAGTACGGCTGAGCCGTCTTCCAAAGATCGAGCTCCGGATACAGCTGCCTGCCCAGGCCCTCGATGTTGAAGAGCGTTTTTTGCAGCAGGATGAGCTGCGGCTGCACCTGCATGTCGAAGCGGCGCGCCGTCTCGAACAGGCGCAGCAGCACCTGCGCGAAGGAGATTTCCTTCAGCGGCTTGTTGAATATCGGCTCGCAGACGGTGCGCACGGCCGACTCGAGCTCGTCGACCCGGGTGCCGCGCGGCACCCAGCCCGACTCCACGTGCAGTGCCGCGACCCGTGCATAATCGCGGTCGAAGAAGGCGATGAAATTCTCGGCCAGGTAGTGCCGGTCGCGCGTCCGCAGCGTGCCGACGATGCCGAAATCCACCGCCGCGTAGCGCGGGTTCCGCGGATCGTCGGTCTGCACGAAGATATTGCCCGGGTGCATGTCGGCGTGAAAAAAATTGTCGCGGAAAACCTGCGTGAAAAAAATCTCCACGCCGTTCTCCGCCAGCCTGGCTATGTCGGCGCCGCGCGCGCGCAATTCCTCGACGTTGCTGATGATGACGCCGTGAATCCTCTCCATGACCATGACGTTGACGCGGCAGTAGTCCCAGTACACTTCGGGCACGTATAGCAGCGGCGAACCGGCGAAGTTGCGCTTCAACTGCGCGGCGTTGCCGGCTTCGCGCAGCAGATCCAGCTCATCGAGAATGGTCTTGCGGTATTCCTTTACCAGCTCGACGGGACGCAGGCGGCGCGCGTCGTCCCAATACCGGTCGGCCAGCTTGGCGAGGTAATCGAGCACTTCCAGGTCCAGGTCGATGATGTCGCGCATCCCGGGGCGCAGTATCTTGACCACCACCTCGCGGCCGCTCTTTAGCGTGGCGACGTGGACCTGGGCGATCGAGGCCGCGGCAAGCGGCGCGGGTTCAAAGCTGCCGAAAATGTCGCCGAGCGCCAGCCCGAACGCCTTCTCGATGGAGGCAACGGCGATGGCGCCCTCGAACGGCGGCACGCGGTCCTGGAGCTTCGCCAGCTCATCGGCGATGTCCTCCGGTAAAAGATCGCGGCGCGTCGAGACTGCCTGACCGAATTTGACGAAGATCGGTCCCAGCTCCTCGAGCGCCAGGCGCAGCCGCTCGCCGCGGGTGAGGCCGACGCTGCGTTGAAACCAGGTCCACGGCGACAGGTAGACCAGAAAGCGAAACGGCCGATACAGGTGGGTCGCGCGTACGAAATCATCGAGTCCATGTCTGACCAGCGCGCGCTGAATGCGGAGCAGCCGGGCGAGCACGCGCGGACGCATCAAGGCGCACCCCTCAGGCGCGACTCGAGCCGCCCCAGCCGGGCCTCGATTCGATCGAATGTCTCGCGCAACTCATCGACGCCGCGCAGAAATTCCTCGAGTTCCGTCTTGTTCACGAGGTCGCGGCCTTCTTCCTGCAGATATTCGGCGATGTTATCGCCGGCTGTGCGGCGCGCGTGGCGCGCCGCCCGCCGCACGCGCCGGGCGAACTGGGAGACACGCCGCGCCGGCAGGTCGCCAATCCATCGGGACAGTTCCTCCTCGGGATCCGGCCGCGCCAGCACGAACAGCTGCCGATACTGCTCGGCAATCTGCGCGTCGCCGCGGATTTGCGCCGCGGGCCTGCCCGGCTCGCGATTCGAGCCGCTCCTGAACAATTGCAGAAGCGCGGGAAGCGAACCTGAGATGACCGCGTCCGCCGCGCAATCATCGCCTGCGAGCAGAGCCAGCCGGCCGCCGTGCGCGCTCGCGCGAATGCGCGTGATGCCCTCGATATCGACTTGCAGCGCGGTGCCCTCGAGCCGCCGCGCGAGCTCCCCGGCACGCGAGGATGAGTCGATGTATCGATTGAGCAGGGCTTCGGCCGACGCCAGCCATGCAGCGGTCGCCGGCATGTCAGACCTTGTAGCCGCGATGCACGGCGACGATGCCGCCGGTCAGGTTGTGATAGCGCGTCTGAGCGAAGCCGGCGGCGCGCAGCATCTCGAGAAGAGTTTCCTGATTCGGATGCATGCGGATCGATTCCGCCAGGTAGCGATAGCTGGCCTCATCGCGGGCAACGAGCCGGCCGAGGAGCGGCAGCACCTTGAACGAATAGGCGTCGTAAATCGGCTTCAGACCGGGCGCCACCGGCGTCGAAAATTCGAGCACGAGCAGCTGGCCGCCCGGTTTCAGCACTCGATGCATGGACTCGAGCGCGGCCGCCTTGTCCGTCACATTGCGCAGGCCGAAACCGATGGTGATGCAATCGAAGGATCCGTCTTCGAAGGGCAGGCGCTCGGCGTCGGCAACGACGTACTCGACCGTGCCCGCCCACCCTCGATCGAGCAGCCGGTCGCGGCCGATTTCCAGCATCGCCGGGTTCACGTCCGACAGCACGACCTGTCCCGACTTGCCCACCAGGCGCGAAAGTCCCAGGGCCAGATCGCCCGTGCCGCCGGCCACGTCCAGCGCGCGCTGCCCCGGCCGCAAGCCGGTCAAAGAGAGGGTGAACTGCTTCCACAAACGATGCACGCCGAAGGACATCAAATCGTTCATGACATCGTACTTGCCGGCCACCGACGCGAATACCGACCGGACCCGCTGCGCCTTGTCGTCGCGGGAGACTTTCTCGAACCCGAAATCTACCTTGGCATCGGAATTATCCATCGCGCCCCTCGAATGCTCGCCCGCATTGTAGCCACTAAGTCGGCAGTCCGGCCGACTTGAACGTCAACCCGCAACGCTCAGAGCAGTGATATCGAGCGGTTCGCATGGCCTGGCGCGCTAGGAAGCGGGAAGCCTACGGGGGGCACAGTTGGCTTCCCGCTTCCTAGCGCGCCAGACCGTTCGCATTGGGCCGACTTACATCACCGCGCAGTAAGGAGCGGTTCCGCTGTCTTTGGCGCCGTGATGTTGACCGGTATGAGAATTCGCCAGGGAGGCTAGACCCGCTGCACGGCAACTGCCGCCCGTTGCCGGGCAGCGGGGCTAGCCTGCCGGGCGAACGCTAAACGCCCCATCGGCATCGCGCCGCCGAGGTTTAACGCTCGCGCGCCGCCCCACCGGCCTGCGCGCAGCGTTCGAGATAGCGCGCCCAGTTGCGCTGGCGGTCGCGACCCAGCTCGTGCAGAAGGGGCCAGGTATACAGGCCCGTGTTGTGACCGTCGTCAAACAGCAGGCGCAGCGCGTAGTTTCCCACCGGCTCGATGCCGGTGATGCCGACGTTCTGCTTGCCGGTCTGCAGCGCCCCCTCGCCGCCCCCGTGGCCTTTCACCTCGGCGGACGGAGAGAAGACGCGCAGGTACTCGAAGGGCAGCTCGAAATGCGAGCCATCATCGAAGCGCACGTCGAGCAGCCGCGATGCGGTGCGCAATTTGATGTCGGTCGGCTGCGGCATGACTTAAGAGCGCGTCGGCGGCTGTAGGATCATAGAATGTACCGCGACAGGTCCTGATCTTTCACGAGCTCCCCGAGATTGCCCTCGACATACTCGCGATCGACTCGGACATGCGTGCCGCTGCGGTCCGCGGCATCGAAGGACACCGTTTCCAGCAGCCGCTCCATGACGGTGTGCAGCCGCCGCGCTCCGATGTTCTCGGTGCGCTCATTGACTTCGAAGGCCACTTCGGCGAGCCGCTGCACGCCGGAGGCGAGGAATTCCAGCTCCACTCCCTCCGTGGCGAGCAACGCCGAGTACTGCCGGCACAGCGACGCATCGGGCTCGGTCAAGATGCGCACGAAGTCCTTGACGAGCAGGGGTTCGAGCTCGACGCGGATCGGCAGGCGGCCCTGCAGCTCGGGGATCAGGTCCGAAGGCTTGGACATGTGAAATGCGCCGGAGGCGATGAACAGCACATGATCGGTTTTCACCGTTCCGTACTTGGTATTCACGGTGCAGCCCTCGACCAGAGGCAGCAGGTCGCGCTGTACGCCTTCACGCGACACGTCGGCGCCCGTCGTTTCCTGGCGGCGGGCGATCTTGTCTATCTCATCGATGAACACGATGCCGTTCTGCTCCGCATTCTCCACGGCGCGCACCTTCAATTCCTCTTCATTGATCATTTTCGACGCTTCCTCGTCGATGAGCAGCTTCAACGCCTCCTTGATCTTGAGCTTGCGCAGACGGCTGCGGCCCTGCCCCAGATTTTGAAACATGCCCTGCAACTGCTGAGTCATTTCCTCCATGCCGGGGGGCGCCATGATTTCGACTCCCATCGCCGGCGTGCGCACTTCGATTTCGATCTCGCGCTCCTCCAGATGACCCTCGCGCAGCATCTTGCGAAAGCGCTGCCGGGTTTCATTGTCGCGCGGCGCCGTATCGCCGGTGAACCCCGCGGAGGCCCGCGGCAGGAGTACGTCGAGCACCCGCTCTTCGGCGCTGTCCGCGGCGCGATGGCGCACCTTGGCGATTTCCTCGTCGCGAGTCATTTTCACGGAGATCTCGACAAGATCGCGGACGATCGAATCCACTTCGCGCCCAACATAGCCCACTTCGGTGAACTTAGTCGCTTCGACCTTGATGAAGGGCGCCTTGGCGAGCCGCGCCAGGCGCCGCGCGATCTCGGTTTTGCCCACCCCCGTGGGGCCGATCATCAGGATGTTCTTCGGGGTAATCTCCGCGCGCAGTGAATCGGCGACTTGGCTGCGCCGCCAACGATTGCGCAAGGCGATCGCCACGGCGCGTTTCGCCGCTTTTTGACCAACGATGTGCTTGTCCAGCTCTTCTACTATTTCACGCGGGGTCATCTGCGACATGGGGCGCTACAGCTCCTCGATGGTCAGATTGCGGTTCGTGTAGATGCAGATGTCCGCCGCTATGTTCAGCGAGCGCTCGACGATTTCGCGCGCGGACAGCTCCCCTTGCATGAATGCCAGAGCCGCGGCCTGTGCGAACCCGCCGCCCGAACCGATGGCGATCAAGTCATGCTCCGGTTCGATGACGTCGCCGTTGCCCGAGATGACATAGGTGGTGCTCATGTCCGCGACGCAGAGCAGCGCCTCGAGCCGGCGCAGACTTCGATCGGTACGCCAGTCCTTGGCCAGTTCGATGGCGGCGCGGGTCAGATTGCCGAACTTCTCCAGCTTTCCCTCGAAGCGCTCGAACAAAGTGAAGGCGTCCGCCGTGCCCCCCGCAAATCCGGCCAGCACTTTCCCGCCATAGAGGCGGCGTACCTTGCGGGCGTTGGCCTTCATCACGGTTTGCCCCAGCGTCACCTGGCCGTCGCCGCCGACCGCTATGCGCCCGTTGCGCCGCACGGCGAGAATGGTCGTGCCATGGATTCGCTTGGGATCGTGAGTCATTGAAAGCAGGTGGGGCCTCGGGCCGGCCCTTTCAAGCGCTGCGCTGCCGGCGCCGGGCTCGCGGATGCGCGGCTTCGTACACGGTCGCCAGATGTTGAAAGTCCAGGTGGGTATAGATTTGGGTGGTCCCGATATCGGCATGGCCCAGCAATTCCTGCACGCCGCGCAAATCGCCGCTGGATTCGAGCAGATGCGTGGCAAACGAGTGGCGGAACATATGGGGGTGGACATGCACTGTGATGCCCTGACGGCGGCCCCATGCGCCCACCCGCAATTGTACGGCCCGGACGGACAGAGGCCGGCCGCTCCGCCCCACGAACAGTGCGAGCACCTCGGGTTTGACCAGTCCCGCACGCTCCGTCAGCCAGTTCTTCAGCGCGTCGATCGCCTGCCGGCCGACGGGCACGATTCGGGTCTTGCTCCCCTTGCCGAGCACCCGCACGGTGCGGTCCGCGAGGTCGACCGCGCCCACCTCCAGGGTCACGAGTTCGGTCAGCCGCAGGCCCGAGGAGTAGAACAACTCCATGATGGCCTTGTCGCGGGCGGACAGTGAATCCTCGACCCGAAAGGCGAGCAGGCGGCCCATTTGATCGGCGTCCAGCGTGGCGGGCAGCCGTTTCTTGGTTTTGGGCGCCCGCACATCCTGCGCCGGATTGCGGGCGCAGTGGCCTTCGCGCATCAGGAATTCGAAGAACGTTCGCGCGGCCGACAGGCGCCGCTGAATGCTGCGGGCGCCCAAACCCCCGCCGTGCAGCGCGGCGGCAAAGGCCCGCATTTGAGAATGCTCGAGAAGGTTCCACGCGGCCAGTTTGCGCCTGGCGGCGAACTCTGCCAGCGCGAATAAATCATGCCGGTAGGCGGCGATCGTATGCCCGCTGACACGGCGCTCGTTGGCGAGGTGCGCGACAAACCGGCCGATCCATTCGAGCTCGCGGTCTTCCACGCGGCGGCTAGCGCATCAGCGCGTAGGTCACGAGCTCGCCGATGCGCGACAGAAACTCGGTGCTCATCGCGGGGTGGAAGCGGTCGGCATCGCTGGCACCGATCGCCAGAATCCCGAGTTCGCCCTTGGGCCCCAAGGGGGTGAGGGCCACCGAACCGATCTCGACAGAGTCCTTGCCGAAAAGATAATCGCGCTGCACGTCGCGGATCTGTCCGCACCGCGGCTTGCCCGACTGCAACAGCGATTCAAAGGTTTTGATTTCGCCGTCGGCCGCGCTTGCGGCATGCAGGAACCGGCCGGCCGCCGCCTCCAAGGAGGGTGCCTGCTCGAGGAACAGCACCAGCACCGAATGCATGGCGTCGAAATCCTCGCGCAGCGAGGTCTCGACCGCATTGATGGTCTCGGGCAGTGTGTGCGTGCGAATCAGGCGCTGGCTGAGGCGGTGGATGCGGTCGGCCAGCGCATCATTGGCGCGGGCCACGTCGACGAGCTCCTTCAGCTTCCGTTCGAGCGATTGATTGCGCTCGCGCAGGACTTCGACCTGGCGCTCGACCAAACTCACCGTCGCACCCATGTCGCGCACATGCGGCAGGCGCAATTTGGTCAGCAGCGGAGAATTCCGCTCGAAGAAATCCGGATAGGTTTGCAGATAGTCCGCGACGCTGGCGTCGTTGAGACTCTCGTGCTTCATCCCGCGCGCCTGACTGGTGGTCATTATTCAGCTCCCGTAGATCACGTTACATCGATCGATCCGGTAAATACCGTGGCCGCCGGCCCCGTGAGCCACGAAGGCTCACCCGGCCCGGCCCAAGAAACCGTGGCGGTTCCGCCCGGCAGGTCGACCTGCACCTGCTCATCCAGCAGCCCGCGGCGCCTGCCGACCGCGACCGCGGCGCAGGCCCCCGTACCGCAGGCCAGGGTCTCACCCACCCCACGCTCGAACACCCGCAGTCGAATATGGCCGCGGTCCACGATTTGCATGAAGCCCACGTTGGCGCGCTTCGGAAAGCGCGGGTGCCGCTCGATACTAGGCCCAATCCGCCCGACTGGCGCGGCTTTCACATCGGGCACCTGCAATACGGCGTGGGGATTGCCCATCGAGACCGCGCCGATCTCGATCTGCGCGCCGTCGACCGTCAATGAATATGCGGGCGCCTCGGCGGCGGGCCCCGCGCCCTCGGCCGTGTTCATGGGCACCGCTCGCGGATCGAAATTCGGCACCCCCATGTCCACCGAGACCATGCCGTCCTCTCTGACATGCGCGCGCACCATGCCCCCTGGGCTTCCCATGACGAGGTCGCGGCCCAGCTGCGGCGCGCGCGCGTACAAGAGAGCTGCTATACAGCGCGCGCCGTTGCCGCATTGCTCGACTTCCGTGCCGTCCGAATTGAAAACCCGATAGAACACGCGGCTGTCCGCATCGCGCGCAGTTTCCAACATCAGCGCTTGATCGAAGCCGATGCCGGTGTGCCGGTCGGCGAGGGCGCGCAGCCTGCTCGAATCTAGGTGTGTGTCAGCGTCGCGGGGGGCGTCGAATACCAAGAAATCGTTCCCCAATCCCTGCATCTTCAGAAACTCGATGCGCATACGGTCAGAGCATAGCCGATACGGCAATTTGTCGCGAGCAGGGGTTGCGCAAACAACCATCGAGTTTTACCTTACTGAAAACAACAAAGACGGAGAACTATGCGTCACGTAATGGTATTGAATTCGAAGGGCGGGTGCGGCAAAAGCACGCTGGCGACCAATATCGCCGTATTTTTCGCCCGCGACGGCCATCAAGTCTGCATTGCGGACTATGATCCGCAGCGATCCAGTCTCGATTGGCTGGCGCAGCGCCCGGCCGATCTGCCGGCCATCGGCGGCGTTGCGGCCTTCGATGAGGGGCTGCGCAACGTGGCGCGCGCAACGGAGATCCTGGTGATCGACGCCCCGGCCCGCGTCCACGGCACAGAGCTCAACGAGCTGGTGCGCCGGGCTGAAACCATCATCGTCCCGGTACTGCCCTCCAGCATCGACATGAAGGCCTGCGGACACTTCATGCAGGAATTGCTCGAACTCGGCAAGGTGTCGCGCAAGCAGGCGCGATTGGCGGTGGTGGCCAATCGGGTCCGCGAACACACGTTGATCTACGAGGAATTGGACCAGTATCTGAGCAAGCTCAAAGTGCCCTATCTCGGCTGCCTGCGGGAGGCGCAGAACTACGTGCGCGCCTACGCGCGCGGCATGGGCGTGCTGGAATTACCCGAGTATCTTGCGTGGCCGGATTGGAAGCAGTGGGCACCGATCGGCGAATGGCTGGACAGCAAGCGCAGCCGGCCGACGGGCTAGTTATACTTAGTCGGTCGCGGAGGCCGGACCGGGAAGGCAGTTTCCGGACCGCCGTGAACCCATTGCGCTATGCTATCCATGCAACGCGCAAGCCCGGGGTGGCCATCCATGGCCACCCGTGCGACGCATGCGTCGCACCCATGGGGGCTGCGGGAAAAACGTCCTGTTTTTCACGCTCCGGAAAATGCCTTCCCGGTCCGGCCTCCGCCTACGATTTTCTTTCATGAGGCTCGTGCGTGCGTATCAGCTTATCCAAGTCCAGCACCTGCTTCAACGCGGCGCCCGACCAGTCGCTGCTCGACGCAGCGCTCGGCGCCTCCTTGAATTTGCCGCACAGCTGCAAGGGCGGCAATTGCGGTTCCTGCCGCGCCCGTCTGCTGCAAGGGGAGATCTACTACCCCAACGGGCCGCCGCTGGGATTGTCCGCAGGGGAAGTCGCCGAGGGTTTCGTGCTGTTGTGTCAGGCCCGCGCCCGCTGCGACGTGACCATCGAGACCTATGAAATCACCACCCCGGACCAGACTCTGGTCAAGCGGATGCCGGCCCGCATCGAGCGCTCGGTGCGCCTGTCGCACGACGTCATGGGCGTGCATCTCAAGCTGCCGGCTGCCGAGGAATTCCGCTTCGAGGCCGGCCAGTACATCGACATCATGTTGCCCCACGGCCGGCGCCGCAGTTTTTCCATCGCCTCGCCGCCGCATGATTCACGACTGCTGGAGCTGCATGTGCGACGGGTCGCCGGCGGGGAATTCTCCGCGCCCCTGTTCGACAAAGACACCTACGGCACGCTGCTCGCCATCGAGGGGCCTCTAGGACACTTTGTTTACCGCCATGGCACCGCACCGATGTTGCTGGTGGGCGGCGGTACGGGGCTTGCGCCGCTGCTCAGCATTTTGCGGCACGTGACCGAAAACGGCATCGAGCGCGACATTACCCTCTATTGGGGCGTGCGCAGCGAGCGCGATTTGTATGCCCACGCCGCTTTGCAAGAGCTCATGGGCCGGCAGCCCGTGCAGCGTCGGGCTGCCGGAAGCCGCGCCCGACTGCGCTACGTGCCGGTGCTGTCCGAACCCTCGCCGGAATGGCGGGGCTCGCGGGGCTGGGTGCACGAGGCGGTCTTGCGCCATATGGATGATTTGGCGGACCATGATGTGTATGCCGCCGGGCCGCCGGCGATGATAGCGGCGGTACGGCGCGAATTTGGCGAACGCGGCGTCGCCGCGAGCCGGCTGTTTTTCGATTCGTTCGACTATGCGCCGGATGCGCCCTCGCGCCAGCGGACGAGCGCTCTGACCAGGTCGTGATCATCCGCCGACTCAGCCTGCAGCAGCGGCGCCCGCAATCCCCGTTCGCGCAAGCCCAAGGCCACGCGCTCGCCGGGCACCAGCCAATGTGCGCGCTCGAACTCGGCGCGCAACCGAGGAGTCGCCATGCGCAGCAGGTGGGTTGCAATTCCTAAGCTGGTGGCGGTGATCACCTGCACCGCGCCGGCGGAGAATTTCTCCAGCACCGCTTCGAGAGCCGCGCGGCTAGGTGCAGCCGGGATGCGCCGATAGACTTCGGCCGCCGCCACTCGAGCGCCGCGGCGAGCGAGCTCCTGCTCGAGAAATGGCCGCCCCTCGCTGCCCTTGATGATCAGTATTCGGCGCCCCGCCGAATGTTCGAGCCTCGGGTGCAGGAGCAGGCTCTCGGAGTCGTAAGTTCCGCCCGGCGGCTGCACCGATACCCGGTAACCCGCCTGATTGAGAGCGCGGGCGGTGGCGGGACCTATGGCGGCCAGTGTCAGATCGCGGTTCTGATCCAGCAGCGCGGCGCCGAATCGCACCGCATTGGCGCTGGTGAAAATGATGAAGTCGAAATTCCCGAGGGTGCCCAACCGTGCGGCCGTTTCGCGCCGATTGCCGACGGCCGTGATTTCAACGGCCGGCAGGCGCAGCGTGCTCGCGCCTTCCATCTCCAATCGACGGCACAGCGGCATCGCCTGTTGCTCGGGCCGAGTGACCAGGACACCGATACCTTGCAACGCGGGCATGGCTCAACCGGCACGCAGGCGCTCGAGCAGCGGGCCTGCGCCTGCGGCGAGAATACGATCGGCGAGCTCACAGCCCAGGGCGGCCGGCTCCTCGACGCGGCCGGACGCGGTATCGCGCAGCAGCCGCGAGCCATCGGGCTCCGCCACCAAGCCGTCGAGCCTCAGACGTCCTCCCTCGAGCCGTGCGTGCGCCGCAATGGGCGACTGGCAGCTGCCGCCCAGCCGATGCGCAAATGCCCGCTCCGCGTCCATGGCGATGCGTGTGGCCGGATGATTGAGAATGCTCACCAGGCCGAGCACACGCGAATCGGCCTTGCGGCACTCGATGCCGATCACACCCTGCGCGACGGCCGGCAGGCAGAGGAGGGGATCAAGGCGCGCGGTGATGCGCGATTCCAGCCCCAGGCGGATCAGGCCCGCGCAGGCCAGGACGACGGCATCCATGTCGCCCGCATCGAGCCGCCGCAGCCTCGTGTCCACGTTGCCGCGCAGGGTTTCTATGCGCAGGTCCCGCCGGGCGGCCAGCAATTGCGCTTGCCGCCGCAGACTGGAGGTACCGACGCGGGCGCCGGGGGGCAAATCTTGCAGCGTTGCGCCGGTCGTGGTCAGCAAAGCATCCCGGGCATCCGCGCGCTCGAGCACCGCCGCGATGGTCAATCCCCCGGGAAGGCTGCCGGGCAAATCCTTCATCGAGTGCACGGCAATATCGGCGCGATGCTCCTCGAGGGCAAGCTCGAGCTCTTTGATGAACAGCCCCTTGCCGCCGATGTCGGCCAGGCTCCGGTCTTGAACGCGGTCACCTTGAGTCAGCAGGGGCACGAGCTCGACCGCCAGGCCGGCATGCGCCCGACGCAGCAGGGCTGCGACGTGCCCGGCTTGCCAGAGAGCAAGCTGGCTCTTACGCGTGGCGATGCGCAGCGGTGCGGCCGGCGGCGAGCTCACGTGGCGTCAGGGGCGGCGGGGAAGAGCGCAGACTTCAGCCGGTATATGGCCGAGATGTCCTCGTCGCCGTAACCTTCAGCGATCAACTTCGCGTACTCGGCCAGAGTCGATTCCACCACCGGCAGTTGCGCGCCGTGCCGTGCGGCCATGTCGCGGCAAATCTTGAGATCCTTGGCATGCAGCCGCACGCGAAAGCCCGGGGGAAAGGAATTGTGTGCCATGAACGGCGCGCGGTTGACGAAGTACCAGCTCGAGCCGGCGCCTTTGCCCAGCAGCTCGATCAGTCGGTCGAGCGGCAGACCCTCGGCATGCGCAAAGGCCATCGCCTCGCCGACGGCTTGGATGATGCCCGCGCACATGATTTGATTGGTGGCTTTGGCAGCCTGACCGGCGCCGCTCGGCCCAAGATAGGCGACGTTTTTTCCCATCGCCTCCAGGATGGGCTGCGCGCGCTGGAATTGAGGCTCATCGCCGCCCACCATGATGGCGAGCGACGCGGTGCGCGCGCCCTCCACGCCGCCGCTCACCGGACAGTCGAGAAAGCCGACTCCGAGGGTGGCCAGCTCGGCGTGCATTTCACGCGCCGTGCCCGCGCCCACCGTGGAGCAGTCCATCACGATCATGTTGGGACTCAATCCCGCCTCGAGGCCCGCGATGACCGCGCGCAAATCCTCGTCGGCGGACACGCAGATCACCACCGCTTCGCAGTTCCCCGCAAGCTCTTCCAAGCTGGTGAAGGCGAGACAGCGCAGTTCCTTGGCGAGCGCAACGGCCTTGTCGGCGGTTCGATTCCATACTCCCGTGAGCAGTCCCGCGCGGTGCAGACTGCGCGCCATATGCGCGCCCATGGCGCCCAATCCGACGAAACCAGTTTGCATACGCCCCCGCTTTGTTCCTATAACCGTAGCGTAAGGCTTTGTGCATCCCGCGGCAAAGCACGCTTACGAGACATGGCCGCAGTCCCTTCAAGGGTGCGGCGGACCCGACGGGTTTCAGGGACTCAAGTGGTGCTGTTGCAGACGGAGTCGACTTCGCGCTTCGCGTTCAGCCGCTCGGAGTCGATTTCATCCGACGTCAAATACTGACGCTCGCCGTCGGGACCTGTCTTGTACAGGCGCCGGCCCTCGATCAATTTCTTGTAGCGGTCCTGTGCGTCGGCACATTGCTTTTCGCGGGTTTGCGCGACATCGTCTTCCACGGCCTTCTTGGTGCTCGCGTCGGACGCAGTCTGGCCGGCGGCCTTCGCAGCAGGGGCGGATGCCGGAGTCGACGCAGTGGGATGTGCGGCATGAGTACCGAGCAATTCGACCACCTCCGCATGAACGCCGTCAGGAGGCCGGTCGCCGTACTGCACCTTGCCCTGCGCGTCGACCCACTTATAGACGACGGCCGAGGCGATGCCCGACCAGGCGATCAGGGCCGCGAACAACAGTAGGCGTTTCATTGTCCGATCCTCGTATCAGAACAAAGCTACAACGCGCGTGAACCGGCTTCACCGGTGCGGATTCGCACCGCTTGGCCCAGCTCCGCGACAAAAATCTTGCCGTCGCCGATCTTGCCCGTGCGCGCCGTTTCAATAATGGCTTCTACCACTCGATCGACCTGCTCGTCATCCACCGCCAACTCAAGCTTCACCTTCGGCAGGAAGTCGACCACGTATTCGGCTCCCCGATACAACTCAGTGTGGCCTTTCTGGCGGCCAAAGCCTTTGACCTCTGTCACGGTAATGCCTTGTATTCCCACATCGGCCAAGGCCGCGCGGACATCGTCAAGCTTGAATGGTTTGATAATGGCGATGACCATTTTCATGCGGACACACTCCTCACGGAATAACAGCTTAGTCTACAGTGCAAATTGAAGGGAAATGCTGCAGTACAGCATGGAGTATTGGAATTTTCTAATGTATAAACCCCCTGGCGTCTTGCGTCGGGCGCGCGAATATAAAAAACGGCATGGGCCCTTTGGTAGGACCCATGCCGCCGGGATATCGCACCGACGGGGGAGTTGGCTGGCTTGCCGGCGCGAGATGCTCCTAAAACGTGAGCGGTTTTGGCCGCGCTCGATAGCGGGCGAGGCTTGTCAAACCCTCGAAACTCCTTAGAAATCTGTTGTGCATGCTCATAAGCGGCTCCTAGATGGCGTCTGGACCAGTTTCACCCGTGCGAACGCGCAGCGCCTGTTCCAGCTCCAGTACCCACACCTTTCCATCGCCTGTCTTCCCGGTTCTCGCCACGTTGCAAACCGCCTCCATCACCTGCTCCGCGATCGAATCGTCCACCGCGAGCTCAATCTTGGCCTTGGGCATGAAGTCGATCCGGTATTCGGCGCCGCGGTAGAATTCGCTATGCCCATGCTGCCGACCGTAACCCTGTACTTCAGTAACCGTGACCCCCTGAATGCCGATATCCGCCACCGCCTGGCGAACCTCGTCCACCTTGAAGGGCTTGATGACGGCGGTGATCAGCTTCATGCATTTATCCCCGCTTTCACCCGTTAAGACCTAGGCCTCCGAGCGCGCTTCCGCGTACTATGTGATTTAACTGCAGCTTCCGTGCCAGCCCGACGGGGGCACCGAATCAATGGATTGCGAGAGGGAAAGCCGTGCGGATGCACCGAGATGGCGCGGTCCGGGTCCCGAGGTGCTTTACGGGAGTGCAAACACGGCAATATTGGAGAGCCAAATGAGTTTTATCAATTCGAGCGGCCTGGATGAACTGGCGCGCCGACTGGCGGACGCGGTGCCCGAGTCGGTACGGGCATTTGGACGCGATCTCGAGGGCAATTTCAAGGCCGTGCTGCAGGCGCAACTGAGCAAACTCGATCTGGTGAGCCGGCAGGAGTTCGACGTACAGGCCGCCATTCTGCAACGAACGCAGGCCAAATTGGCCGCCATGGAAGCGCGCTTGAAAGAGATCGAAGGCAGATTTGCACCGCAGTAGCCGGGGGGCAACTCGAGGGCAGATCGCGGGCAGCACCGTCGCAATCGCGCGCAGCTAAGGTAGCCGGGCGCCAGGCGGTCATGACTTCCACGGATGTGAAGTGACGAGAATCCGAGCATTGACATGGATGTGAGCAGTCTTGAGGACGATGACCAGTGCGGCGACGTAAGCACCGTGTTGAGCCGCGCGCCCCTGGGTCTCGCGGCGCCCGAGGTTCGCGTCGAAGTCCATCTGGGGCCAGGGTTGCCTGCCTTTGTCCTGGTTGGACTGGCTGAGGCCGTAGTACGCGAGAGCCGGGAGCGGGTTCGTTCGGCGTTGCTGACCACCGGCTTCGAATTTCCGGCCGGCCGGATCACGGTGAATTTGTCGCCTGCCGATTTACCGAAGGAGGGCGGGCGGTTCGATTTGCCCATCGCCGTGGGCATACTGGCGGCCAAAGGAAGGATACCCCGGAGTGCGCTCGAGCAGCGCGAGTTTTACGGCGAATTGTCCCTGGGAGGCGAGTTGCGCCAGACCCCTAAGCTCCTGCCTGCGCTGGTCGAAGGATCACGGGCAGGCCGAGAATTGATTTTACCCTTGGCCAATGCGCTCGAAGCGAGTTTGGTCCGCGATGCCAAACTCAGACTGGCCAGCCACCTGCGCCAAGTCTGCGACGCTCTTGGTGGCAATACGGCATTGCCTACGGCCGCGACTCTGCTGGACCTCGCGGACTCGGCACACGCCGCGAGCAGTGCCGGCTTCGGGGACCATACCGAACGCGGCCGGCGGCCCCACCCGGATCTTGCCGAGGTTCGCGGCCAATTAGCCGCGAAACGCGCGCTGGAAATCGCGGCGGCTGGCGAACATGGACTCATGATGATCGGGCCTCCTGGAGCGGGCAAGACATTGCTCGCGCAACGCTTGCCCGGGCTGCTGCCGCCGCTCAGTAAAAGGGAAGCATTGGAAGTCGCTTGCCTGGAGTCAGCCGCGGGCCGCAGACCCAGCACCGGCGCTAGCCGCCCATTTCGCAATCCACAGCACACTGCCACCGTCGCCGCTCTGATCAGCGGCGGCGGCCTGGCGCCCGGCGAATTGTCGCGCGCGCATTTGGGAGTGCTGTTCCTCGACGAACTTCCGGAGTTCGCGCGCGATGCCATCGAGGCGTTGCGCGAGCCGCTGGAAAGCGGAATTGTGACCCTGACGCGGGTCAAGCGCACCTGCAAATTCCCGGCTAGATTTCAACTGGTGGCGGCGATGAATCCCTGTCCTTGCGGATACGCCGGCGATCCGCGCGGCCGCTGTCACTGCACATCCGAACAGGTCTCCCGATATCGCGACCGAATCTCCGGGCCGCTGATCGACCGCATCGACATGCATGTTGAATTGACGGCGTTGCCGGTCGAGCACCTGCTCGGCGAGGTGCCTGCCGACGCGGAAAGCTCAGCCACGGTCGCCGCTCGCGTTGCCGCCGCCCGCAAGCTGCAAATGCGGCGTCAAGGCAAGTTCAACGCGCGCTTAACTCCCTCCGAGGTGACAAGACTGTGCGGCCTGCAGCGTGAGTCGCGGGCGCTGCTCGGCGCAGCAATCTCGCGCTTGGGGCTATCGGCCCGGGCGTGCCATCGGGTGCTGAAGGTGGCGCGAACCTGCGCCGATCTGGCGGGCGAACCCACGATTCGCCATACCGACGTTGCGGAAGCCGTGCAGCTGCGCGTGCTGGATAAGCCTACTTGTTGAGCGATACCATGTAGTCGACCGTCATGCGAATCGTCGCATCCGGCCAGGTCGTTCCGCCTTTGGCCGGCATGTTGCCCTTGCCGTTGATCGCGTCCTTGTAGAGAGTGTCCTTACCCTGAGCGATGCGCGGGCCCCAGGCCGCATGGTCGCCGATCTTCGGTGCTCCATTCACGCCCGTCGAGTGGCAGGCGGAACAGACCTTGGTGAACGCCTGTTCACCGGTAGTCGGAACATCGGCGGCGGCGGCCGGCGCGGTGACGACGGCCAGGGCGGAGTTGTCCTTGCCTGCGATGGCGACATGCGCGAACGGCTCGATGTTCTGCTGCACTTCCTTGAGATGCATCGGTTCCAGCAGAACGGCCTGCCCCTGAGTATCCGCGCCTATCGAGCGCGCCACACCGAACAAGATGATCGCGAAAAGGATGAGGATACCAAGCACCAAACTGAAGGAATTGAAGAATTGCGTATCTGAAGATTCGGATTTGGCCACGGTAACTCGCTGAAATTCGACTAAAGAACATCCCTGGGAGCGGCGCTAGTATAGCCACAGCCGGTGAATCACGGAATAGCCGGTGCGCAGCTTCACCGCGGGAGCACCCCGTTTTTAAACCCCGAAAATCGCGCCGAAAATCGCGCGTTTTGGCTTTCGGCGAATGGACTTCGCCCAGGGTTACTGATCGGAGCGGCTGTAACAATCGATAGGAGCGATCGCGGGTTGCGTCTTCGCGCACCCCACGTCGCTCACACGTCGCTCAATCGCATCGCCAAACGGATGTTTGCGCGGTGACGCGGTCCGAAGCAACTTTCGCAGCACTCGTCGCGGCACAAGCCGCGGTGACGTGGTTTCGGGTCGTTCTGGCACCTGAAACTGGCATACCCGACGTAATTGGTATTATTCTGCGATTGGGAGTTTCGCTTGGGGAAGGGTATTCGCTGGCCTGCCGTATCCGGACTCGCCCAGGCGTCCAAAACCATAAAAGAATAAGGAGCCTTTACAATGAATCTAAATGTGTCCGGGCTGCCCGCAATCATCATTCAAGCGGGATTCATCGTTGTATTTTCTGCTCCGGTGTGGCTTGCCGCGCGGATGGTCGGTGCGGCCAATCCCACGCTGATTCGTTCGGCCTTGTCGCTGATCGTCGGAGTCGCGGGCTCTGTCGCCAGCGCCGCACTCGCCGGCGGCTTCGCGTTTCTCCTCGCACCGTTGGTGTTTTTATTGGCATTCAAGTACGTCCTTGGGACATCCATGCTCGGCTCGATTGGGATTGCCGTCATTACCGTTGCCGGCTACGCGGCCATGGTTCATTTCATCGGCGCCGGCTTTACGGTGTCGGGCAACGCAACCTCCGTTTGACTGTCGGTCCAAACGATCCCGGCGAGTAGTACTGATTCCATGCTCTGGCGCGCCATAGTGGCTTTCCTCGTTCTTCCCGGCGTCGTAGCCTTCGCGGCCCCGCTTGCCCTCATGTCGAGCCATTGGGCTCTATTTCGCCCCCGTCCACTGGGATTGCTGGTTTTTTTGGCCGGCGTCGTGATTCTGGTCTGGTGCGTGGTCGAGTTCTACGTCTCGGGTCGGGGTACCTTGGCCCCGTGGGCGCCGCCACGGCATCTCGTCGTAACCGGACCGTACAAATTCTCGCGCAATCCCATGTATGTGGGCGTCGCGCTCATCCTGATGGGCTGGGCAATTCTGTTCTGGTCATTGCTGTTGATCGCCTATGGGGTACTGGTTCTGTCGGGGTTTCACATCAGAGTCATCGTGGGCGAGGAACCTTGGCTGGCCCGCACTTACGGTGCGCAATGGGAGGCTTATCGCTCCAAGGTTCCGCGTTGGCTGTACTTTCCGTGACGACGGCGGATGCGATCGAATTCGTGCGCACGCACGGGGTAGTCCTCGAGTCCGCTGCCGGCCCCGTGCCGTCGCTCGCGGCCGCCATCTCAAGGTCTCTTCGATCTGTTCCTTGCTTCGCGATGGACCCTGTGGTTTGTTGGGGCGCGGGCGAAACATCGACCGCGATCGTCTTATACGGAGGTATCGATGAACGACGAGAGCTCATTTCGCACGTTTAGCGACTTCTATCCGTTCTATCTCGGCGAGCATGCCAATCGGACCTGTCGACGGCTGCATTTCGTGGGTACCAGCATTGCCGTGGCGTTACTCATTGCCGCCGGAGTCACGCGATGGTGGTGGTTCGTTGCCATCGCGTTCGTGCAGGGCTACGCGTTCGCCTGGGTCGGCCATTTTTTCTTTGAGCACAACAAACCGGCAACGTTCAAATATCCGTGGTTCAGCCTGATGGGGGACTGGCGGCTTTGGTGGGACATCCTGATGGGCAGAGTTCGAATTTAGCGGCGGGCCGGCCCGTCGACATCCATGGGTCATTTTTCTACCCGCGGCATTTGCTGTTGCTCGCGGGCTTCGGCGTCTGGTTGGGCATCACGGCTCGGCCGCCTCTGTCGGACAATCTCTCCGCGTCCTCCGTGCTGTACGGCGCCCTGCATGCCTCGGCGCTGGTCTTCGCCCTCCGCGCACGCCAGCCCTTCTGGCGAAAGTGCCTATTCATTGTCGCCGCTGCCGGCCTGACCCTGGCGGCCCTGCGCGTGGGGATGGGCGAAATGCAATTGTCCGCAACATTGGCGCCCGGAATGCTCTCTGGATATGCCGCGCTCTATGCGGCGGTGGGATTCTCGGCGGCGACAGGCGCGGTGGCCTACGGGATCCTGATCCGTCTGTTTGGGATGTATCGTTTGACCATGCGCTCCTTGGCCATGATTTCCCTGGGCTGTCTGCTGGCCACCTACATCGCTTTGTTCATCCTCGTTCACGTGCATGCTCTTGGCCGATGGTGGCTTGCCGTGCTCTGGTGGTACGCGTTTTCAGGCGGCCTCTGGTATTACGATCGCCGCCGGCCATCCTGAGTCATGGACCAGGGGAGCGGATGTGCTCCGGCCGCACGCCGAGACCCAGCAGCTGAGCAGGCCAACGCCGCAGCCATGCGTGAGAGTCGAGCACTTTCATGGGCCACGGTACCGTCAGCCGGCGCGCACCGCCGGAGATAGCCGGCTTCAATATCCGATTGTGAACTGCAACCTGCAGTCCCTGGATCACCTTCACGGGAAACAGCCGGCGGCGGCGCACGCGATCAAGATCATCATCCCGCAGCGTTCCGGTCTTGAGCTTTACCGCGAGGAGATTCGCGGTCGCCACCGCATCCTGAATCGCCAGATTGATACCCACTCCGCCCACAGGAGACATGGCATGCGCCGCGTCGCCTATGCAGAGCAATCCCGGCTTGGACCATGTTTTCAACCGGTCCACCGACACGCTCAAGAGCTTGATGTCGTCGAAGGATTGTAGTTCGTCCACTCGATCCGACAAGAAATGTGCGCCGTCGGCGACGGCGGCCTTGAAGCGCTCGAGTCCGCCGGCATGTATCCGGTCGATGCCGCCCTTGCCGATGACATAGGCGCATTGCCAGTAGTCGGTGCGATCGATGGTCACGATCATCTTGTCGGTGCCGAGACGCCCCAGCACCTGTTCCGGATCACCGGGTTTTTTGGAGAGACGGAACCACAGCACGTCGATGGGCGAACCCAGATCCTGCACCACCAGACCCGACGCCGCGCGCACGGTGGAGGCACGCCCGTCGCACCCGACGACCAGGTCGGCGCGAACCTCGAGCGGGCCGTCCGGCGTCATCGCCTTGACGCCCGCAATCCGGCCTGCGTTCGCAATCAGGTCCGTTACCTGCGCCGACATCAGCACCGTCAATGCCGCATAGCGGCGGCCCTTGTCGGCCAGAAAATTGAGGAAATCCCATTGCGGCATCAGCGCGGTGAACTTGAAGGGCGCCGGAATGTGCGCAAAGTCCACCATCTTGAAGCTGGCGCCGCCGACTTCGGCTGAAAATGCCCGCATTTCAGAGTGCGGCAACTTCAAAAAATCCTCCGCCAATCCGAGTTCCTTCATGATCATGAGGGTTGAGGGGTGCACCGTGTCACCGCGAAAATCTCGCAGGAAATCCGCGTGCTTCTCCAAAACGACGGTTTTGACGCCCGCCCGCCCCAGCAGGTAACCGAGCATCATGCCGGCGGGACCGCCACCGCCGATACAGCATTGAACCTGCAGTGTTTCGGCCATGGCTTTTCAGTATACGCGGACGCGGGGCGGGGGCCGCCCGCACAGCCAACGTGTTGCCGCGCTTGTTGGCAGAACGAAATGCATTACAAATTGACTGGGGTATTTTCCGGCGTATGCTGCATGTGCTCTGCTGGAAGCGTAAACATCGCAAATATAATACGCTATGAATTTGCCTGCATCGCCCAACACAGCAAATCCCATGACTGCCAGTTTGCAATGTCTGTCCCATACACCGGTGATGAACTCCGTGTTGCTGCGTCCCGAGATGGAAAAAGAGGTGCGCACCGCGCTGCTGGGCGTCCGAAACAGGGCAGAGAGCTTCGCGCCCGACTTGATAGTGCTGTTCGGACCGGACCATTTCAACGGCGTACTCTATGACATGATGCCCCCGTATTGCATTGGCGCCCGGGCCCAATCAATGGGCGACTACGGTACGGCTGCCGGCCCACTGCCGGTGGCTACGCAGTTGGCCATGCGATGCGTCCAATCGGTTCTCGACGACGGCGTGGATGTCGCGGTGTCGCACAGACTCCGCGTTGATCACGGTTTTACGCAGACGCTCGAATTGCTCACCGGGGCAATCGATCGATCGTTGATTCTTCCCGTATTCGTCAATTGTATCGCCAAGCCGATGTCGCCCGTCCGCCGGGTGCATGCGCTCGGCACGGCGATCGGACGGTTCCTCAAGCGAGAGTGTCCGGATAAGCGCATTCTCATCGTCGGATCCGGCGGCCTCTCCCATGACCCGCCGGTGCCCGACCTCGAGACGGCATCCGAACCGACACGCACGAATCTGCGCGACGGCAGGCGCCGGACCGCCGACGAGCAGCGTGCGCACGAAGCGCGCGTCGTTGCAGCAGCTCGCGCCTTCGCCGCCGGCGATGGCAATGGCGGCGGCGGAATCATGCCTCTGAATCCGGAGTGGGATCGGCGCGTGCTGGATTGGTTATGTGCGGGCGACTTCGCCTCGCTCGACGCCTTATCCGATGCCGAGATCAGCTCGCAGGGCGGCAGTGGCGCCCATGAGATCCGCACTTGGGTCGGCGCATTCGCATGCTTCGCGGCGTTCGGACCATACGTCGCAGAGGTAGACTATTACCGCGCCATCCCCGATTGGATCGCTGGTTTCGCAATAGCGCACGGCAATCACGCCGCCGCGACCGTGCTCGGTTCCCCAGCATAGGAGAGAACCGGAGAACCGGAGTGGCTTTGGCCGCTCGACATCCTTGGCCTTCCGGCTCGCGAGGCGGGCGCATCCAACGGAAGAGATGCCCGCAACACCGAAATGTAGTCCGAAGATACCCAAGCGCTCATCACCCAAGCGCTCATCACCCAAGCGCTCATCACCCAAGCACTCATGACCCAAGCACTCATCACCCAAGCACTCATCGTTGCCCAGGTTCCTCAGTCCCCTTATTACGTGTGAGAATTTGTAAGGTCACAACGCGAAAACTGTCTATAAGTTGGAATGAAATCTCATTATGTGAGAATAATACATCGTATTCTAGGAGAATTGCACGGTGCAAGCGATGAGCCCGTATCGATAGCTAAGAAGTCGGCCCATCCGAAGCCTTGAAGTCGACCTCGAATTATCATGATATGCAAAAGCAGCTTGTATTCTTGCGTTGGGGCGCACTATGCTACGACCCCGTCGCATGGCTGGATCGGGGCCAATCTCCAAACGCGCTTGCCATTTGCCCGCGCAACGTGCCGACCGGATCTTCGCCGCTCATTTCAGTACATAACAGGAAAGGGCCCCGGCCTCATGGCTAGTGCAGCAGAAGAAAGCCACCGCAACATGACCATCGTGCTGTGCATGATTGCTTCCTTGTTCGAAGGGGGCGA
>Ga0181537_10000263_pt1 | contig 49313 bp, 44 predicted proteins | sample PEATcosm2014_Bin_39_FD_119765 | JGI IMG/M metagenome (GOLD analysis project Ga0181537, IMG submission 119765) | Peatland microbial communities from MTU Mesocosm Facility, Houghton, MI, USA - PEATcosm2014_Bin23_10_metaG | ecosystem: Environmental > Terrestrial > Soil > Wetlands > Peat | place...
AAGATCGTGACGTCCGCTATCAGCATGCTTCGGACTTACGAGCCGATCTGAAACGGCTGAAGCGCGATACCGGTTCTGGCAGCCCTCTAACGGCGGTGTCCACGCCTGCGGCTGCGCAACCGGCGCGCGAGCCGCAGTCCACGCTGGTATCCGATTCCGTCCTCATCGCCAGCGTCATTAAGCGCCACGGGAAAGTTGCCACAGGCAGCCTGGTCGCAGCGGCTGGGCTGCTTGCCCTGTGGTTCATTCTGCATCGCGCTCCTAAGGCTTCCGAAGAGTTAGCCCAGCGGCCCTCGACGGAGCTGAAGCAAAAACGGCTGACCTTCAACTCCAGTGAGAACCCGGTCTTAAGCCCCGTCATTTCCGCGGATGGCAAGTACCTTGCTTATTCGGACCTGGAGGGTATTCACGTGAAGCTGCTTTCGACAAATGAAGAGCGGCTCATACCAAGGCCAGCCGGAATTCCAGCCAACGCCTACTGGGAGGCGGCCTCGTGGTTTCCCGACGGCACCCAACTGGTCGCCGCGGCGTACGAAGAGGGCGGACACAAAAGCATGTGGACGGTCTCGATGCTGGGGCAATCGCCGCGAGAGCTTCGCGAGGGCTCAGGCGCGCTGGTCTCACCGGATGGGACGCACATCGCTTTCACTCCCGCCGGAGCATCGGAGCGCGCTCCGGAGGTCTGGGTGATGGGCATTCACGGGGACAACCCGCAAAAGGTCTTCGCCTTTGGCGGGGTCGGTGAGTTGCTTAACGATGTGTACTGGTCGCCGGATGGAAAACGCTTGGCCTACAGTGTGACCCGGCGCGATGCGGGCGCCAATCCATATTCGATCGAAACCTGCGACCTGAAGGGCGCGGACCCGACGGTAGTTGTATCCAGCGATCAGTACATGGCAGACCTTTCCTGGCTTCCGGAAGGGCGGATCGTCTACGCGCGGCGGGAGTCGCCTAACTCGAGCGACGACAACCTTTGGCAAATCGGCATCGATAACCAAACGGGCGCTCCCACCGGTCAGCCGAGACGTATCACCCAGTGGGCTGGATCGTACCTCTTTGGCGGGATAAGCGCCAGTGCGGACGGGAAGCGGCTGGTGGTCCTCAAATCGACATATCGGGGGCAGGTTTTCATTGGCGAACTCGCGGCTGGGGGCACGCGTATGAATCCCCCCCGGCGGCTGACAAACGACGAAGCCTGGGATATGCCGACGGCATGGACGGGCGACAGCAAGGCCGTACTGCTCCAATCAGACCGTAACGGCACAACCGGCATTTTCAAACAGGGGATCGGCCAGGAGACTGCGGAGCCTGTAGCCACGGGGCCAGGGAACATCTCCGAGGCCCGCTTGAGCCCCGACGGCGCTTGGATTCTCACCGTAGAGTCTCCGGGAACGCGGCCCAATCCCCCCGCTCCGAATCGCTTGCTGCGCGTCCCCGCCGGCGGTGGAGTGCCCCAATTTGTGATGGAGACGAAGAATACGGCCAGCGTCGGATGCGCCCGCGCCCCGGCGAGCCTCTGCGTCATCTCCGAGGACAGCCCGAATCGAAAACAGCTCACCCTCACGGCATTCGACCTTCTGAAGGGCAGAGGCCAGGTGCTCCGGACCCTAGAGCAAGATCCCATGCACAGCAGCCACATAGCGCTCTCGCCGGATGGAACAACGATCGCGTTTGCGCGCAGTGGCGAGACGGAGATGCACATTCGCCTGCTTTCGCTCTCGGGCGGCGCCGACCGTGAAATTACGGTGAAGGGTTGGCCAAATCTGACTGGTCTGGACTGGTCGCCGGACGGAAAGTCGTTTTATTGCGGCTCCACCTCGCCACAGGGCGGCACGCTTCTCTACGTCGATCTGAACGGAAATGCGCGGGTGCTCTGGGAGTACAAGGGAGGGGGCGAGGAAATCTGGGGCGTGCCTTCCCCGGATGGACGCTACATTGCCATCCACGGCACCGTCCTCAACAGCAATGCCTGGATGATAGAAGGTTTCTGAGCAGCGCGTCCTGATACAACGTTAAGTTGGCCTCTGTCCTCTTTGATTCCCCGGCCCTCGCCAGCGCCATTCTCGTTGGCGAAACGCGAGCGATTGCCCGGGCGGCAACTCTGATCGAAAATCATGTGCCCGCCGCGCGCGACCTCGTCCAGCGCCTCTTCCCGCATACGGGCCGCGCGTTGATGGTCGGCATTACCGGTCCGCCAGGAGCCGGGAAGAGCACTCTCGCCAGCCAGCTGATTCGCGTTTGGCGCCAGGCTGGCCGGAAGGTCGGCGTCCTCGCGGTTGATCCTTCAAGCCCATTCACCCACGGGGCTATTCTCGGCGATCGTGTCCGCATGCAGGAGCACCATCAGGATCCTGGCGTTTTCATACGGTCGCTGGCGACGCGCGGCCGGCTTGGCGGAGTTGCCGAATCCACCCTTGAGCTGGCGCTGCTGCTGGATGCCGCCGCCTTCGATGTAATCCTCATCGAGACCGTTGGCGTCGGCCAGGATGAAATCGAAGTCTCGCGCCTGGCCGACGTAACGGTACTGGTGCTTACTCCCGGCTTCGGCGACGACGTTCAGGCCATCAAGGCAGGCATCATGGAAGTCGCCGATATCTTCGTCATTAACAAGAGCGACCTCGCCGGGGCGGATCGTCTCGAGCAGGAAATTCGCGCCATGCAGAGCCTGGGCTCTCCGCTTTCCCGGCGTGACGCCGCGCCGGTTCGCCGCGTGGTCGCGACAGAGGGCACAGGAGTGGCTGACCTGGTCGCATTGATCGAGGCAACTCACCGGGCGGGAAACCATCCGCGTGCCCGCATGGCGGCGTGGGAGTTTCGCTTGCAAGAGCTTCTGCTGGCCCGCGTCGTCGAGTTACTGGACCCATCCGCCATTGCCGTACAGGCGGAGCGAGTCGCGGCGGGGCAGCTCGACCCATTTCTTGCCGTTGACCAGTTGGTCGATTCGCTCGCCCGGCGTACGAATCCCTCCGGACCGCAATCCGCATCAATCGAACAAAAGAACCCTTGAGGAGTAAGCCATGAGTTTGGAAATCGACCATTTGGGGATTGCGGTCCGCAGCCTTGACGAAGGCCTCGCTTTCTACACCGGGCTGTTGGGCATGACGCTTACGCTTCGCGAAACTGTGGAGGCCGAGAAAGTGCATGTTGCTCTGCTGCCGGCGGGCGCGTCTTCAAATTCGCCGCGGATTGAGCTGCTCGAAGCGGCTTCGCCCGATTCCACAATCGCCAAATTCGTCGACAAGCGCGGGCCAGGGCTGCATCACATCGCGGTTCGCGTCGACGATCTCGGCAGCACCGTTGACCGGCTGCGCGCCGCCGGCGCCCGTCTGCTCAACGAACCGCGAGCTGGCGCGGGTGGCCACACTTACGTCTTTGTCCACCCGCAGTCGGCGGGGGGCGTGCTCCTCGAGCTGATTCAGAAGTGATTTAACCGCGCAAACCAAACGGGGGAACCAAAAACGCTCACGGTCGCGTCTCGGCTAGTAGTGTTCGAGCCCAGACCGCTGGCCGAGACGCGACCGTGAGCGTTTAACCCCTGGATCAACAATTGTGTCGGCCACAGCCTGAAGGCTGTGCCACATTGATCAACAATTGTGTCGGCCACAGCCTGAAGGCTGTGCCACATTGATCAACAATTGTGTCGGCCACAGCCTGAAGGCTGTGCCACATTGCCGGAGATCGCAGTATATTCAAGGCGGGGGCCATAAGAGCATAAGAGATGGATGCGCTGTTGATGCACCGCTTGCATTTCGCCTTTACGGTCACCTTTCACTATCTCTTTCCCATGCTGACCATGGGACTCGCCCTGTTGATCGTGATCCTCAAGACCGTGGCGCTAACCGGCAAAGATGAGAGCTACGACCGTGCGGCCCGGTTCTGGGCAAGAATCTTTGCGGTGAACTTTGTCATGGGCGTTGTCACCGGCATACCGATGGAATTTCAGTTCGGCACGAACTGGGCTCAATTTTCCGAAGTTTCCGGCGGAGTGATCGGGCAGCCATTGGCGATGGAGGGCATCTTCTCGTTCTTTCTGGAATCCGCATTTCTTGGACTGTTTCTGTTTGGAGAAAAGCGCCTGTCCCGATGGGCCCACTGGGGGGCGGCATTCGCGGTCTGCGCCGGGTCGTGGATCTCCGGCTATTTCATCATCGTGACCGACGCATGGATGCAGCACCCCGTGACTTACCGTGTGCTCGCCAACGGCCGGTATGAGGTGACCAGCTTCTGGGGGCTGTGCCTGAATCCATGGGCGCTTCGACAATACGCGCACAACATGTGCGGATCGGTGGTGACCGCGTCGTTCGTCATGGCCGCCGTGGGGGCGTTCTACCTTTTGGAAAAACGCCACGAAGAATTTGGCCGGATTTTCGTGAAGGTGGGAGTTGTGGCCGGAGTGATCAGCACCATCGCCATGGTGTATCCCACCGGAGACCTGCAGGGCAAGTATGTTGCGGCCAATCAACCCGCGGCCATGGCAGCCATGGAGGGACTCTTCAAGTCAGAGAACGGAGCGGGGATCGTCCTCGTGGGGCAGCCGAACGAAGAGACGCAACAGATAGACAATCCGATAGTCGTGAATAACGTGCTCAGCTTTCTGATTTACGGGACAATGCACGCACAGGTAAAAGGCCTGGACCAATTTCCGCGCGATCAATGGCCCACGACGCTGCCGCTGCTGTTTTACGCGTATCACATTATGGCGGGCCTGGGCACTTACTTCGTGCTGGTTATGGGGCTCGCCGCGGTTCAATTGTGGCGAAGGAAACTGGACGTAAGCCGGTGGATACTGTGGCCGCTTCTGATTAGCTTTCCGCTGCCGTATGTGGCCAACACGGCTGGATGGATGACCGCGGAAATCGGCCGCCAGCCGTGGCTGATTTATGGTTTGATGCGCACGGATCAAGGATATTCGAAATATGTTTCCTCAGGCAACAGCCTCTTCACACTGCTGGGCTTCATGGGCCTTTACACCTTACTAAGCATTCTTTTTATTGTGCTCGTGTACCACGAAATCAGCCATGGACCTGAGAACGGCAATGGCGCCGATCCGCGGCCAGCGGCACACTGAGAGCGAACAGGGAAATCATGATGGGACTTATCTGGTTCTGGCTGGTCGCGATCATGCTGGCGGTTTATGTCCTTCTGGATGGCTTCGACTTTGGCGTCGGTGCGCTGTACCCGTTCCTTGCGAAAACTGAAAACGAGCGTCGAATGGTTCTGCGCTCGATTGGACCCGTGTGGGATGGCAATGAGGTCTGGCTGCTGGCGGGCGGCGGGACGCTCTTCTTTGCCTTTCCTCTTCTGTACGCGTCCGCGTTCAGCGGCTTCTATTTGCCACTAATGATCGTGCTGTGGCTGCTGATTCTGCGGGGTATTGGTCTGGAGCTGCGGAACCATATCGAAAATGTCGTCTGCAAGCAGCTTTTGAGCGGCATCTTTGCGCTGGCCAGCACTCTGCTGCCCGTCTTCTACGGAGCCGCGCTCGGCAACGTCCTCCGCGGAGTCCCACTCAAAGCGAATGGATATTTTTTCCTTCCGTTGTGGACCAACTTTCGCGTTGGACCCAACCCCGGGATTCTGGACTCGTATACGATACTCGCCGGAGTTGTGGCGCTGGTTGCATTGAGCCTGCATGGGGCCCTGTGGCTGGCATTGAAAACCCATGATCCGGTCGAATCCCGCGCACGCGCCGCCGCTCAAAACCTCTGGTGGGTATTGCTGGTGCTGACTCCGGCAAGCCTGGCGGCCACGCTCTGGGTGCGTCCCCAAGGGATGCAAAACTACACGGCATTCCCGCCGGCCTTCGTTATCCCGGCCGCTGTGGGCGCGGGTCTGTTCGGCGTATATTACTTCAATCGGATGGCACGGCCGCTGGCAGCTTTTCTCAGCTCGTGCCTATACCTCTTCTCCATGCTGGCTGGGGCTGCGTATGCGCTCTATCCGTCCCTTCTGCCATCGATCGTTAATCCGGCGGAAGACCTGACGATTAGCCGTTCGCTTTCCGGAACATACGCCCTGCACGTTGGACTGGTGTGGTGGACCCTCGGAATGGTTCTGGCTATTAGCTACTTCAGCTTGGTTTATTGGATGTTTCGGGGAAAGGTGAGAGCGGACATGTATTGACCCCCTACTGCCGTTCCTTGGGAAAGATACCTTCCACAGGGGATTGGAACAGGCGAGACGCGGGGCGTATTCTCAGGTTACCGGGCCCCAGCTTATCCTCGGGCACAATAACCCCCCCCAAGCCCCTGAACTCCAGAGGCTGGGGCCCTCTCGGAAAGGGCTGGTTCGGAGTTGGAACATGATTTTCTCCGGGCGGATTAGCTCACAAGCGAATACGCCCCGACTAAAATGCGCGGGGCGGATCCTGGTTGCGCTCACGCTGTGTTCTACATGCGCGCCTGACGCCTGGGGGTGGGACTCTTCCTGGGTCTTGCATCCGTCCATCAATCAGAAAGAAGCGATGATGGCATTTGTGGCGTGGCTCGTTTTGGGTCTCGCGGCGGGGTTGATAGGCGGCCGGCTTGTGAAGAGGAGCGGAGAGGGCGTTTTGCCTGACATCCTGCTGGGAGTTGCCGGCGCCGCGGCTGGAGGTTGGTTGTACTATGCCTTCGGACCCGAGAGTAAACTTGGATTCCACCTCTTCAGCCTTTCCGCGGCGGTCATAGGTTCGTTGGCTTTTCTGCTTGCTTACTACGCCATCAGACAGCTCTAATCTCGCCATTGGATGCTGGGGGACTTCTACTGCCTTTTTTCGGGCAAAATACCTTTCGCAAGGGATTGGAAAGTCGGGAGCCGGGAAGTACTCTGCAGTTAAAAGGGCCTCAGCTCATCTTCGGGCACAATCACCCCCTCAAGCCCCGGAACCCCAGAAGCTGGGGCCCATGCCTCCCTCTTGGGTAAGCTGAAGCTGATACTGGGCCAAGGCAGCCAGGAATGTCAACCTCCGACGCGCTTCTCCACTTGAAGCAAAACCGATCCCGGGTACAGATCCGATTCCTGCTGTGGATTGGATTTGGCGGCATGCTTCTGTTGATGGCGGTGCTTGGAGTCAGCGCCATCTCTTTCCTGTACCAGATCGAACTGCGCCAGGAACACATTCGCGAGGATTACGTGGAGCGCGATCGCCTACTCGAGCGGCTTCGCTCCAGCACTTACCTCTCAGGCACACACTTCCGTGATTTCATGCTCGATTCCGACGAATCGCGCGCCAGGGCGAATCGGCAGCGTTATCAGGAGACAAGAGACGAAATCAGGAGCGAACTCTCCGAATACCGCAAGCTGCTTCGGCCGGATGAACAGGCCCCGTTTGAGCTGCTCAGCCAGGAATTAGGTTCCTATTTCGCGACGTTGGACCCCGCGCTGAATTGGAGCGCCCAGACGCGCCTCGCTCGGGGATTTGCTTTTGTGCGCGAGGAAGTGCTACCGCGACGCATGACGGTGATCGGGCTGGCCGACCAGATTCAGCGGATCGGTGAAAGAGATCTGGAGGCAGGCTCCAAAGCCGTCTCGGAACTGTTTGCTTCGTTCCGGACGAAGCTCGTCTGGCTGTTGATCACTACCCTTTTACTCGCGACGCTGCTGACCGGAGTGACACTGGCGAGGCTGCTGCAGTTGGAACACGAATCGGCGGCCAGATTTGCGATGACTGTGAAGGCGCAGGGCGAGCTGAAGCGCCTGTCGTCAGAGCTGGTCTCCGCCCAGGAGTCGGAGCGGCGCCGTATTGCTCGCGAATTGCACGACGAGGTGGGCCAGGTGCTATCGGCCATTGTGTTTGGCTTGGGTAACCTGCGTTCTGCTTTAAAGCAAGTTGATCTCGACGAAGTGCGCCGCCAGGTGGATGCGGTGGAGGAGATGGTAACCCAGAACGTCAAAGTGGTTCGCAACATGTCCTTGCTTTTGAGACCCACCATGCTCGACGACCTGGGTCTGATGCCGGCCCTCAATTGGCTCGCCCGGGAAACCTCGCGTCTAACGGGCATCCTGGTGGACGTCTCAGCCGATCCGCTTACGGGCAACTTGCCCGACGACCATCGGACCTGCGTGTATCGCGTCGTTCAGGAGAGCGTCCGCAACGCTGTCCGGCATTCGGGGGCCGAGCACGTTCGAATCTACGTGCAACAGAGGGATGCGAATCTGTACGTGTCCGTTCAGGATGACGGCAAGGGCTTTCGCCCCAAGGAGGGCAAGGGGCTGGGGCTGCTGGGCATGGAAGAGCGCGTTGCCAACTTGGGAGGATCTCTGCAAATCGATTCCGAACTTGGCCGCGGAACCCTGGTTTCATTTCACCTTCCCGTGCCGCCGGCAGAAAAGGCCGATGTGGCACACTCACCGGGGGCAAACGGAAACGCCGGCAGGATTGCCGACGCGGCAGGCAGGGCTGCCCGCGCCACATGATGACGCCTTCTATTGAATCAGCCCTTTCCGCACGCAGTACAGAATGAGCTCGGGAAGGTTATGCAGCCTCAGCTTTGCGAATATGTTGCGGCGGTGCGTCTCCACTGTGGTGACTGAGAGATTCAGCTCATCAGCGATATCCTTGTTGCCCTTTCCCGAGGCCAGCATCTGGAGAATCTGTTTTTCCCGCAGTGTCAGCGTGTCGTAGGCGTCCTCTCCTCCGCGCTTCCGCAGCTCCAGCACGTACTCATCCACCAGCATTCGCGTGATGCTTGGGCTGAAGTAGGCGTTCCCGGCGCAAACGGCGCGCGCGGCAGCCAGGATATCTTCCTCCGGAGAGGCTTTCAGAACATAGCCTTTCGCGCCCGCATTCAATGCCCGCAGCACGTACGATTCGTCGGCGTGCATGGAGAGTATGATGACGCGCGTTTCCGGCAGACGCTCGCGCAGATGGATAGCAACATCGATCCCGGTTAATCCGGGCATGCCGACGTCCAATATTGCCAGGCTGGGCCGGTTCCGCAGAGCCAGATCCACGGCCTCGGGACCGTCCTTTGCTTCGCCGACCACCTGGAAGTCGCCGCCGCGCTCGAGCAACGACCGAATGCCGCGGCGGACCAGCGCATGATCGTCCGCAATCACCACCGTATTTGCATCTTTAGCCGGCATCGCTTCTAATTTCAAGATAGCTACGCGAAGAAAAGCCGATACGAATCTCGGCTCCGCAGGCTGGCAGCCCGCGCCACTTTCTATCGAGCGTCTCATCTGCAATCTATGTCAATTCTTGCCTTGCTATCAATCTCTACCGTGGTTTTGTTGAAAAAATCCTGCCTAGCAGGTATTTCAGTGAAACCTCGCCAGACCTATCCTCAAGTGAGACGCCGCTTGGGGGTTAGGTCTGCTCTATGAGCTTGCCGTTGTAATCCTAAGGTTGCCGCAATTGTGACGTGGCCGAGCATTGCCGGATTTTTAGGTCGGGTGTTTCGCCCTCGTAAGTCTTCGGGAAGACAGGCGGGCGAGGGCGAAGGAGAATGTCGTCAAAGGCGCGCGATTCGCTTTTTGGCGATCACAAAGGACACTGAATTCCTGGATAAGCTGAAGGCTGTGGCGAGTGGGCAAGGCTGGAACCTCGCTGCTGCGTCCGCGCTGGATGAGGCGTTGAACGTGACGGCTTTTGAGGATTTCCCGGTTGTGGTGTTGGACGACCTCGCGTGCGAAGGAACCTGGGAGACTTCTGTTACAGCGTTAGTATCGAGTGCGCAGGGCGTTTGGTGGCCGCCGTCCGAGGCCGGGAAACGCCCTCAGGCCGCCAGAGGCGGCGCCGGGCGCAGATTCTTTATGAGCGCGAAGGCGCCTTGCGTAATTCTTGCGTCCCAATATAGCGACGAATACTTACGCCGCGAAGTAGTTCGCCTGGGTGGCCACGACGTTCTTAGTAAATCGGCGCCGCAACAGGTGGTCTCGCGAGCTATCGAGTTTGCCTGGTTTTGGAGCAAACATTCGATCACAACCGCGAAGCCTGTATTACCTGGGCCTCCGCCTTTTCTAACCTCAGCCATCCAGGGACCAAGACATTGAGTAAATCTGTCGTTCGACTCCTCCTCACTTCCTCCGTGTCCCTTATGTTCCTTACGAGCTGCTCTGGCCCAGGAACGCAAGCGGGTGGAGGCTCGCAAAAGTCGCAGTTGGACGCCGGGTCGCCAACCGTGGCGGTAACGCTTGTCCAACGCCGGCCCCTATCCCAGAAACTGACGGTCAGCTCGGAATTGGTGCCTTTCCAGGAAATCGATGTTTACGCGAAGGAATCCGGCTTTGTGAAACAACTGCTTGTGGATTACGGAACGCACGTGCGCGCCGGGCAGTTGATGGCGGTGCTGGAAATCCCCGAGCTTGAGGCTCAAGTTGAGCAGGATCAGGCGGCCATTGTGGCGCAGCAGAACGACGTGACGCGGGCAAGTCATGATGTGGAGCGGGACCAGGCACAGCACAACGTGTTCCACCTGCAGTACACGAGAATCGCTGGTGTTGCCAAAGAGCAGCCCGGCTTAGTTGCCCAACAGGAAGTCGATGATGCTCAGGGCAGGGATCTCGCTTCGGAATCGCAAATAGAAGCGGCGCAAGGCGCTCTCTATACCGCAAAAAGCCAGCTCGTGATGGCCAGGGCGAAACTCACCAGAGACCAGGCATTGTTTGCCTACGCACGCATCACGGCTCCGTTCAACGGCGTGGTGACGCAACGCTACGCCAACCTCGGAGCCCTGATGCAAGCAGGCACGAACAGTTCGACGCAGGCCATGCCCCTGGTCAAGTTGTCGGAAGACGATCTTTTCCGCCTCGTGATCCCGGTGCCGGAATCCTACGTCTCGCACATTCGAATCGGCGATCCGGTGAGTGTCTATGTGGCCTCGCTGAATGCCAGTTTTCCAGGCAGGGTGGCGCGCTTCTCCGTGGACGTTCAACAGGACACTCGCACCATGCACACCGAAGTGGATGTGCCAAATCCCGGCCGCGTCATGATGCCTGGCTTGTACGCCGAAGCCACGATCACGGTGGCCACCAAAGCCAACGCGCTCGCCGTGCCGCTCGAAGCCGTGGATCACAACGGCGATTCGGTGACCGTGGATGTGGTGGGCGTTTCGAACAAGATTGAAGTGCGCGCCGTCAAGCTCGGCATCCAGACGCCTACCGACGCGGAAGCTCTCTCGGGGTTACAGGAGGGTGACATGGTCGTCATCAGCGACCGCAGTGGTCTGAAGGCCGGCCAGGAAGCGCGGCCCAAAGTGATCCAGTCGCCCAAGTACCAGGACCAGGAAGAACACAAGTAGCACGATCGAATAACCAGCCATGCCGCGTTTTTCCATTCGCAATCCCTACTTCATTGTTGTCATCTGCCTGGCGCTGGCCGTCATTGGAATCAATGGGCTTACCCGCATGCCAGTAGATTTGTTTCCGCCCATTAACCTGCCGGTGGTAGTGGTCGCGACCTTTTACAATGGCATGCCGCCCGAGGATATCGAGGTCGATATCACGAATCCGTTGGAGCGGTTCTTCACGCAGGCCAGCGGCATCGATCACATGGAATCGCGCTCCTTGCTAGGCGTCAGCATCATCAAGGTGTTCTTTCAGCCTGGAACAAACGCCGACGCGGACGTAACCCAGTTGTCAAATCTCGCGCTTGCCGATCTGAAGCGCCTTCCGCCTGGCACTTTGCCGCCGCTGGTCCTGAAGTTTGATGCCTCCAGCCTGCCAGTCTGTCTGGTGACTGTGAAAGGCGAGGGGCTTACAGAGACACAGCTACACGACCTCGCTCAATTTCAGATTCGCAATCAGATCGCGATTGTGAAGGGCGCCGAGATTCCGGCCGTTTTTGGGGGCAAATACCGGCAGGCGATGGTCTATGTTGATCCATTCAAACTTCTATCGCGCCAGTTGAGCGTCATGGACGTGGTGAACGCAGTCAACGACAGCAACCTGATTCTTCCCGCGGGCGATGTCAAGATCGGTTCCCGCGATTATTACGTTTATTCGAATAGCCTGGTGAAGAGCGTTGCGGATCTGGATAGCGTGCCGGTAAAGACAGTCGGCGACCGCTGGGTTTCCGTCGGCGACATCGGCGAAGCCAAGGACGCCAGCCAGTTGCAGTACAACATCGTTCGGATCGACGGCCAGAAATCGGCTTACATCCCGATCATGAAATCGGGCGGCGATAGTAACACGATCCAGGTAGTGGATGATATTCGCGCTCTAACGCAGCATCTGTTCGATCTTCCGCAACAATTGGTGACGGACATCGCGTTTGACCAGTCGGTGTTCGTGAGGAACGCATTGAACACCGTGCTGCACGAAGGTCTTATAGGCCTGGCGCTGACCAGCATCATGATCCTGGTGTTTCTCGGAAGTCCAAGGGCCACGGGAGCGGTGCTGCTGTCTATCCCCATATCCGCACTGGCCTCGTTCGTGATCCTCTACATGATGAACAGCACGATCAATACCATGATCCTGGGCGGTCTGGCGTTGGCCTTTTCGCGAGTGATCGATAACTCGGTGATCTCTCTCGAAAATATCTACCGGCACTTAGAGACGGGATCCACGCCGCTGGTGGCGGCCGAGCAAGGCGGAGCCGAAGTTAATCTTGCCATTCTGGCCGCGACTCTCGTCGACGTGGTCGATTTCTTCCCAGTCACCTTTCTCTACGGCGTCAGCAAGTTCTTGTTCTCCGCTCTCGCCCTTTCGTTTTGCCTGGCGCTGCTGGCATCGTTCGTGGTGGCCATGACAGTGATCCCATTGTTCTGCTCAAAATTCTTGAAAGCGATACCTGCCGGCCATGGCGAAGCACAAGATAGTGAAGCACAAAAAGAAGGCGAGGTTGGGCCGGAGGGCCGTTCATGGGGTGGGCGGTTCAACGCCTGGTTCAACCGCGGCTTCACCCATGTTCTGGACTTTTATGAACGCTCAGTCCGCAGCGCCCTGAAACGTCCGGCTCTGACATTGATATTGCTGATGGGCGTCTTTGTCGCGAGCCTTGCCATCTATCCTTTTCTTGGCCTTTCGTTCTTCCCGCGAACGGACGCCGGACAATTCACGGTGAACTTGAAGGTGCCCACCGGAACGCGGATTGAGGTGACCAACGACTATGTGGCAAAGATCGAGGATCTGATCCGCCATATCGTCGAGCCAGGCGATATGAAGATGGTCTTGTCGAATATCGGGGTGGTGAACGATATCTCGTCGCTGTATACGACGAATTCTGGAATGTATACGGCCATCGTTCAGGTGGCTCTCAATCCCGGCCACAGAGTGAGCAGCTTCGACTACATGGACCGCGTGCGGACGCAAATTGCAGCCAATTTTCCCGATGTACGGACCTTCTTCCAAAGCGGATCGATGCAGGACGCGATTCTCAATCAAGGTCAGCCGGCTCCGATCGACGTGCAGGTGAATACGCGCGATCTCAACCTCACGTACGCCACAGCTCAGGATCTCGCTCGCCGCATTCACCGCCTCCGCGGCGTGGGTGAGATCTATATCCCGCAGGACATGAACTATCCATCCATTCGCATGGATATCGACCGAGTGCACGCAGGCGAGTTAGGGCTTTCGCAGAAAGACGTGGTTGACAACGTCATCACGGCGCTGAACTCGAATATCATGATTGCTCCCAACTACTGGGTGGATTATGACACCGGCAATGACTATTTTCTGAGCGTGCAATACGCCGAACACGGCGCTGGGGCCATCCATAACCTGATCGACCTGAAACAGATCCCGCTGCGGGCGCCGAATATCAAAGCTCCCACCACGCTCGACTCAGTAGTGAAACTGGTGAATCTTCAGTCTCCGACGGAAGTGGATCATTATCAAATTCAGCGGGTGGTGGACGTCTACGTGACACCCTCCGGCGAAGATCTGGGCAAGCTCCGTACCGGAATACTGGCGACTATCGCCGACGCGCACCTGCCTGCCAACATTCGCGTTACGCTCCGCGGCATGGTTAACAGCATGGACCAATCGTTCAAGAGCTTCGCTATCGGCTTCTCTCTTTCGTTTATTCTTTTGTTCCTGATCCTCGTCGCGCAGTTCCGTTCGTTTATCGATCCTATTCTGATCATGCTGGCGATTCCGATGGGCTTCGTCGGAGTCCTCATCATTCTTCCGCTCACTCACACAACGCTGAACGTGATGTCGCTGATGGGCGTGCTCATGCTGATTGGCATCGCGGATTCCAACAGCATCTTGATTGTGGATTTTGCGCACAAACTGGAAGAGCAGGGCCTCTCGGTAACCGATGCAGTGATCACGGCCTGCCGGGTGCGTTTGCGGCCGATTCTGATGACCTCTCTTGCCACTATCTTCGGAATGATTCCGATGGCCATGAAACTGGGCGAAGGCGGCGAACAATACACTCCGATGGCGCGCGCCATTATCGGCGGTCTGGCGTCTTCCGTAATCCTCACCGTCTTCATCGTGCCCGCAGCGTATCTTCTTATTTATCGCCGTAAGGAGAGATCTACGCAGAATGCCTAATCCCTTGCTTGATCGGCACGTGCTTTCGCCTGCTTCGTCTCGGAACGTGTGGCGCTTGCTGCGCACGCTCGTCTTCGCGCTGAAGATCCCCTTGGGCGTGGCCAGTCTGGCTTTTGCGCAGAATAGCCCCGCGCCTACCATCACCCTCGCTCAGGCAACGGCAACAGCTCTCAAGAACCATCCCCAAATAGCGGTGTCGCAAAACCTCGAATACGCAGCCAACCAGCGCGTGATCGAGCAGCGGGCAGCCTATTCCCCAGCCATATTCGGCGAAATTACCGGTTCTCAAGGCTATGACAACAGCCGCCTCGGCGCCGGCGATCTATCGGCTGCGCGGCTTTTCACTCGTCAGGGCGATGGGCTGCAAATCAACCAGTTGGTGACCGACTTTGGCCGCACTAAAAACCTGGTGTCGAGTTCTGCTTTGCAGGCGCAGGCCGCTTCACAGGCTACGCTGGCAACCCGATACGGCGTTCTGCTAGCGGTGAACCAGGCCTACTACGAGGTGCTGCAGGCGCAGGCGTTTATCCGGGTAGCCAACGAAACCATTAAGGCGCGGCAGACGGTGACGGATCAGGTCTCCGCCCTGGCTAAGGCGCAACTAAAGTCACAATTGGACGTCAGCTTTGCTCAAGTCAACTTATCCGAAGCGCAGCTGCTACTGATCCGCAGCCAGGATACTCTCAAGCGGGCCTATGCCGATCTGTCGCGCAGCCTTGGAGAAGACCAGCAGACCGACTACCAACTGGTGGATGACGTTACCACGCCGGGCGCGCCCCCCTCGCCCGATACCCTGATCGACCAGGCAATCCACGACCGTCCCGAGCTGGCGCAATATCGCTTGCAGCTCGAGGCGGCACGCAGGTTCGAACAAGCCGAGCGCGATCTCCAGCGCCCGGTGGTGAGCGCGATCGCTGTTGGTGGGGCCTTGCCGTATATCGACACAGCCGGAGGCGCTCCTGTTCCAAAGGAGTACGACGGAGTCGGCGTCAACGTGAGCATCCCCATCTTCACTGGTCATCTCTATCAGGCGCGCCGGAGCGAGGCGCACTTTCAGACCCTGGTGCAAACCGAGCAGTTGAGGAACCTGCAACAACAGGTGGAACGGGACGTCCGCGCAAGCTGGGCGGCCGCGGCGACGGCGTATCAAAGGATACCTGTAAGTGAAGAGTTAGTGAAGCAGGCGCGCCTGGCATTCGACCTGTCCCAAGGCCGTTACAAGTTAGGTCTGGCCTCTATTGTCGAGGTGACCCAGGCCCAATTAAACCTTACGCAAGCCGAGATCGAGAACGTCAGCGCGATTTATGACTACAAGAACACGTATGCCGCGCTCCAATACACGATAGGTGCGCTGCGGTAAGGGAGTCACCTGGATCGCAATAGCCGGTCGTCAAAGACAAATGGGTTCGCCGGTTCGGCGATAATCCGCCCGAATTCCGAATGCCTCGGATTCAACAGGAAGTTAGACTCGCCCGGAACGACGGCAGAACGTACTCTTAGCACAGCGGATGCCGCAGACCTGAGCCAGTGATCGCCCATTTCGCGAGGCCCGGCACCTGGAAGGACCCGCTTCACGTCGTCTTCGGTGAGGATATTCAGCTCATCCGGGATCAAAGCGCTCACTGAGACGTATCCAACAGGAAAATCTTCCCGCGACATATGGACGAGGTTCTCAAGAACCGCCAGCGAGATGCTTTCCGCCGTGTAGACCACCTCGTAACCTGGGGAATTCCAGCGACCGCCAACCTGCCTTGCGCCTTCGCCGTCTAGCCGCGCGTGAGTGCTCCGGCAGACCCGGTAGACTCGCTGGCTCATCCACGCTGGCCCATCTAGGAGGGAATGTTATGCTCTATCCGCGTCAGGACCTGCTCGACCAGTTCAATGCCTTCCTTGCCTACCAGCAGTTGCGAGGGTGAACGATCCCCGAGAAGTGGCAGGGGAGTCGCCAGCCAGTGGGACGCTTTCTTCTTATTCCCAAATACACCGATGGCGTGCGCAACGACTGCAGTGGCCTGGGTTGGCGGTGCTAGCTTCATTCTGGGCTCAGTTCCCATATCGTCTTTAGAGTAGCGCGTCATGGCTGCTGTGTCGTTGATCCCGGCCCTGTTCTTGCCTAAGAAATGTCCTAATTGGTGGATGACAGGTGAGGTTCAATCGTTTGCGCGCTTCGCTCTAGTCCTTCGATACCAAACAGAGTAGGCCAGCCCCTCGCCCAAGTGGCGCAAGGTTAGTCCACAAGCAGACAGCGGTCAACGGTAGGCACTGTGATTGCATTGCCTTGCGGGTAGCGCGACAAATTTTGCGAGTGGTGTGATTGGCTAAGGTCAGGGAGCGGCAATCCGGGACTTAGCGGTGGTTGCGCTCCGCAGCCTTCACGCCGCTTCGGCTGTTACCTCTAGCTTCGCTATTCGTGGCCGCGTCAGAGATCTCAGCCATCGATTTGCCGGCGATTCCACAAATTCGAAGGTCAATGCCGAAACAAGCAAAACCACCACGAGATAGGCGAGCGCAGCCATCGGCGCGGGCAGTCCGTATCGAAGCTGGGCGGCGTTGCCGAACCACCACAATATGGGCACGTGAAGTATGTAGGTCGAATAACTGATTTTGCCCAGGTAATCGGCCACCGGGTGGGCCAATATCTTGGCCAGCGAGCCGCCGCCGATTGCCAGCCCAAACAGCAGCATCGCATTCAGAATGCGTAGCGTCGTCTTCAATTCAATCCCGCCCGGGACCAGGGTCGGATATGCGATGATAGCCAGGCCCGCTACCAGCGCTGGCAGATACAGCCACTCACCACGCAGGAATCTTCGCCAATCCCATTGGCGGAGGAGGTAGGCAATCGTAACTCCCACAAGAAAGTCTGCCACATGATACAGCGGCTTCCAGTCTCTGGAAGCGCCCGCCCAGGCAAGCGCCGCCGGCCAGAGAAGCGCCATCCCAGCCAGCGCCGCCAGTTTCACTTTCTGATTCCCGCAGTTCAGCCAGATCAGCACTCCCGGCAGGCACAAGTAGAAGAGAACTTCGCAGGAAAGTGACCACGCCGGTGTGTTCCATCCGACGCCGAGCGGCGGCAGCCAGCCCTGCAACAGAAAAACGTAGTCGAAAAGCCGGCCTCCCTTGCTCGCGCCACCCGGGGCAAACCACAGGTACCTAAAGATGAAGTAACTAACAACAATCAGGCTGAAGAAATACACCGGGTACACGCGGGCAAACCGCGCTACCGCGTAGTCAGTCAACTTCTTTCGGCTCCAGCGTGCCGACCCGTATGTCTGCGCCAGCACGAAGCCGGAGAGTATAAAGAAGGTCTGGACGGCCAGATAGCCGCTCTGCATCACGCGGGCCGCAGCGCCTGGCAGCGACTGCGAGAATGTCTCGAGCATCATTCCCTTGTCCGCCAGGTGATCGCCGACCACCCACATGGCCAAAAGAAACCGCAGGCCAGTCAAGGCTGCAAAGTATTCAGCTTTGACCGGGGTTGGCAGCGCCTTTCGGATTAGTGGCGTTGCCGCGGGTTTCAAAATGGCGACTTCGATACTTAGAATTCTACAGGGTGAGAGAAGCCAACGCACCTGGGATCAGAGACCAAGGCGGAAGTTCCGCCGATGGGGCGAGCGGGGACAGGCCCGCTCCATCCACGCGGCGGCTCAAGGCAGACTTCGTCGATCAGCAAGTGGCTTCCGCGGAGCCGCCTTGGGACGGAGGCGCCGGTCCCCGTCGCGCTGGTCGGGCGGAAGTTCTGCCGATGGGGCGAGCGGGGACAGGCCCGCTCCATCCACGCGGCGGCTCAAGGCAGACTTCGTCGATCAGCAAGTGGCTTCCGCGGAGCCGCCTTGGGACGGAGGCGCCAGTCCCCGTCGCGCTGGCCGGGTGGTGGCCGCACCCTAATCGGGCTCCTGGAATCTTTGGCTTGCATTGGCGCTTGCAGCTGGCAGAAAGGCGAAGAAAAGGCGTTTTCTGCGAAACGAATCGTTCATGCCGCGGCCGGCACTCCAAGGGATGAAAGATACCGAAGTCGGATCAGCACCCCAAAACGCTCCCTCACGGTCGCGTCTCAGCTCGCGGTTATGGCGACGCGAGCCACGATCTTTCAGTGCGACCTCATTACGAAACGAACTCGGCCGGAGATTCAGTTCGGGATCACGCCGTAGTAGCGTCCCATCCAATACGGCAGGATGTAGTCGATGCCTGCGCTTTCGATATCGCCCTGGCCGCCGCCGGAAAGGGCGAAGGGGTCGCGCTGCCATACGAAATCGGTGGTTACGCGATCCACGACGGGCAGCGGTTGGCACGCCTCGTTGGTGCTGCATGCCGGAAACTGGCCTGTGAAGTCGCGATAGACGTCGAGGCGCGGGCGCAACAGCCAGGCGCCCAGCAGGGACTGGGTTTGAGCGTCGCGAGTCGCATTTGCTCCATTAATCGCGCGGTCGATCATGTTGAACTGGGCGTTCTGGTGGCTGGAAGTCGTGGCGCGAAGCTCATCGTAGGCCAGCCCGTACCAGTAGGCGGAATACCCGCTGCCCATCCGCATCAGGGTGTAGAACGTCAGGTAGTCGAGGTTGAACTTGAAGTACGAGCCGGTCTGGTCGGCGCAATCGACGCTAACGGGCGCTACTACGCTGGGAGAAATGGTGTCTGATTCCGAAGAATATTCACTCGAGAAGAGGGCGGGGTTCACCTGTTTGCCGATCAGCAGCAGCGACAATTGCTCGTCGGGGCGTATCAGGAAAGTGGTGCTGATGCTGCCATTGGGCATCACTATGTTCCAGGCGTTATCCTGCAGATTTTGAAGCAGGCGTGTGACGAGGTAAGTGCACCATTTGCGCACCGTTGCGTCGGTGACCAGGTCGTAGGTTACCGTCAAGCCAAAGAACACACCGATGTACTGGTCGCGCGATGTGTTTCCGACCCAGATCCATGGTGTGCCAGAGGGCGTGCCAGAGATGGAGCCGTTGTAGATTCCGTTGGCGGATTCCTGGCTCGAAATACTTGCGGCGTAAGGCGAGCTTGCCGGCAGGGCGCAGCGCGCCAACACATTCCCGCCGGTCACGTCGATCAGGTTGTTGATCTCGCTGATGGCATTGTTGATGTTGGTCAGCGCGTCGGCGGCGCCAGTGACTTTATAGCGGAAGGCCTCGGCCGCGAGGTAATGTCCCGTCCAAATGGCCGAATCGCCGCAGCGGGTATAGTCAGTTATTTGCGAAAGATCGGCTAGCGAGAGAATCGGATCGATAACCCCGCCGTAGGGCATATGACGCGCCTGGATATTGGCGTCGATAGCGAGAGCATTCCGCTCGGCGTCAAAGGCGTTCATAATCGCGCCACCGGGCATTTGACGCGACTGGATAGCAGCGTCATGGACACTGGCGTCAATGGTGTGAGCGTCATGCTCGGCGCCAAAAGCCGCGGGTAAAAGGGGGAAGACAGCGATTACAACGAAAACGCGGAAATACATGGGGAACTACTTTGAGGACGCAGTTCACTATTATCTCGCATTCCCGTTATGAGCACTCGCGAACCGATTCCTGCCGGGGGGAGGGGGAGACTGTTGAAATCCCTCACCCGCCTTGCGAAACGAACTCGCTCGCCACTGACCGCAACGTAACGCATGTTTGCAAGAGTTTGGGTGGATTTCACGATTCAAAGCCAATATCTCGCGGAACATGCGAAGGAAACCGCTCCCTTTGGCCACGGCTCGGCTAGGAACAACCGCGCGCCCTTCAAAACACTCTTCGGCTGAGGCGATCCACGCTGAACTTGGCGGTGTCGGCGATTGCCATTACTGCCATTACGCCTGCCTGTACCGGATCGGTGACCACCAGGTCACAGGCATCCGGGACGCTGCCGGCCATATTCAAGCTGATCACCAACATGCCCTGGGCGCGAACCTCGCGGACGGCGTGCTCGATCTCGCCGCCCATCAGGCTTCCCGCTAAAACCAGCGCTTTCACTCTTGGCAGCCGCCGGGTTGCGCGCACGGCGGACGCCAATGCTTCCTCGCCAACCAGCGGGATCGTGTCGATGGAGATGTGTTCGCCGCGGATGTTGTGCCGGTCAGCTTCGGCTATGGCGCCGACTGCTACCTGCCCTACCTGCGCGCCGCCGCCCATGATGATGATGCGCTTGCCGTAAATCTTCTGCATTGTCTGCACGGCCTCGGCACCGCGAACGACATCGAGCGCTTTGAGGTCCTGTACGAGCGCCTCCGCGGGTCCCGGGAGATCCAGCTCGAAATAGATGCGGGTGTCCGGAGGTTGTTCCTCGATCATCGAAATCGACCGGATGTCTCCCTGGTGCGCGGCGATCACGCCGGTCAGTTGATGCAACACACCCGGACCGTTAAACGCCACGACTACGACGCCCACCACGGGAGGGTTGCCTTGCGCTGCGGGGTTCACTCACACCACCTCGTACGTCTTGAGAATTTCATCCCATACCCCGCGCCCGCGCAAAATCAGCTCGATCAGCTCGCGCACCGCACCGCCCCCGCCCGGGCTTTGCGTCACCATATGCGCTACTCGCTTCACCTCCGGCCTCGCGTTGGATGGGGCGGCGGTTAGCCCGACGCGGCGCATGATGACGACGTCAGTCAGATCGTCGCCGATATAAGCCACTTCGCTTCCCGCGAGTCCGGACTCCTTGAGGATCTGCTCGAGAATCGGAATCTTCTCGATGTGGCCCTGGTAGATGTACGTCATGCCCACTTGGCGCGCGCGCTCGACGGTGGCCTGCGAGTCGCGACCGCTGATGACGCCCGTCTTGATGTCGTACCAGGTGAGCCAGCGAAGCGCGATTCCGTCCTGGGCGTCGAAAGCTTTCGTCTCCACCATCTCTCCATTGTTGTCCGGAGCGAACTGTATCTTTCCGTCGGTCAGCACGCCGTCGACATCCATCAGCAGCAGACGGATTCGCGAGGCCCGCTCTAATAATTCAGATTCTGAGAGTTGATGTTCTTCCATAAGGGATCGCTATTTACGCCGACCGCCTCGCGGGCCGTACAATGAGGGTGATTGTCCGGCACAGTGCTCGAGCGCGTGTCCGCGTTCATTGCTCGTACCAGTATGGCGAACGCGGGAGACAGAATTGGCGTCGCCGTATCGGGCGGAGCCGATTCCGTGTTTCTGCTTCACCTGCTGCTTGCGCTGCGGGCTCAATTTGGCTATTCGCTTTCGGTTCTTCACGTCAACCATCGGCTTCGCGGCGCTGAATCGGATGCGGACGAGCGTTTCGTCGCGGAGCTGGCGGCTGCCCAGGGAGTGGCTTTCTTTGTTGAGTCAGCACCGGTCGACAGCGGCGGGCTAGACAGCGGAACTGGGCGACCGGGGGTCGCCCGCGGACCAGGGGGTCCGCCCCACAGTCAAAATCTTGAACAGGTTGCTCGCAGCTTGCGACGGGCTTTTTTTGCCCGCCTCAGGCAGGAGGGTGTCGTTTCTCGTGTCGCCCTAGGCCATACGCTCAGCGACCAGGCCGAGACCGTCCTGCTTCGGATGTTTCGCGGTACTGGACTCAGGGGGCTGGCGGCGATGCGGCCCATCACATCTGACGGGCTGATTCGTCCGCTGCTCGAGCTGACACGCGATGAAGTGCGTGCGGAGGCTCTCGCCGAAGGTCTTAGCTGGCGCGAGGATTCGTCGAATCTGGACCCGAACTTTCGCCGCAATCTGCTCCGGCTCGAGATTCTTCCCAAACTCCGCGAGTGCTTTCACCCCAGAATTGAGCAGGTGCTGGCCGGCACTGCGCGTCTTGCTCAAGCCGAAGAGGATTATTGGGCTGGGGAGGTTGCGGCGATCCTTTGTCGGGTGGCGCACGCGAGTCCCCACGGATTACTCATCGATGTGCCCGCGTTTCAAGCTTTGCATCTTGCCGTGCAGCGCCGTGTGGTGCGCGCCGCTCTGGAGCTGATAGGCGCGCGGGGAGGGGTGGAACATGAGTTCCGAGACGCGGCCACCTTGCGGTCTATCGACAGCGCCCACATCGACGCGATCGTTGCGCTGTGTTCTCGAGTGGATGGTCACGACCGCGTCCAGGCGCCTGGAATCGACGCGCTCCGGTCATTTGACCGCTTGCGCCTGATGTCCTGGCCCCCCCCGGATGACCAGTTGGGCCGCGGCGGCTATGCGCTTGTTGTCCCCATCGGGCAGCGGGTCAAGCTACCTTTTGAAGGCGCGGAGGTACAGCTCGATATCGATTGCCGGCCTGGCGGCGCCGATTCACGTTTCGCGGAAATAGCGGAATTCGATGGCGATGCGTGGCGGGCAGTGGCGGGCCAAGGTGGGGTTGTATTGCGAAATTGGCAGCCCGGGGATGCTTACACGCCGCGAGGCTACTCGGGGCCAGCCAAGATAAAGACTCTGTTCCAGGAGGAGCGCATTTATCTATGGCAGCGCAAGCACTGGCCTGTCATGGAGATAGCGGACGCCATCGGTTGGGCGCTGGGATTCGGCGTGGCATCGCATCTTGTCGCAACGGAACGTTCCACGGCTGTCGTCCGTTTGACATACTATAAGAAGGTGCGCTAGACAAACGCGCTGCGCCCGTGAGGTGGCGCGCACTCGTTGGTCGATGGCTTGACAGAGGGCTTGTTCGGGGGGAAAGCGCCGTTTGCGGCGCCAAGGCTTAATGAATCAAAAGCCTGCTGGCCAACGTCTTTACTAGTAGCTTCGCCCGGCAAGTGAGTCGGCACGAACCGTTCTGGATGATTGTCAAGCGGAAGCCGATTAGGCGAAAGGTGAGTTCATGAATTCTAATGTAAAAACCGCGGTTTTTTGGGTGGTCATCGGCTGCGCCATTTTCCTGGTGTGGATGGCCGTCCGTTCCGGGCGCGGTTCTTCTCCACGGCCTCTCACTGCTTCTGAATTTGTATCCCAGGTACAGGCCGACAAAGTGAGGGAAGCCAACTTCTCCGGTTCTGATGTACAAGGCACGCTGACCAGCGGCGAAAGTTTTCACGCCGTCATACCGCCCAACTATCCGGAGATTTACAAACTGCTCCAGGACAAGGGTGTCCACTACAGTTGGAAAGACTCCGCCGGCAATGGTTGGATAAACGTCCTCTTTAACACTGTTCCGATACTGGTGCTGCTCGGCTTGTGGATTTTCATGATGCGCCAGATGCAGAGCGGCGGCAACAAAGCGCTCAGTTTTGGAAAGAGCCGCGCTCGCCTGCACTCTTCGCAACAAAAGAAGGTCACTTTCAAAGACGTAGCGGGCGTTGAGGAAGCGAAAGAGGAATTGCAGGAAATTATCGAATTCCTACGCGAGCCGGCTCGATTTCAGAAGCTGGGAGGGCGCATTCCAAAAGGCGTGCTCCTGGTGGGTTCGCCGGGCACTGGCAAGACGCTGCTTGCTCGGGCGATCGCGGGCGAAGCGAATGTTCCCTTCTTCTCGATTTCCGGGTCGGACTTCGTTGAAATGTTCGTCGGCGTTGGCGCCAGCCGCGTGCGAGATCTGTTTGAGCAGGGCAAGAAGAACGCGCCCTGCATCATCTTCATTGACGAAATCGATGCAGTCGGACGGCACCGCGGCGCGGGTTTGGGCGGCGGCCATGATGAGCGCGAACAGACGCTCAACCAGTTGCTTGTCGAGATGGATGGTTTTGAGTCAAACGAAGGCGTCATTCTTGTGGCTGCCACCAACCGCCCGGATGTTCTAGATCCGGCGCTGCTGCGCCCCGGCCGCTTTGACCGGCGTGTCGTCGTGGACCGCCCGGATGTGCGCGGCCGCGAAAGCATCCTGAAAGTGCATACGAAGAAGACTCCGCTCGGCGACGATGTCGATCTGTCGGTGATTGCTCGAGGCACGCCTGGCTTCGCCGGAGCCGACCTCGCAAATCTGGTTAATGAGGCGGCCCTGGTGGCTGCGCGACAGAACCGGAAGGTGGTCACGCAAATCGATTTCGAAGTAGCCAAAGACAAGGTCCTGATGGGCGTCGAACGCAAGAGCCTGATCATCAGCGACAAGGAAAAGCGCAATACCGCCTATCACGAGGCTGGTCACGCGCTGGTGGCGGCTTGCATCGAACACGCCGATCCGCTCCACAAGGTGACGATCGTTCCTCGCGGCATGTCGCTGGGATTGACCATGCAATTGCCGCTTGACGACAAGCTTTCCTACGACAAGCGATATCTCGAGGCGCGTCTGGCGATCCTGATGGCCGGCCGCATTGCCGAGGAGATCTTCATTAACCAGATCTCGACCGGCGCCGGCAATGACATCGAGCGTGCTACGGAGATGGCTCGCAAGATGGTGTGCGAGTGGGGCATGAGCGAGCTTGGCCCAATGAGCTTCGGCAAGAAGGAGGAACAGATCTTCCTCGGCCGCGAGATTGCCCAGCATCGCGACTACAGCGAATCGACGGCCGTCGAAATCGATCGCCAGGTCCGCAAATTGATCGAGAGCAGCTACGAGCGCGCCAGACAGGTGATCACCGAGAAGTCGGATGCTTTGGTCCGCATCGCGGAAGCGCTGCTCGAGCGCGAAGTGCTCGATGCCAGCGAAGTGATCGATTTGATCGCCGGGAAGACGCTGCCCAAACTGGCCTCTCAAAAGCCGACTTCGGGAGATGGCGGCCTTGCGCAGCCGGCGGTTGTTCCGCCCCAGCCTCGCCCTGGACTCATCGGAGGCGAGAGCCCCCAACCCGCCTGATAGAAGGTTTCACAGGTTGAGACCGGCGTTTCGCCCCGTTCCGGGGCTCGGTATGCTACGCGTGCCATTCCCCACGGCTTGCGCCGTGGGCTAAAGTCTTTCGCCCTTCGGGCTGGGCGGCCCTATCCAAGTCGATCTGCGGTGGAATGCACGGGTGGTCAATTCGTCTTCCCCAGTTCGCCCTACCTGGTACGGAGTTGTGGAAGTTTAGGCACAAAGTCTGTCCGCTTGCTGACGCGCGCGGTTCAGTGCTCTGAGCGGCTTGTGACCTGCAAGGGGGGAATGCGAACCTCTACAACTTGGTAATAGGCACGAGACAATAGTCTGGCTGGCAAAGCATGAGCCGGCGCATAACCGAATTGGGGCGATGGGCGAATTTACAAGAAAGGTCCCGGACGATCTGAACGCCGGAGGACTTGAGGCGCAAATGGCCGCTTATCAGGCTGGCGACGCCGCGGCTGCGGAAGCCTTGCTGGGCGCGCTGTGCCCGGTGCTGGGGCGTTTTTTTGGGAGCATGCCTGATTCACGCGCCGCCGCCGACGATCTGACGCAGGAAACCCTGCTGCGGATGCACCGTGTTCGCCACACCTACCGGCCAGGCGAGCCGCTGATGCCCTGGGTTTATGCGATTGCACGAAACACACGAGTGGACCACTACCGGCGCAGTTCGCGGCGAGCGGCGCGCGAAGAGGCTGTGGACCCAAGTGACTTGCAAGGTTATGCCGCGCCGCCCGCGCCGCCCCGGGACACGCCGGGCTTTGACGATTTGATGGGGTATCTACCGGAGTCCCAGCGCGAAGTCCTAACCATGCTGAAGGTGCTGGGGCTGACGGTGGAGGAGGTAGCGCGAGCCACCGGGTCTACCGCCGGCGCTGTGAAGCAGAAGGCGCATCGGGCATATGAGAAGCTGCGTGGAATTCTGGAGGGGCGCGAGGTCCCGGCGGCTGTTAAAGGGGAAGGGAGAATTTCGTGATGCGCGCGCGCGAGGATGGCCACATTCTGCTGCGGCCCGGCGAGCCACTGACGGCTCAGGACCGGGAGCACCTGGCTGGTTGCGTGATTTGCCAAGCCCTGATGCAAGAAGCAACCACCCTTCCGCCGGCATCATTCTCGCCGAACGCCGCGCTAATCGAGTCTATTCGCAGCGGTCTGCGTCCGGTGAAACCCATTGCCGGCGCGCCGGCGCTGATGCTTGGCTTTGCGCTGGTGCTGTTGATTGTGCTCACTGCGGGGGCGGTACTTACGGGAACAGCCGGATATTTCGCGCAAACGCCGATGACGCGCACACTGATGTTCTCAATTCTGGCGGCGGGCGCAGCTCTGTTCTCTTATGCGCTGGCGCAACGCATGGTTCCCGGAAGCCTCACGCGGGTGCGGTTTGGGCCGCTGGGGCTGGCGGTGTGCGCGGCGTTCATTCTCGTCGTACTGGTTTTGTTTCCCGATCGCGTGGCGTGGGAAGGGCTGAAGATTGGGCGGGGCTGCCTGGGGATTGGCTTGGCTGCGGCGCTCGTCACCGCGCTCGGTGGCTGGCTGGTGCTGCGGCGCGGGGCACTTACCGGGAAATCTGCAGTCGCGATCGGTTTGGGTGCGTTTTCGGGCGTGTCGGCGTTGCTGGTTCTAGCGGTCCACTGCCCGTTGCTTGAGGCATCGCACATCCTGGTGTGGCATGGTGGGGCCGTGGCGGCGGCCATGTTGGCGGCGTGGGTGGCGGCTAGGCGTTCCCAATAGAACGCGCTGGAGACGAGCGTCAGCATGAGTCCCGACGGGGCAGGCACGAGTGCCCGTGCCACATTATCGCGCCAGAAATGCGGGTTAGGCATTCATGTCGCGGTGGTGCTCTTTGACGGTGTAGCCGGCCTTCTTGAGACGCTTCTGGATCTCGTGCGCCATCATGACGGAGCGGTGCCTTCCGCCCGTGCAACCGAAGGAAATAGTGAGATAGCTTTTGCCTTCGCGGATGTAGTGCGGCAATAGGTACACGAGCAGGTCCGTGATGCGGTCCATGAACTCGACGGTTTGGGGAAACGAGCGAATGTATCGCGCCACGCGGGGGTTGCGGCCGGTGAGCCGTTTGAATTCGGGAATGTAGTTCGGGTTGGGCAGGAACCGGACGTCGAAGACCAGATCGCTTTCGGGTGGAACGCCCTGGCGAAAGCCGAAACTGTTGACGGAAATCCCGATCTGCTTGGTTTCCTCAGTGCCTTCGAAGCGCTCCATGACCATCGAGCGAAGCTCATGCACATTGAGTTTCGAGGTGTTGATTGAGAGGTCGGCCAAGGCCTGCACGGGGGCGAGATGGAGGCGCTCTTCGCGTATGCTTTCGACGACGGATTCCTCGGTGCCCAACGGATGTGGGCGGCGGGTTTCGCTGTAGCGGCGCTGCAGCACTTCGTCATCTGCGTCCAGAAAGACCAGCGTCGAGTTAATCTTCTGCCGCAGCCGGTTGTAGAGAGCCGGAAACTGCGGCAGGGCGTCGCGCTCGCGAATATCGATAACCAGGGCGGCTCGGCGCGCGCTGGCAGACTCGCGGGTGAGGTCGGCGAATTTGGGGACCAGGGCGATGGGCAAATTATCGACGCAATAGAAGCCCAAATCCTCAAAGGCTTTGAGAACGGTGCCCTTGCCTGAGCCGCTGAGCCCCGTAATTATCACGAGCTGCGGGCCCTGCTGAGGCGGCGCCTTCTCGGCGGCCTGCTGGGGTGGTTTGTGCGTCCGCCGGGGTTTCGCCTTCGCCATGAATATTCCAGGTTCGCGCGGCACGACGAGGCGCCGGTTACGAAAAGCAAGGTTGCAGCCGAGTCAAGCCTCGATCAAGTCGAAATGGCCGTCGCGCCGGCGGAGAAGCACCGAGACCCGGTCGCAATCGGAATCGCGATACACGACGTAATCGGCGCCATCGTCCATCGCGATTACCGCTTCTTCGAGCGACATGGGCTTCTGGCCGTTGCCGTGAGCCACTTTGAAGATCTTCTTCGCCGCGGGAGAAGCAGCTTGCGCCTTGGGTGGCTTGCGAGGCGCAGCCGTTGCCGCGTGCGCCGGTGCGGGAGCGGGCCATTGTTCTTTGTTGTCTCGGGTAGTCTTCGGGTCCCGCTTGGTGTCACGCCACTTGGTCCTCTGTTTGACCAATTGCGTTTCCAGTTTGTCGATGGCCTGAATAACGGCAGCCGCCAGATCGCCGTCGGAGCTAGCGCCACACAGGGCGTGGTCGTAGAAGTTCATCTTCACCTCGACCATGTGCAGATGGCGTTCCCGGTGGAGAAACAGGTGTGCATCCTGCTCACCCCGGCGATCCACCATCTTGCCGAGCTTGGTGAGCTTGGCCGTAACCTTCTTTTCCAACTGAGGAGTGAAGTCTTTGGTTCTTCCGGTGTAGATCACTTTCATAAGCATCTCCCTTCCAGCCTCCCGCGCGGAGGCCTTTCGGAAACCGATATTTATATGGCGAAATGAGGCGCGAAGCTCAGGGGCGGACGCGGCGTTGATGGGTGGAAGGAATCTTCATATCCTCCCGGTATTTGGCGACTGTGCGCCGGGTTACCTCAATGCCTTCGTCTTGCAGCCTGGCGGTAATCTGCTCGTCCGTGAGAGGGCGCGCCGTGTCTTCCTCCTCGATCATCTTCTTCACCCGCCGTTTCAGTATGAGCAGCGGAGTTCCGCCGCCCGACGGACCTTGAACTGCCTCGGAAAAGAAATTGCGAAGCTCGAAAACGCCCTGCGGCGTGTGGGCGTATTTGTTGGCGACGGCGCGGCTGACTGTGGAAGGATGCACGCCAATTTCCTCGGCGACTTCCTTGATCATCATGGGCTTGAGGTAATCAAGTCCGTGTTCAAAGAGGTCCGTCTGGCGCCGCACGATGGTCCGGCAAACTTTGAGGATAGTCTGCTTGCGCTGCTCGATGTTCTTGATTAGCTGGACGGCCGAAGCATAGCGCTCCTTGACGTAATTGCGGACTTCCTTGCGCGGCTCCTGCTCGCGGTCCAGCATGCGCTTGTACTCGCCATTGAGCCGGAGCTGGGGAAGATCCTCTTCGTTGAGCGCAATCAGGTAGTCGTCGCCTTCTTTCGTGATATAGACGTCCGGCTCCACAGCCCGGGCGTTGCTGCCGGCATACCGCAGGCCCGGCGCCGGATCGAGGTGGCGGATTACATCAACGGCAATCTGGATGTGCTCCAGCGGGCGGCCCAGCACCTTCGCCAGTTGGCTAATCTGGCGCGTTTCGAGCAGCTTCAAGTGATCGCGAACGATCCGCCAGGCGACTCCCTCGGAGCCCCGGCGCGCTTCGAGCTGGAGCAGCAGGCATTCCTGCAGCGTCCTGGCGCCAACGCCGGTGGGGTCGAGCGATTGCACGGCTTTCAGCCCTTGCTGCACTTCGTACAAAGAGAGCTCTTCCGTAGAGGCGATTTCTTCGAGTGGCGTGGTGAGGTAGCCGCTTTCCTCGATATTCCCGACGATGGCGTCGGCCGCGGCGCGTACCCGCTCAGGCAGCACGATCAGGCTCAACTGGGACTCAAGGTGGTCGGAGAGCGTGACGGGAGCCGAAAGAAATGTCTCAAACGAGGGCTTTTCGATCATCTCCGAAACGGGGCTCTTGAAACCTGGGTCGAGGTAGTCGTCAAAGAAGCTGCCGAAATCGATTTGATCGAATGGGTCAGTTTCGGTTTTAACAGGCTCCTCGGGAGCGGCCGCTGGAGCCGTTGCGGCGGTGCTTGTGGCTCCGGAGAGATCGTACGCAGGCTCGGGAATGGTGTCGGGCTCGGGATTGTCGTAGGCCTGAAGCGGCTCGGTTGATTCGGAACGTTCCAGGATGTCCCGGTCGGCGGGCTCGCTGGAGCGTTGCCCTTCGAGCAGCTCCTGGATTTCGGCTTGAGTCAGCTCCTCGCCGCCCTCGCCAGCCTCCTCGAGAACCGGGTTCTCGGCGATCTCGTTGACTATCATGTCCTTCAGCTCCAATCGGTTAAGCTGAAGCACCGTGACCATCTGCACGAGGCCGGGCGTGAGTATCTGCTTTTGTTGGACACCCAAATGCAGGCGTGGCGAAAGCAGGCTCATCTGGGTCCAGTGTAACACCCGCTGAACGAGCGGATACAGAGGCAAAAGCCCCGGTTTACAAGCGCTTGGAGAGGTGAAACAGGGCAGGCTGCCGGCGTTTGGCGCTCGGCTTTCAGCGCTCAGCTTTCGGCTGTCAGCCAGATGCGTGGGGCAAGACGGTAGACGGGAGGCAGAAGAAGTCCTGGCACAGCCGAAAGCCGGTAGGCTTCCGAAACAGCCACAAATAGCCCCGAAATAGTTCCGAAATAGCCCCAAGCTCACGCACGGGGCTGGGGGCGCCGTGCTTAATCGAGGCGGAAGATTTCGCCGCGGGTCGAGCAGTGAACTAAAAGATGCAGCTCGTCCTCGATGGTTTTCTTGAACGCGTCCTGAGCCTCGGGCTCTCCATGCACCAGGAAAACGCGTCTGACGTTCCCGGCGATGGGCCGGAGCCACTCGAGCAGTTCGTTCTTATCGGCGTGGCCACTCAATTCGTCGATGGCGGCCACTTCGGCGCGCAGTCTTAGAGGCTCGCCGAAAATGGGGACCTCGGGTTGGCGATTGGCGATCTTTCGGCCCAAAGTGTCTTCGGCCTGATAGCCGGTGAGGAGAATCAGGTTGCGCGGATCCTCGACGCTGTTGCGCAGATGGTGCAGCACGCGGCCACCCTCGCACATGCCGGAGGAGGCGATCACCATGTAGGGCACGCGGAGATCGTTGAGGGTTTTACTATCGGTGGCGTCGCGGAGATAGCGGAGGCGGTCAAACGCGAAGGGATCGTGCCCTTTGCCGGAGAAGATCTGAGCCTCGGCATCATACTCCTCAGGATGTTTGCGAAAGACCTCGGTGACGTTGATGGCAAGCGGGCTATCGACGAAGATCGGGAACGGCTCGAGCTCGCCAGACTGGATGAGCTCATGGAGCATCAACACCAGTTGTTGCGTGCGGCCGACGGCAAAGGCGGGCGCGACGATGTGGCCACCGCGACCGAGTACGCGGCGGACGATCTCGGCTAGTCTCGACCCCACCTGTTGAGGCGGATCGTGAACGCGGTTGCCATAAGTGCTCTCCATGATGACGTAGTCGGCGGCGGGCGTAGGATCGGGATCGCGGATGATGGGCAAGCCGGCGCGGCCGATGTCTCCGGAAAACAGGAGGCGGCGCGTTTCGCCATTTAGGGCGGTTTCCAGCTGAACGTTCGCCGAGCCGAGCATGTGGCCGGCGTTCGACAGCCGGCAGGAAAGCCCCGGGCCAATTTCTCGCGTTTCGCCGAGCGGCAAGGCTTGAAATTGGGGCATCAGGGCCTTGGCGTCCTCTTCGGTGTAAAGCGGAGGAACAATCTCGCGCGGATCGTCAAAGCCAAGCTTCCTGTGTCCGCGGATGCGTTTGGCGAGGAACTCGGCATCGTGTTCCTGAATGCGCGCTGAATCGGCGAGCATGGGTCCGCACAGGTCAATGGTAGGGGGCGTGGCGTAGATGGGCCCCTTGTAGCCGGAGTGCCAGAGGTTGGGCAAGTTGCCGCTATGGTCGATATGCGCATGCGAGAGCACCATGGAGGCGAGCTTTGCGGCGTCAAACGGAATCTCCTTGTTGCGCTGGTAGGCTTGCTGGCGGCGTCCCTGGAACATGCCGCACTCGAGCAGATAATTGAGTCCGCCGACGCTGACATGGTGCATGGAACCGGTGACGGTGCGCGTCGCGCCCCAAAAAGTCACAGTGAAAGAAGGCTGAGTCGCCATAATCGTCAGGAGCGTATCACAGGCGTCAGCACGAGTCTCAAGGGTGGGCATCTGAGGGCAGCGCTCCGTTGGGAGAAGCTGAGGGGCTGGGGTCTCTGGCAGCCCATGACGCGGGCGCCCGCTTTGAGTGCATGTGGTCAATCGAGGAATTTTTTCCTTGACAAGCGCGGTGCCGGGCGGCGTATAATACCAATTAGTTAATTAACTACTTGGTTTAATACAAAAAAATGCCGGTTGATCAGTTGAGTGCCACGTTTGCCGCCTTGGCGGACCCGACCCGCCGGGCAATTCTGTCTCGCCTGCTTTCGGGCGAGTGCTCCGTGACCGACCTCGCGGAGCCCTTCGAGATGAGCATGCCTGCCGTATCGAAGCACCTCAGAGTGCTGGAGCGCGCGGGCCTGATCGCGCGAAGACGGGAGGCGCAGTGGCGGCACTGCCGAGTGGAAGCGGGCCCGTTGAAGGAAGTGGCCGACTGGACGGAGCGCTACCGCCACATATGGGAACAGCGCTTCGATCAATTGGATCAATATTTGCAACAAATGAAAACGAAGGAGACGAAACGTCATGGTCGTAACAAACGCAAGAAATAGCGACAGCTTCAAGGTGACAACGCCGTCGGAGCAGGAAATTCGGTTGACCCGCCTGTTCGACGCGCCGAGGCGCCTGGTGTTCGAGGCAATGACGAAATGCGAACACGTCAAACAGTGGTGGGGATGCCTTGGCGAGGGCTACTCGGTGCCAGTCTGTGAGATTGACCTTCGCGTGGGCGGCCGGTGGCGTTTCGTAAACCGGCACCCCAAGGGCGAAGTCGCCTTTTACGGCGAGTATCGCGAAATCACACCGCCGAGCCGGCTTGTTTTCACCGAAATCTTCGAGCAGTTTCCGGATAGTGTCTCGGTAGTCACAGCCGTTTACAGCGACGAAAACGGAAAGACGCGCCTTACCGCAACGGTGCGCTATCCATCTCTGCAAGTGCGTGACATGGTACTGGCATCCGGTATGGCTCGTGGCGCCGGCATCAGCTACGATCGACTCGAAGAACTGGCCGACGGGTTGCAGCGGTCATGACCCTCGCGGATGCAAAGAAAGCGGGTGCCCATTCGGTGCGGAAGCGGACCGCAAGCAGAAAGGGAGTCACGATGACCAGCAACGATTTCAACTCGGTGGATCAATACATTGCCTCGCAACCCGACCGGGTCCAGGTGGTGCTTGAGCGGGTGCGAAGTACGATACGCAAGGCTGTACCGGAAGCCGAGGAAGCAATCTCGTACAAGATTCCCACATACAAACTAGGCGGCCTTCCCGTTCTCTATCTGGCTGGGTGGAAGCAACACTACTCGCTCTACCCTTGCGGAGCTCACCTGGTCGCGGCGTTCAAGGACGACCTGGCGCCATACGAGGTCAACAACAAGGGCACGATCCGCTTCCCGCTTTCGCAGCCCGTGCCTGTCAAGTTAATCGAGCGTATCGCGAAGTTCCGCGCAAAGGAAGTCGCCACGCGCGAAAAAACGAAGCTCGCCGCGGCTAAGAAGGGGTAGAGCCGAGGCTGAACAGCACGACGCGGGCTCGGTGGCCTTTACACAATTTCTCGTTGCTGGTGTAGAGGTCGGCGTTCATTGCTTCAGCCAAAGCTATGTACGCAGCATCATATGCCGTGAAGTTGTGCCGCAGTTCCCACATCCGGCCAACCAAGGGCGTGTGCGGATAACGTTCTGCCGGCAGTGCGGCGAGTCCCGTGAGAAATTGGTCGATGCGATGCGGCTCTAGTCGCTGAGCAGCTGATAACCCTCGGACCGCGCTCACTACTTCGACATCGATCAAATGCGGAACGACGAAAGAGTCGTCGCGCCTGGATAGGTCGTTTCTAATGGAATCAGCCAGGGCGCCGTTCGTGAGGAGTTCGACAACCACGGAGGCGTCCAGAACTATCATCGTGAGTCTCGCAGTTCTCGTATTACTTGCGCGGGGCTCTTCCTGGTCTGGATGGGCTTCGCCTGTTGTGCGCGCTCCAGCCACTCCTGCATAGTGGGCCGCTCCGCCACGCGCGCCAATTCCTTTTTGAGGAAATCAGAAAGGCTCATGCCTTCGCGAGCCGCTCGCGACTTGAGCGTGCCATGCACGTGTTCCGGGACGTCCCTCACCTGGATCATTTTAGACATGTTCTAAGCATACAATCATGTGCTGCACATGTCCATCCGGGTGGCGTAGCCTTCGACATGTTCTCCACCGCGAGCACGGCCGCAAGCCTACCCGGCGCCGTCCGGGGCACTCGCATCCGAATCTTCCAATCCCCGAGGCAGAGTGAAGTTCTCGCCCAAATAGATGCGCCGCACTTCCGGGTCGTCGGCCAGAGCCTTGGGTGAACCGGAACGAAAAATGCGCCCATTGCTGATGATGTAGGCGCGGTTGGTGACGGCCAGGGTCTCACGCACATTATGGTCGGTGACGAGGATCCCGATGCCGGATTTCTTCAGATCCCAGATGATCCTTTGCAGCTCGAGAACCTGGATGGGATCGATGCCCGAGAAGGGCTCGTCGAGCAGCAGGAAACTGGGCTCGAGCACCAGCGAGCGGGCGATTTCGACTCTGCGTCGCTCGCCGCCCGAGAGCATGTAGCCCTTGCTCTGGCGCACCGTCTCGAGACCCAACTGGGCAATCAGCATGCGCATGCGCTCTCTGCGCTCACGCCCGCTGATGGGCAGGGTCTGGAGGATTACCATCAGGTTGTCTTCGACGCTGAGCTTGCGGAAGACCGAGGCCTCCTGCGGCAGGTAGCTGACACCTTTGCGCGCGCGCTGGTACATGGGCAAGCGAGTCATCTGCTCGTCGTCGAGCATGACGCTGCCGGAATCGGGATTGATAAGGCCGACGATAATGTAAAACGACGTGGTCTTGCCCGCCCCGTTGGGGCCCAGCAGACCTACCACTTCACCCTGCTGGACGCGCACGGAAACGTTGTCAACCACACGCCGGCCGCTGTATGTCTTCGAAATCTCCCGGGTTTGCAAAACTCTCATGTCGTAACTAGCTTTCAACTGTCAGCCATCAGCTCTCAGCGTGCTTGATGCGCCAGCGGCGCTACCGATTGAGCTAGAAGTTGATTTCAGACCACGGGATTACGGCAGTATGGCTTTGCCGTCGGCGTCGATCACCTTGATCTCGCCGATATTCAATTCGCGGATGCCGGCTTCAATTTTGGCGCGGTCTCCCACAACTACCCAAATGGTGTGTTGAGGGTCGATCAGCGATTTGGCCGCATCGTTGACGTCGGAGGTGCGCAGCGCCTCCACCTTCGTCACGAACGTATCGAAATAATTGTCGGGAAAGCGAAGCCGCAACAACTCCTGGATGGAGCCGCCCACCGCCTGCATCGTTTCGCGAGAGCCAGGCAGCTCAAGAACTTCTTGTCTCTTGGTTTTAGCCAGCTCCTCTTCGGAAATCGGCTTGGCGCCGGTGATGTTGGCGATTTCCTTCTGAATCTCCGCCAGGGACTCCTTGGTCTTGTCGGTCTGCACGGGAGCAAAACCGATGTACGGCCTCTGGAAGCGGGCGTCAATAATGACTGCTTGGGCGCCGTAAGACCAATGTTTGTCCTCGCGCAGATTCATATTGAGCCGGCTGCCGAAGGTGCCGCCAAATATGTTGTTCATGGTCTCGTAAGTAGGCTCGATGGAGGCGATGGGAGCAGGCGCCAGCGCGCCGGTGAGGATCACTGACTGCTGGGCGCCTGGTTTATCGATGAGGTAGACAACTGGCTGCGCCGGTTTCGGGGCAGGGGGGACGCTCTTTTCCGGTACCGCACCGCCCTTCCAGGCCGCGAACAGGGCTTCCAGTTTGGGTTGGATCTCGGCGAGCGTGGTGTCTCCCACCACGATAAGGGTGGCGTTGTTGGGCTTGAACCACTGGCTGTGGAAGCGAACCAGGTCGTCGCGGGTCATCTTCGAGACGGATGCAGCATTTCCGGAGCCGGTAAACGGAACTCCGTAAGCATTGCTGGAGCCATAGAGGAAGGGCGGGAGCACGCGCAACGCCATTGTGAACGGCTGAACTTTCTCCTGCTCAATCGCAGCCAGTTGGAGCCGCTTCTGGCGCTCGAAGTCTGCTTGCGGGAAGGATGGATTGAGAATGACATCCGAGTACAGGTCAAGCGACGGATCGAGCTTCGCCTTGAGCGCCGAAAGAAACACGACGGTGAAATCCAAGTTGGAATTCGCGCTGAGTTGCGCGCCGAGGGCCTGTATCTGGTCGCTGATTTCGAGCGCATTGCGTTTCTTGGTTCCACCGGTGAGCAGCGATGCGGCAAGGCGTGCGGTGCCAGGCGCGGCCGAATGATCCGCCGCATAGCCGGCGTCCACAGCCAGCCAGAGATCGACCACCGGAATATCATGCCGCTCGGCAAGAATCAGATGGAGGCCGCTCGACAGCTTCGCCTTCTCGAGCTTGGGCAGCTTGAGCTCAGGGATGCCGGCCAGTTCTGGCACCTTCGAGCGATCCGCACCCTTCGCCGTCACTTTGTAATCCGGATAGGGCAGCACCTGCAGAACGTACACGCCATCGGAGAGATAGGATTGCGCGGCGTCGCGAACCTCCGCCGTGGTCGCTTCGCTGATACGTTTCAGGGTGGTCTTGTAGAGCGAGGCATCGCCTAAATAGGTTTGGTAATGCGCCAGGATGTCGGACTTGCCTCCGAATCCGCCGATGCGTTCGACGCCGCGAACAAACTGGGCCAGATATTGTGTCTTGGCTCGCTCCAGCTCATCGGCTGTCGGACCTTCCTTCAAAAAGCGGGCGAGCTCCTCATTCACCGCCTTCTCGACGGCCTTGGGGTCCTGACCTTGCTTGGCGGTGGCTTCAATCGCGAATTGTCCGCCTATCTCGTTGTCCTCGACGTAAGCGTTGACGCCGGTCGCGATCTGATCGTCATAGACCAGGCGTTTGTAGAGGCGCGATGATTTGCCCGAGGAGAGCACGCGGGCAGCCAGCTTGAGGTAATCGGCCGGCGCCGCGCCAAATTCCGGAACGTTCCAGACCTTGTACAGACGGGCCTGAGGGACGCGGTCCTCGACGGTGGCGCGGGTCTCGCCGGTCATCTTGGCAATCGACACCTTGGGATGGGAAATTGGAGGGCCAGCAGGGATGTCGCCAAAATACTTGGTCACCTTTTCCTTGGCCGTGGCGAAGTCGATATCGCCGGCAATCACGAGCACGGCGTTTGACGGGCCATAGTATGTCTTGAACCACTCCTTGACATCCTCGAGCGACGCCACGTTGAGATCGTCCATCGACCCGATTACCGTATGCGAATAGGGATGGCCGGCGGGATAAGTGGCGGTCTGGATCAGCTCCTCGGAAACCGCATAAGGCTGGTTTTCATCCTGACGTTTCTCGTTTTGAACCACACCGCGCTGGAGGTCTAGCGTCTCCTTGCTGATGGTGAAGTGTCCCATGCGATCGGATTCGGCGAACAGCGCGAAATCGATTGCGGTGTTGGGGACGTTTTCGAAATAGTTAGTGCGGTCGTACTCAGTGGTGCCGTTCAGGTCCGTGGCCCCGATCTTTTCCATGCCTTCGATGTACCGGCCCTTCAGATTGTCGCTGCCGCCGAACATGAGGTGTTCAAAGAGGTGGGCAAAGCCGGTCTTGCCCGGCTTCTCGTTCTTCGAGCCCACGTGATACCAGATATTCACGGCCACAATGGGCGCTTTGTGGTCTTCGTGGATGAGGACGGTCAAGCCGTTGTCGAGGACAACCTTCTGGTACGGAATATCGACAACCTGGGCGGAAAGCGTAGCCGCAAGAACCACGGCGCACAGTGCAATCGGTTTAAACATGTGACAACTCCTTGGGGACCTGGCGAAACTGCACCTGTTTCCGCAGCGGCTAACCCGCCGGGTATAAGCATTGCTTGGCGCAGCGCGTCGCAGCTTTTGCGATTTCAGGAATCGCGCTTGGACACTCTCTAGCATACGGGAAGTCGCTTTCAAAGGTTCGCGCTGGCCGAGGGAGGGGGCGATTGCAGCCGTTTTTTCGAAACCGATTCCGCCCGCCGTGCTTCACTTGAGAAGTATGCCTTGGATGACGGGTTGCCGGCGGGCAGCGGGAAGGTGCGCGGCGGCATTTGCGGTGCTTACATTGGGAGCGGCCGCGGCTTGCGGGCAATGGCCGGTTGGTTTTGCCGTGGTAGATCTGCAAGCGGCGATGATCGGAACCAAAGACGGAAAGCGCGCAACGGACGAGCTGGCAGCGAAGGTGGATCCGCGGAAGAAGGACTTTGAACAACGCCAGCAGGAGCTTGATCAGCTGCGCTCCGAGCTGCGGGACGGTAAACTCGACGACGAAAAGAAGGCGGCGATTGCCGCGGACATCGATGCCAAAGTGAAGCGGCTGGAACGCGATACGCAGGCGGCGCAAGAGGAGCTGGATAGCAACGAACAAAAGTTCGCCGACCTGTTCGGGCCGAAGCTGGTTGCCGTAGTGAGAAAGTACGCGGCCGAGCACGGACTGACGATCGTTTTCGACAAAAGCAACGATACTTCGCCTGTCGTCTATGCCGGCGAAGAGGCTGATATCACACAAGCTGTGATCGACGCTTACGATCAGGCATCTCCGGAGGCTGCTCCGGCCACGCCGACCAAGGCTCCCAGTCCGGCTAAATCGAAACCGGCAACGAAGCCCGCGGCTCCAGCCAAGCCGCAGTGATCCGGACGCGCCGCTGAGCCGCCATGGCCGGGGCGAAGACAGGGGGACAGACGGTTCTGTCGCGCGGCGCGAGAGTCGGTTAAGAACGCTCCTTCACAGTCGCGTCTCGGCTAGCGGTTTTGGAGGGATTCCAGCGACAGGTGTCACAGGCCAGTGACACCGTACGCTAGGGCGAAGACAGGGGGACAGACGGTTCTGTCCACGCGGCGCGAGAGTCGGTTAAGAACGCTCCTTCACAGTCGCGTCTCGGCTAGGGGTTTTGGAGGGATTCCAGCGACCAGGTGTCACAGGCCAGTGACACCGTACGCTAGGGCGAAGACAGGGGGACAGCCGGTTCTGTCGCGCGGCGCGAGAGTTGGTTAAGAACGCTCCTTCACAGTCGCGTCTCGGCTAGGGGTTTTGGAGGGATTCCAGCGACCAGGTGTCACAGGCCAGTGACGCCGTACGCTAGGACTATGAGCCCGCATCGCGTAGTCATTATCGGCGGCGGTTTCGGGGGCCTTAATGCGGCCCAGGTGCTAAAGCATGCGCCCGTGAGCGTCACGGTGATCGATCGGCACAACTTCCACCTGTTTCAGCCTTTGCTGTACCAAGTGGCGACTGGATCGCTTTCTCCAGGCGAGATTGCGGCGCCCATCAGAAGCGTATTGGCAAGCCAGAAGAACACGGAGGTGTTCCTGGGAGACGTAGCCGACATTGACCTGGATGGACGTCGCGTGATTCTTACAGACGGCGCCGCCGTGCCCTATGATTCGCTCATCGTCGCGGCGGGCTCGCGTAGCTCTTATTTTGGCAACGACGCCTGGCGCGAACTTGCGCCCTCCCTGAAGTCGATAGAAGAAGCGACGCAGATCCGGCACAAGATCCTCTATGCGTTCGAAGCGGCCGAGCGCGAGCCAGACCCGGAAAAGCGGCGCATATGGCTGACGTTTCTTATTGTCGGAGCGGGCGCGACTGGCGTGGAACTGGGCGGGGCGATGGCCGAGATTGCGCGTCACACGCTGCGGAATGAGTTTCGCACTATTCGGCCCGAGGAGGCGCGAATCATCATTCTCGATAATTCGCCGCGCGTGCTGCCCACCTATCCCGAGGATCTTTCGCGCCAGGCGGAGCGTTCCCTGGTTCACCTGGGGGTTCGCGTTCGTCTGAGAGTCAGGGTGACGCGGATCGAAGGCGACACAGTGACGTATCAAACCGCCGGGGGCGACGAGCAAATTCGCGCCGGGACGATTCTGTGGGCCGCCGGCGTCAAGGCTTCCGAACTGGGCGAAGTGTTGGCCAAGCGGGCGGGTGCGGAGTTGGACCGCCAAGGCCGGGTACGCGTAACCCCCAGCCTGACCGTGCCGGGCCATCCGGAAGTTTTTGTGGTGGGTGACCTCGCGTCTTTGGACGGGCCGGATGGGAAGCCTCTTCCAGGAGTTGCACAGGTGGCGATACAGGGCGGAGCGTTTGCGGCGCGGCGCATAATCGATCGGCTTAAGGGCAGGCCGGCTGACAAACCCTTTCACTATTTCAACAAGGGCGAACTGGCGGTGATTGGACGCGCCTCGGCGGTGGCCGACATCGGCGGGCTGCATGTTTGGGGTTTCCCCGCTTGGATCCTGTGGGTGTTCATCCACTTGATGTACATTGTGGAGTTTCGGAGCCGGGTGCTGGTCTTTATTCAGTGGGGCTTTCAATACATCACATTCAGCCGCGGCGCGAGGCTTATCACCGGCCCGCTCGAGAATGGCAAAGGGGGGTCGAGCGACATGGATTGAATTCACGGCAGCGCGAGTTTTGGTCGCGGCGCGCAGCGAGGTTCTAACGGTGCAGGTAGGTATTGGTGTTGAACAAAGACCTCGCACCGAGCCGCCGCCGGGGGGCTAGCGCCGGGTCAGTTCCCAAATATACGGTTCCAGGGCGGGCGTACAGGCGTAGGCATTGCCGCCATAGATGGTGTTTTCACCACCCAGGCTCGCAAACCGGCCGCCTGCTTCTTCCACCACGATCTTCAACGCGGCGAAATCCCAGGGCTTCGCGGTTGGTTCAATCCAGACGTCGGCTTTTCCTTGCGCCACCAACATGGCGTCCACCGATCCGCCGAGGCCTCGGACGGCCCAGAATTTCCTGACCCATGGCAGGAGCGTTTGGGCATACGGCTCGACTCCAACCTTATTGAAACCGTTGAAGGAGAGGACGGCTTCTTCAGGCGCGGCTTTGGTTGAGACATGGGCCGGTTCGCCGTTGGCGGTGGTTCCTTGCCCTTTGGCGGCCGAGAGCAGCAGGTTCTGGCCGGGGCTGAAAGCGGCGCCGGCCACCACTTCTCCATCGTGCTCGAAGCCGATGAGCACGGCCCACAGGGGGATACCGCGCACATAGTCGCGGGTACCGTCAATGGGGTCGATGATCCACTTACGGCCGTTGTGGCTGGCGCGGCTCGAGCCTTCTTCACCCAGCAGTCCGTCATCCGGAAATGCTTTGAGGATGCCTTCGACGATCAACTTTTCGCAGGCCCGGTCAGCCGCGGTGACCGGGGACTCATCTTCTTTCTGCTCGGCAGCGACGCCGCGCCGCTGGAAGTCGAGGGCGAGAGCCCCCGCTTGGCGAGCGATGGTCTCGGCCAGGGCGCGTTCTTTTTCATAAGTCATCAATTGATTATGACCGGGGGCTTGGGCCGTGCGGCTTTGCATGATGGGCTTTCAAACTCGCAGGAAATCATCGGGGCCGATTCCCGCCTGCTTCAAAATGGCTCTCAGCGTTCCCTCAGGCATGTCGCCTGGATGATTAGGCACGGTAGTGTACCGCTTTGTGTCGGCGTTGAACCAGATTTCTCCGAACGATTTCTTTGTATCGGAATCCCGAGAGCCGGCCCATTCTAAGCGGCGACCACAATGGTGTAGTCGCGCTGGGAATCGGTAGTCGGCAAGTTTGGAATGCCGTCGCGCTCGCGCCGAGCCTCAATGAGTTTCCGAGCGACGTCTCGTGCGATTTCCAGCGTCTCGGCAACGGTTCGCCCTTGCGCTAACAGGCCTTGGAGCTCGTCCGAGGTCGCGAGAAAAACGCCTTCGGGCAACTCTTCTATTTGCACCCGAATCGCAAGTTCCATACGTGACGATCCTAGCATTTCATAGGTCTGTCTGTGGCGGACCGTCGGCTCCAGGCGCCGCCGTGACCGCGACGAGGTTTGATAAGCTGCCCCGAATGCTGATCGTGGCTGCGGTTTTGACCATTCTGGCCTATGGCTGCAGTGCCCCGATGTTGGGAACGCTGCTGCCGTCTTATCACTTAACGGGCGACCAGAGCGGCGGGCTGGGATCGGTGAATGCCCTGGGTATGGTGGTGTCGTCGTTGACAGCCGGCCCGGTGGTCGATATTCGAGGCAAGAAGGTGGCAATCGTTACGGGCTTGGCGCTGCAGGCGCTGAGCTTGTTCGCGGCGCCCAATGCGGGCGGCTACCGAGGTCTGCTGGCTGTGTTTTTCGTGCTGGGGCTGGGCGGCGGAACAATCGTGACTGGCGTAAATGCGCTCGCCAGCGATGTAGATCAGAAGCGGCGGGGAACCGTGTTCAACTTCCTGAACCTGTTTTTCGGATTAGGCGGAATCCTGACCCCCCTGGTTTCCGCGTGGCTCCCGGGAGGCACGCTGTGTTATCTCGTGGCAACCCTGGCAACACTGACGCTGGTAGCAGATGTGTTTACGAAAATGCCGGCACCCTCGGGCGAAGCGGCGTTCAAGCTATCCGAGGCGGTGGGGCTGTTGGGCAAGCCGGTCCTGATACTGTTTTCGTTGTTCCTGTTTCTGTACGTGGGTTGCGAAGTGGGCGTATGGAACTGGTTGCGAAGCTACCTGGTATCGCCTGCCATTGGTCTGGACGAGAAAACGGCATCGAAGGTAGTGGGTCTGGGCTTCGCTCTCGGGATGCTGGTGGGCCGCATCGTGGTCGCGCCGATTCTGATCAAGGTTCGGGGTCAAAACGTCACGCTGATCGCCTCGCTCCTCATGGCCGTAACCACGTTTTTCATACTGCGTACAGTTGCTCCTGCCATGCTGGCGGCGGTGGTGTTCTGCGCAGGTCTGGCGATGGCGCCGATATTCCCCACCACTATGGCGATGATGGGAGACGCCTTTCCACGCGGGACGGCCAGCGCCATGGGTGTTGCCATTACTTGTGGCTGGCTGGGCATCGTGGCCAGCTCGCCCATAATTGGCTGGTTCGCGGGTGCGACGAAATCGGACTTGCGCACGGCGCTGTTGGTGCTGCCGGCGGCCTCGGCGTTGATGGCGGTGGTAAATCTGGCGATGCGCCCGTTGCTGAACAGGAGCCCAGCTTGAACCTGGCCAATTTGTGACAAGACTGTCGACCCTGCGGAGCCGAGATTTGTTTCAGCGCTTCTGACGGGTGCGCGCATCCAGATGTATACTGGCCGAGACCCGGCAGCCCCATGAGAGAGCTTCCGGTAAAAGGGGGGGCATTCAGTGCCTAGTTATCAGTTCCAGATATCCTACACGGCCGCCGCATGGGCGGCCATGATAAAGCATCCGCAAGACCGCGCTGAGGCCGTACGCAAATCGGTTGAGAAGCTCGGAGGCAAGGTCACAGCGTTCTGGCTGGCATTCGGAAATCACGACATTCTGGGCGTCATCGAGTTTCCGGATAACGTTAGCGCGGCGGCGTTCTCCATGGCGGTGGCAGCCGGCGGGGCCTGCAAGGATGTAAAGACCACGCCGCTGCTGAGCATTGCCGAGGGCATCGAAGCGATGAAGAAGGCAGGGGCTTCAGGCTACAAACCGGTCACCAAATAGTGGTGTTCGCGGCGCGGGCTGCCAAGCCCGCAGAGCCGGGATTCGTCCCGGCTTTTCCTTTTCCGCCCTGTTTCCCCCCGGCGAGCGCGCAGTGCGATCTTTTTTCGAACGTTCGCCCGCCCGCTCCCGTATACTGTACAAACCCCTCGGGGAGCGCGGTGTGTTTTGTCCGGCCCGAGGCATATTGAGAGGCTGTATGAGATCGATCACAAGAACTTCCTTCCTGCTGGTGCTTGCGGCTGGTTTGTTCGCGGCGGTTCTTTCCGCTACCGATCCCGAGCCGGAGTACTCCTGGCGAATTCTGCCGCACGTGATTGGGGTCAGCGACACTGTCCAGCTAATATTGACGCGGCACGAAGGATCGGACACCATGACGTACGGCGTATCCGTGCCGCTATCGAGTCTCGAAGGGCTGGAGCGTTCGGACCTATGGGGTAGCGCGGTTTCATTCCGAATTCGCCGCGACGCCGGCCTCTTGCTTTGCAAGGGCTCGTTCCTGTTGGGAGTGGGTTCCGGCCGGATCGAGTTTCAGCCCGACCCGCATTTTGCGAGCGACCTCCGGGAAGCGGGGTTGCGCGACGTTCGCGACGACCAGTTGTTTGAGCTGGCGATTGCGAACTTCCGAATTTCGACCGCCCGCGAACTGCGTTCAGCATGCCGTTGTGTCGAGACCGTAGACGACGTAATGCAGCTGACCAATCACGGAGTTGACGGACACTACCTGCGGCAAGTGGCCCGGCTTCTCCCGGCGACATTAACCGTCGAGGAGATCAAAGAGCTGAAAGATCACGGGGTGGATACATCGCTACTCGAAGCCCTTCGGGCGGGTGGTTACCAGCTTTCGGTCCGGTCGGTAGTCGAGCTCCACGACCACGGAGTCAATCCGCAGTTTGTGCGCGACCTGAGCCCGCAATTCGCGACGGCTCGCGACGCGAACGACTTGATTGCGCTGCATGATCATGGCGTAACGGCGGAGTTTGTGCGCAAGCTACGGGAATCCCGGGGGACGCTTACAACCGACCAGATCATCGAACTTCACGATCACGGTGTCGGCGCTGAGCTGGTGCGTTCCGCCAGTGAAGCCGGCATGGATGCATCCGTTCCTCCGGTAGTCGCCCTTCAAGACCACGGCGTTGATCCGCAGTTTGTGCATGATATGGCGGAAGCGTTGTCGAGGAGAGCCACGGCGGACGAGCTGATCCGGCTGCACGACCACGGCGTTTCGCCCGAGTTTGCGAAACGGGTAGCCAAGAGCGGATTTGCGGCGCTGACTGCGGATCTACTGATCAAGCTGCATGAGCATGGCGTTCCGGTAGACCTGATGGAGCAGGTAGTGCACTCCCATCGGGCAAGCTTTTCCACCGATGACGTCATCCGGTTGCACGAGCATGGGGTCGACGCAGGCTACCTGGGGTCCTTCGATGCGGCAGGCTACAGCACCGCGTCCACAGACGAGATCATTCAACTACACGACCACGGTGTGACGGCGGACTACGCGCGGCGAATGCAGGCTGAGGGCTTCGGCACCTTGACTGTGAATCAGTTGATCAAGATGAAGGATCACGGGGTGTAGACAATCGAAAAATCGACGCGACTCTCAGTTGCGTCCCGGGTCGCCGCACCGCGGTATTCGTAGCGTGGACCTCAAGTGCGGAAACTTGCGCCGCTCGGCAGACTGCCAATAGATGAACTCGGTCGATTCGTGTTCTGCCCAGAACTTGCGTTCGTCGTCTTCAGATCGGAACTGAGGCACCGGCTTCGTTTTCGCGCACTGCCGAGGCGGACAGCCAAAATAAAGGCGTTCATAGAATTCACGAACGCACCAGGCGGACGTTCCTTAACGTGCTAGAGTGAAGGGCCGACTCTCCCCTCCCGATGCACAATCGCCATACCGCGCGTATTCTCGTTTTCTGCGCGACTTCATTATTTGCTCTGCAACTCAGCGCAGGAAGCCCGCCCAGCGAGCTAGGGACTTACCTCAAGGCCCAGCGCGACAAGCTGAAGGGGTTTCATCAGGAGTTCGAGTACACCCGGACGTACAGGACGGCGTCCGGGAGTCGATCGGCGAAGCAGCAGCTCATACTCGATGTTTCCGGCGCCGAGTGGCGGGAGCGTTTTGTCGGAGGCTCCGGCAACCACATCACCATCTTCAACGGCGCTGAATTTTTATCGGCCGAAGAAGGCAGCGACGAATACCGGCGCACCAAGAGCTCGGCCAAGGGCGACGACCCCGAGCCATTGCCTTATGGGCTCGGCGATCCAGATTGGCCAAAGGCGAAGGAGGTGCGCCGGCAGCCTTGCGGCTTCGAGAAGAACGATCGCGAATGCGTAGTCGTGGACGTGCCGCTGAAGCAGAAAGTGCGGGCGAATTCCGCGAGCACTTTCACGAAGATGCTGGAGGGGACCTCCCGGATTGAGTTCGACACTGTGACCGGATTGCTGCTGTCGTCGCAGACCGTCCAGCTTTTTGAGCGCGAACGCGGCAGCTATGAATCACACATCACGTATCTTGCAAAGGCGATGCGGTACGGGTCTCCGGCCGATGCGAGCCTCTTCCAGTTGCCGCCTGAGGCAACGCGTGAAGTAAAGGAATTCTCGCGCTGGAATGCGGCAAGAATCAAGAAACAGTTAGTGGGCCAGGTGGCGCCGGAGTTGGCGGTAACAGACATCGATGGGAAGCCCGTCATGTTGTCGGCCTTCCAGGGTAAGACCGTGCTCCTCGACTTCTGGACCACCTGGTGCCCGCCCTGCCGGGCCGACGCTCCGGCGCTTGACAGGCTGCAGCGCAAGTATGGCGGAAAGGAATTGGTGATCATCGGCATCTCGGTCAGCGAAGACCGCGAGATCGTCAAGAAGTTCCTCGAAGAGCATCATCACGATTTTCCGATTGTGCTGACCTCAGAAAACGAAATGCCGCGTCCCTACCAGATAGCTCTGTTCCCCACGTACATTGTGATCGATGCGGACGGCTCCGTGAGTGCCGCGGTGGAGGGGGATAAGGGCTTCCCCGAACTTCAAAAACTTCTTAAGAAGGCGGGAGTTGAAGCCGAATGAGCGATCTCCAGTAGGCCGTCGCAGGCGCGGGGCGCGAAAGCAGCCCATAATCATAATCGGTGTCAATCCGTTCCAAATCTTCGGGAGCGTCAACCGATATTAGGCTGGTAGCGGGCCCGAACCACTAAGAAAGGCGACGGTACAGCACATCGTAATAATTACCAATCCCTTTTCGTGCGGCAAACAGGGCTTTTCGAGATATCACGAACCTCTGTTGGCGCATAAAATCCGTAAGTTCAACTATTTGGCAGCACCCGGCGTAGGGCTCGAAATCGGCAACCTCCGTCTTCACAAAGCGGAACCGGCCGAGAATCGGAATTGCACCTTTCAGAACCAGCAACTCAGATCCCTGTGTATCAAGGACGAGCGCCCCATAGCTGCTAAGGTCGATCCGTTCAGTTTCGATCAGGCGGGCGAGGGTTGTCGCCGTTAGATGAATGTCGTGGGTGAAGTTAACATCGGGCCAGATTTCCCAGTGCTTGGCAAAATCGAAAATCGATGACGAAGCCCCATCGTTATTGGAGACGTGAAGGGTATACTCGGCGCCGTGCTCGGCAGCGAGCAAGCAACAGCAGGCGCGTTGATTGGCTAACCCGGAAATATTCGAGCGCAGCACTTCAAACATGGTTGGAATCGGTTCGACCCAAAGCACGTTCAAGCCGAGTGAAGCATAATGCTGCCGCTCCTGTCCGGCGTTCGCACCGACGTGAACCACGCCGGGAACTTTTTTCAGGAACGAATCCAACGGGAAACAGATTCGCCGAAGTTTGTCGATTGTTCTCTTCCGAATGCTGTTTTCCATGCTCGATGTTTGGTCGAAACACCGTAGTGCGCAAGCGATGGAGGAAGGGACCCCGCGCGTGCCTCGTGTACGAATTGCTCAGCGCTTCCGCCCGCCCCGGAACTACCGTAGAACTGGGGTTGAAGCGCGGCCCTCCGTCATGGAGGGATCCAGAGCTTCAGCGGTACTATCTCGACGGTTAATTCCGATTGGAAGGAGGCAGGCCAGTAAATCAAGGTTGTCCCTCAGATCCGGACTTGCCAGAACAATGCAGCCGCGCCGGACGCCAGATTCCTCGGTGGAGCGCCTAGCGGGGAAGTACGGAACAAATCGGGGGTCTGAATCGAAGGGAAAATCGCGGAGAGAAAGGCTCTTGCCGGGTCCATAATCGTCGTAACCATAGCCGGGATCGCCAGGTACTTGAAAATCGTCAATCATGATGACGAAGCTGGGAAATTTCCTGGCGATTAATTCTGTCTCTTCGGCTAGCGGCAAATCCCCCAGCCAGTGCGCATCGAGATAAAAGAAGCTGGGGCATTCGCTGGAAGGATTTATCGTCGAAAGCAATTTCCGGGAATCACTGTTGTAGATGTGAATATTGGGAATCGCCCGCAGCCTTCGCCTGGCGAGTTCAAAAACACGCGTTCGGATCTCGGAAGTGTAGACGGGGGCGCCACCCGAATTCAGCGCGAGAAAAAGTGTCGTTGACCCGCGAAAAGTGCCGGTTTCAACAATTGTGTTGAACTTGCATGCCCGGACCAGATCGATGAAGATCATCTGCCGAAAGCACTGCCCATTGAAGGGACCGCCCCAGCGATCGAGGCTCTCAGGGTGCTTGTGGTAATCGAGAGCACCGACGAAAGACTGAGGCAGATGATCCGCCAACCAGATCTTCATTGAATTCAACAGCCGGGCCTCCAACCTTGACTGTCAATATATACGATTTCCGAGTGTAGGGGCCTACGTGAAAGTACCACCACCTACTTCCGTGTGGTGACATCGATCCACAAGGGGAGGAAGGAGAGAGAATGCGCTTTGCGGCTGTGCGCGCCATTCGCTATTTGGCCTGGGACTTGGCGCCTAGTAGCTCTATGACGCGCGTGCGCAACAGTGGCTCCGAGACTGCCTCATGGTCGCTCGACGGCGGTGTCTGGTAGCGGACGTTTCCGGCGCGATCGATCAGCAATTGCTGAGGCATCATTGGCCGGTCGTTCGGCAACATATCCATGTACTTCATCATTACCTGGGCATTCGCGCCAACGGAGCCGAAATCGAGCCAGCCCACCGGAAAGGTCGCCTGCTGGGTGACGACGAACTGTTTAACCACAGCCTCGTCGCTGGTATTAATCGCCACGGCGAGGGCCTGAAACCCTTTGGGCCCCAACTCGTCGGTGAGCTTACTCAGCACGCGAGACGCGGCCTGGCAATGCGAACACGTTGTCAGGATGAACTCGAGCGCCACCACCTTGCCGCGGTAATCGGAGAGCTTCTTCTGGCCTCCGCCGGGCAGCTTGAACGAAAAGTTAGGCGCCGGCCGAATCACCGGCAATGGCGGCCCAGCAGGAAGATCAGCGGCCACCAGTGCGGTAGCAAAAGTTAAGGCCAGCGAGACGCGAAGCAGCAAGGAAACTCTCCTTAAGAACCACGAGCTCTTTGTAGTGACGAGCTTTCTCTCAATTTGACGCGATTGACCGGCAAAGGGCAACCCTTCCGAACGAAATCCAGCCCGAGCGGGTCGGGTGGAAATCGGACGAGCCGCCGGCTCCTGTAACTCCGCGCAAGGTCCACGCGTGACGCTATCAAATTGATAAAATGGATGTTACCCGATCACAAGCCATCCAGGGCGTACTGTTCGATCCCGCCGAGCCAGCAAGCTGCGGCGCAATTTGTCCGTCTTTCGTCTCCTCATCGGCTCAACTTAGCCACTATTGTGTTTTTCCACAGCCTTTCCACTTAGGGAAAATGGTGGGAGGCCAATGGCCTGCTCGACACGCTGAACGCCAATCTAAGCGGGATACCGACCTGGACCTACGTACCCGATGGCGAGGGCCGCGTGGACACGGTGACTTTCCCCACCAACCAATATCTCGTCTCCGGCACCAGCTACAACGGCTTCAGCCAACCCACCAGCGTCATCTATGGCTCCTCGGATGGGGACGATTTC
>Ga0181537_10000264_pt1 | contig 49084 bp, 42 predicted proteins | sample PEATcosm2014_Bin_39_FD_119765 | JGI IMG/M metagenome (GOLD analysis project Ga0181537, IMG submission 119765) | Peatland microbial communities from MTU Mesocosm Facility, Houghton, MI, USA - PEATcosm2014_Bin23_10_metaG | ecosystem: Environmental > Terrestrial > Soil > Wetlands > Peat | place...
AGGACCGGCTGACCCAATCGCAGAAGCAAACCGGCGAGCGCGATGCGCTCATCGTGATGGCGGGAAAATTGGCCGGCTTGGATCTGGTCGCATGCGCGTTCGAATTTCGCTTTTTGGGCGGCTCGATGGGCTCGGTGGTCGGTGAGAAATTCGTCGTCGCGGTCGAGCACTGTCTCGAGCATCGCATGCCCTTGGTGTGTTTTGCCGCGAGCGGCGGAGCGCGCATGCAGGAGGCGCTGTACTCGCTGTTGCAAATGGCGAAGACCAGTGCCGCCCTCAAGCGCCTGTCGGAGGCGCGCCTGCCCTTCATTTCGGTCATGACGGACCCGACGACGGGCGGTGTGTCCGCAAGCCTTGCCATGCTCGGCGACATCAACATCGGCGAGCCCAAGGCGTTGATCGGTTTTGCGGGTCCGCGCGTGATTCAACAAACGGTGCGCGAAACCCTGCCCGAGGGGTTTCAACGCAGCGAGTTTCTGCTCGAACACGGCGCACTCGACATGATCGTGGACCGGCGCGAGCTGCGTGATCGCATCGGAGCGATGTTGCGCCTGCTGACCGGCAAAGAACCTGCCGCAGCGTAAAGCCGGCGGCGCCATGTCGAGTCTCGAGCAGTGGCTCGCCTACCAAACACAGGTGCATCCGCAGGCCATCGATCTCGGCCTCGATCGCCTGCGGGAGGTGCTTGGGCGGCTCGGGTGGCGGCAGCCCGACATCCCGGTGATCACCGTCGCAGGCACCAATGGCAAGGGTTCGGTAAGCGGCTATTGCGCGGCCATCCTGGCGGCGGCCGGTTACCGGGTGGGCAGCTTCACATCGCCGCACCTTCGCGATTACCGCGAGCGCATTCAGGTTCATGAGGGCCTCGCGAGCGCCGCCGAACTGGTCGCGGCGTTCGAACGAATCGAGGCCGCGCGCGGTGCGGTGGGTCTGACTTTTTTCGAATTCAATACCCTGGCCGCGCTTCTGGTGTTCGAGGCGTCGCGGCTCGATGCCTGGGTGCTCGAGGTCGGCATGGGTGGCCGTCTGGATGCCGTGAATGTGGTCGACCCGGACGTCGCGGTGGTCGTGAGCATCGGACTCGATCATCAGGAATATTTGGGAACCACGCTCGAAGCGATCGCCCGCGAAAAGGCCGGCATCTTCAGGCAGGGGCGGCCAGCGGTTCTCGGCAGCCGTGACATGCCCGACGTGCTCGAAACCATGGCACGCACGATCGGCGCGCCGCTCAAGCGCCCTGGGATCGAATATGACTACGCCGTCGACGCCGGGAGCTGGAATTTTCGCGGCGCGCGCTGGAATCTGCCGCAGTTACCGGCGCCGGCGCTGCTCGGCGCCGCGCAATACGCGAATGCAGCCACCGCCATTGCGGCTCTCGAGGAGATCGACGCGCGCTTGCCCGTTCCCGCCGCGGCCGTGGCACGCGGGCTCCGTGAGGTGCGTGTGGTTGCGCGCTTCGATGTGCTCGCGCCGCGCGCAAATCAGCCCACATGGATATTGGACGTGGCGCACAACCCGGCCGCCGCGCGAGTGCTCGCGGCCAATCTGCGAGACCATCGAAGCGGCGGGCGAACACTCGCGGTGTGCGGAATCTTGGCCGACAAGGACGCGTCGGGAGTGGCCGCGGCATTGCGCGACTGCTTCGATGCATGGTGGTGCGTTACCACGGAAGGTGAACGCGGCCGCAGCGGCGATTCATTGGCACGCACGGTTGCGCTCGAGGCCGCGGCTCCGGTCTTCGCAGCGGACAGCGTCGCTGCCGGCTGCGCTGCGGCCCTGGCGCAGGCTACCGCGGCGGATCGGATTGTCGTTTTCGGTTCCTTCCATGTGGTCGGACCCGCACTCGATTGGCTCGACGCTCACGACTATACTGCGGCGCCCCGACCTACTTACGTTTGAGGCTCGAGTTATGGATCGTCGCGTCAAAGAACGCCTGGTCGGTGCCTCAATCTTGGTGGTGCTCATCGTATTGATCGTGCCCGAATTGCTGTCCGGCCCCGCGCCCGTGCCGGTGCCGGCACCCGCGCCGCTCTTGGGCGCGCCGGCGAGCGCACCGGATCCGATACGCAATGTCACCGTGGATCTCGCGACGAGCAAAGCGCCGGCGCCGGAACCGCCGCCGCTGCCCGCGGTGTCGAATCCGCCGCCGCACGAGGCACCGAACGCTGCAGCCGCGAGCGGCGACGCCCCGGCGCCGCTTGAAAGCGCCCCGCCTGCCCCCACCTCAACTGCATCGCCGCCGAAACCGGCGGCAACGCCGGGACATCCGTGGGCCGTGCAGCTCGGAAGTTTCGCGAGCCGCGCCAATGCGGACAAACTGGTGCGCCAATTGAAGGCGCAAGGCTTCGCCGTGTATGTGCTGTCGGGCGGCTCGGGAACCTCGCTCAGGTACCGGGTTCGTGTCGGGCCATTGGCGGATCGCAACTCCGCGGCCCAGACGGTGGCGAAACTGAATTCGCTGGGGCACAGCGGCGCCGTCGTGCCGCCGGGGCCCTGATTTGGGGTTTGTGATGCTCGTTTCACGACGGCGCCCGCGGCGCTCCGGTAGAATGCAAGGCTGCGGTACACGAGGGTGGCAGAATTGACCGGAGCCGATGCCTTTATCCTGTTCGTTCTGCTGGGATCAACTCTGATCGGCTTCCTGCGCGGATTTGTCCGCGAGGCCGCATCGCTGGTTTTTTGGATTCTTGCGATCTGGGCGGCGTGGAAATTCGGGCCGATGGTCGAGCCGCATCTGGGCGGCTTGCTGGCAGACCCCAAGGTGGCACCGTGGGTCGGGCGGCTGGTCGTCCTGGTGCTGGTGCTGTTGGTGGGCTGGCTCGTCGGCATGCTGCTGAGCTTTTTCACCCGCAGTCTCGGGTTGGGCGTGATGGACCGGGTCTTGGGCGTGCTGTTCGGAATCGTGCGCGGCATGGTGCTCGTCGGCTTGATCACCATCGGCGCCGAGCTGTTGCATTTGAATCATGAAGATTGGTGGGGCCGGTCGAAACTGGTTCCGTACGGTGAGACGGTGGGCGATTGGCTGCGGGCCATGGTCGGCGAGAAAGGCGACCCTTGGGCCAAGCTCGAGCGCATCACCGGAGTCAAAATCAAGCCAGATTGAGCCGGAGGTCCTTCATGTGCGGAATCGTCGGAATGGTGGGTCTGAGCGCTGTCAATCAACGCATCTATGACGCGCTGACTGTCCTGCAGCATCGTGGCCAGGACGCCGCCGGCATCATGACCGCCATGGATGGCGAACTGTTCATGCGCAAGGATAAGGGCCTGGTGCGCGATGTGTTCCAGCAGAAGCACATGCTCAAGCTCAAAGGCAATATCGGGATCGGACATGTGCGCTATCCCACCGCCGGCGCCGACAGCGCGAACGACGCACAACCCTTCTACGTCAATTCGCCATACGGCCTGTGCCTCGGCCACAACGGCAATCTGACCAATTCGCGCGAACTCACCGAGGTGCTGGTGCGCGAGGACCGCCGCCATCTGAACACCGGCTCCGATTCAGAGGTGTTGCTCAATGTACTGGCCTCGGAGCTGCAGCGCGTCGGTACGCCGCGCGTCACGCCGGCCGACATTTTCGCGGCGGCCAACGCGGTCTATCGGCGCTGCCGCGGCGGGTATGCGGTGGTGGTGATGGTCATAGGCCACGGCATCCTCGGATTTCGCGATCCCAACGGCATCCGGCCGCTCGTGATCGGCAAGCGCGACACGAAGAAGGGAACGGAGTGGATGCTGGCATCCGAAAGCGTGGCCCTCGACATGCTGGGTTTCGACATGGTGCGCGACGTGGCACCCGGCGAGGCGGTGTTCATCGACGAGCAGGGCCGCTTCTATGCGCAGGCCTGCGTGGCGAGCGCGCGCCACACGCCGTGCATTTTCGAATACGTGTATTTCGCGCGGCCGGACTCGATCATCGACAACATCTCCGTGTACAAAGCGCGCCTGCGCATGGGCGAGCGCCTCGCGGAGAAGATCAAGCGCGAGCGTCCGGAGCACGACATCGATGTGGTCATTCCGATTCCGGACACCAGCCGCACGAGCGCCGTGCAGGTCGCGCAGCTGCTCGGTGTCAAGTATCGCGAGGGCTTCATCAAGAACCGCTACATCGGGCGCACGTTCATCATGCCCGGCCAGGAGCAGCGCTCGAGGTCGGTGCGCAGCAAGCTGAATGCGATCGACCTGGAGTTCCGCGGCAAGAATGTGCTGCTGGTCGACGATTCGATCGTGCGCGGCACCACATCGGCGCAAATCATCGACATGGCGCGCGAAGCCGGAGCCAAGAAGGTTTACTTCGCCTCCGCGGCGCCCCCGGTGCGCTATCCGAATGTTTACGGAATCGACATGCCGGATGTTTCCGAGCTGGTGGCCGCCGGGCATACCGACACGGAAGTTCGCGACATCATCGGCGCCGACTGGCTGATCTATCAGGATTTGACGGATCTCGAGCATGCGGTCCGCCACGACAATGCCAAGATCAAGACTTTCGATACGTCGTGCTTTTCGGGCGAATACGTCACCGGAGACGTGACGCCCGAGTATCTCGAGCGCCTGCAGGGAGAGCGGTCGGACGAAGCGAAGCAGCAACGTCGCGAGGGCGCCGGTCGTGGACTCAAGTCCGTTCGCTAGCCGCCGGCTGCAGGCGGCGGGCACAGGTGCCATGCGCCTGCTGGTGATCGCGGCGCGCGCCGACTATCGACTGCTGGTCAAGAAGCACGTTGAGATCGAGTGGCCGGACGTAACGCTGGTCGAGCATCGTCTCGGCGACGACCATCCGCTCGAGGCGCAATTCGCCGCCGTCGGCTTCGATGCCGTGATCATCGTCGCGGCGCCGCCGACGGAGGCCGCTGAAGCGCTGGCGGCCGAACTCGCGGCGAAGCCCGAGTTCGCGCCCATCGTCCTCATTTTGCTGAGAGACACGCCCAACCCCAAGCCGCTTGCGGCCCGCGGCATACACCGTTTGTACGGCCGTAAAATCGACCGGGACTTGCTCGTCAGTGCCATCGAGGCCGCGTCGCGCGAACACAAGCAGACGCTGTCGCGGCTGCGCGCGCAGCCGAATTTCGGGCAGCGCTACCGCTTCGGATCGGTGATGATCCGCGGCCATCGCTGCATCCGCCAGATCGGCAGCGGCGGCATGTGCACGATCTATCTCGCCGAGAGCGAACGTGCCGGCACGCTGGTCGTGCTCAAAGTGTTCAATCAGGTGCCCGATGTGTCCGAACGCATCGTCGGATTCGACCGCTTCCTGCAGGAATACGAGATCGTCGCCGGTTTGAAGCATCAGAATATCGTGCGCATCTACGACCTCGGCGTCGCGGATGATCACGCCTACATCGCGATGGAGCATTTTCCCGCGGGCGATCTGCGGCATCGCATGAAGACGCCTCTGTCGGCACCCACCGCGCTCGGCTATCTGGAGCAAATTGCGAGCGCGCTCGATGCCATACACTCGGTGGGCGTGCTGCATCGGGATCTGAAACCGGCCAACGTCATGCTGCGCGCCGACGGCTCGCTGTCCTTGATCGATTTTGGGCTGGCCAAGGCGAACGAAATCGAAGTGTCCTTGACGGGCACGCGCGAGATTTTCGGCACGCCCTACTACATGAGCCCGGAACAGGGCCATGCGGAGGAGATCGACCGGCGCAGTGATTTGTACAGCCTGGGCGTCATGTTCTACGAGATGCTGACCGGCAAAAAACCCTACACCGGCGCCACGGCCATGGAAGTGATCTATAAGCACAAGCGCGCGGATCTGCCGGAGATTGCCCCGCAGTTCGCGGACTATCGGCAGATCCTGGTGCGCCTGCTCGCCAAATCTCCGAACGATCGCTTTCAATCGGCGGCTGCACTGCTGCAGGCGATCGCGGCGCTCAAGACGCCCGCGTGAGCGGCGCGGCAGCGCCGTTTGCGCATCCCTTGTTGCGCGCTGCGACTCCCGCTGCGTGGGTCGAGCAGGCGTGCGCCACGCCGGACGTGCTCATGATCGATCATGCCAACTGCGAAAAAAAGGCGGCGTCGACCGCGCTCGCGCTGATGTTCGCCTACGCCGAGGATCTCGAACTGACCGGCAGGATGTCGCGGCTGGCGCGTGAGGAGCTGCGGCATTACGAGCAGGTCGCGAAGCTGATGTCGGGCACCGGCATGGCGTTGCGGCGCCTGGCCCCCGGCCGCTATGCCGAGCGGCTGCGCCGCCTGGTCGCCCGCAGCGAACCGCAACGCGAAGTCGACCTGATGATTTGCGGCGCGCTCATCGAGGCGCGCTCCTGCGAGCGCTTCGCCGCTCTGGCGCCGGCCATCGGCGCGCCGTGGAGCGAATTGTTTCTCGGCCTGCACAATGCCGAGGCGCGACACTACAAGGTCTATCTCGATCTGGCGCGCCGCGCCGCCAGGCGGGCAGAGGTGAAGCTTTCGCCGCGGGTGGAGGAATTCGCGGCGCTCGAGGCAGAGCTGATCACGTCGCCCGATCCTGAGTTTCGGTTTCACTCGGGGCCGCCCGAGCACCAGGGCTGTCATCGCGACAGCGACTTGAGTTCCGGTCCGCCGCGGCTCCAACGCAATACGCTGCCCTGATCGTACCAATCACCGAGCACGATGCGCGTGCAGGGGCGGCCGTCGACCTGCAAAGCGTGGATCGCAGGGCGATGCGTGTGACCGTGCAGCAGCGTCGCGGTGCCGGCGCCGCGCAACGCCTCCGCCACGCTGTCGGCATTGACATCGGCGATTGCATATTCGAGGGTGGCGGTGTGCGCCTGACTGCCGGCGCGCGCCGCACCCGCGAGCGCGCGGCGCGATGCCACGGAGAGGGCGAGAAACCGCCGTTGCCAATCGGCCTCACGCACCGTGGCGCGCAGCCGCTGGTAGGGTCGGTCGTCGGTACAGAGCGCATCGCCATGCATCACCAGCACCGCTTCCCCGTACAGGGTCACGATCAAAGGATCGGGCAGAAGTTCCGTCCCGCTCGAGCGGCAGAACTCTTCAGCCAGTAAAAAGTCGCGGTTGCCGTGCATCACGAAGCACGGCACACCGCTCGAGGTGAGGGCTTTGAGGCCGGCGATCGTTGCGGCTTGCGCGGGGTCGGCGGCATCATCCCCAACCCACGATTCGAACAAGTCGCCGAGAATGTACAGCGCCTCGGCGCCGCGCGCTTCGGCCGCCAGGAAACTCAGGAACTGTTCGGCGATGGCCGGGCGGCCGGCGTCGATGTGCAAATCGGAGATGAAGAGCGTCGCCACCTCGCTCAAGGACCGGCGACACGCTCGATTCGTTCGATCACCACCGGCTGCAAGGGCGCATCCTCCTTGAAGGGCCCGCGCGCCCCGGTCGCCACGTTGCCGATCTTGTCGACCACGTCCATCCCCTGCACGACCTTGCCGAAGACCGCGTACCCCCAACGGGTTTTATTCGGATCGAGTGCCTCATTGTCGAACAGGTTGATGTAGAACTGACAATCGCCGCCGTGCGGCTCCGGACCGCGAGCCATTCCGACGGTGCCGCGTTGATTGGTCAAGCCGTTGCCGGACTCGTTGACCACCTTGTTGGGGGCGGCTTTGAGTTTGTACTCCGCGTCGAAGCCGCCGCCCTGAATCACGAAGTTCGCGATGACGCGGTGAAAGGTCGTGCCGGTATACTGGCCCGAATCGACGTTTCGCATGAAGTGCGCCACCGTCAATGGCGCGCGCTCGGCATTCAATTCGAGCGTGAAGTTCCCCATGGAGGTGATCACCTGGACTTGCTGTGCGGCCGGCGCCGGCGGGGTCGCGGCCTTGGCCGCCGCTTTCGCGGCGGGAGTCTCGGCCGCAATGGTTGGCCAGGGAGCGGCCGCCGAAATCAATCCGAGGACGAGTAATAGCTGTTTCATGCTCCGAGATTCTACTCGAATAGGTACAATCTTGAGATATGTCGGCGAGCGAAGATTCACCACCAGTCACCACCCGGTTTGCGCCCAGCCCCACCGGAGCGTTACACCTCGGCAATGCGCGCACCGCCTTTTTCAGCCATCTTTGGGCGCGAAAGAGCGGCGGGCGCTTCATCTTGCGCATCGAAGACACCGATGCGGAGCGCAGTCAACTGCGCTTCCTCGACGAGTTGATGGCGCAAATGCGCTGGCTGGGGCTAGACTGGGATGAGGGCCCCGACGTCGGCGGTCCGGCGGCGCCCTACTCGCAGGCGCAACGCGGCGATTTGTACCGCGTGCTGTATGCACGGCTCGAGGAAAACGGCCAGGCGTATCCGTGCTTCTGCACGCCCGAAGAGCTCGAGCTATCGCGCAAGCTGCAGCGGATGGCGGGCCGGCCGCCGCGTTACGCGGGAACCTGCCGGCATCTGTCGGCGGCGCAGCGCGCGGAACGAACGGCACGCGGCAGCAGGCCGACTCTCCGATTTGCCGTGCCACCCGACCAAATCGTCGAGTTCCTGGACTTGGTGCATGGCCCGCAGCGATTTCTATCGAACGATATCGGCGACTTCATCATCCGGCGCGACGACGGTACCTCGGGATTTTTCTTCTGCAACGCCGTGGACGACTCGCTCATGGGAGTCACGCATGTATTGCGCGGCGATGATCACCTCACGAATACGCCGCGCCAACTCATGGTACTGGACGCGCTGCAAATGAGGCGGCCGGGCTATGGTCATGTCGGATTGCTGGTCGGGGCGGACGGCGCGCCGCTGTCGAAGCGGCACGGCAGTACCAGCGCCCAGGAGTTTCGCGAACGCGGCTTCCTGCCCGCCGCCGTGCTCAATCATCTGTTCCGTCTGGGGCATGCGGGCGACGTTGACGGCTGGTTGCCGCCGTCGGCAATGCCCCGGCACTTTCGACCCGAACACCTGGGCCGCGCGCCCGCCCGTTTCGACGAGACTCAGTTGGCACACTGGCAAAAAGAGACCGTGGAACGCATGTCGGGCACCGAGCTCGCCGCGTGGCTCGGGTGCGGCGATTCGAACGCCTTCATCGAGCTGGTGCGGCACAACGTGGTGTTGCCCGCCGACGCCGTTCCATGGCGCGCGGTGGTGCAGGGCGACCTGCCGCCCTTGGGAAGCGACGAGCAGGGCGTCGTCGCGGCGGCCGGAGCCAAGTTCTTTGCAGCCGCGGTCGACGCGTTCGACCAGGCGCCCTCGGATCTCAAGCAATTGACCAAGATTCTGAAAGAACGCACCGGGCGCAAGGGCGCGGACCTCTTCATGCCCTTGCGAATCGCGCTGACCGGTCGGGCTCATGGTCCGGAGCTCGCACCGCTGCTCAAACTCATGTCGCCGGAGAAGGCACGCCATCGCCTCGAGTCTCATGCTCAAAATTCATAATTCACTCAGCGGCCAGAAGGCGCCGTTCGAACCTCTGCGGGCCAACGAAGTGCGCATGTACGTCTGCGGCATGACGAACTACGACTACATCCATGTCGGGCATGCACGCATGCTGACGGTGTTCGATCTCATTCAACGCTATCTGCGATCGCTGGGCTACAAGGTGACCTACGTGCGCAACGTCACCGACATCGACGACAAGATCATCGAGCGCGCCGCCGCCAACGGCGAGAATTGGGCGGATTTGGCGCGTCGCTTCACGGTCGCGATGCACGAAGATTGCGCCACGCTCGGACTCCAAGCGCCCGATCATGAGCCGCGCGCCACCGAATACATCGGTCCGATCATCGCCATGACGCAGACGCTGATCGACAAGGGGTACGCTTACGTTGCCGCCGACGGCGATGTCATGTACTCGGTGCGCAAGTTTGCGCAGTACGGCCGCCTGTCGGGGAAAAAGATCGACGACTTGCGCGCCGGCTCGCGCGTGCAGGTCGATGACGCCAAGCTCGACCCGCTGGATTTCGTGCTCTGGAAACATGCCAAGCCGGGCGAGCCCGCCTGGGATTCGCCGTGGGGCCAAGGCCGGCCCGGCTGGCACATCGAATGCTCGGCGATGTCGACCAGCCTGCTCGGCAGCTATTTCGATCTGCACGGCGGTGGGGAGGATCTGAAGTTTCCGCACCATGAGAACGAGATCGCGCAATCGTGCGCGGCCTGCGGCACCCCGTTCGTGCGCGTTTGGATGCACAACGGATTCGTGCGCGTGAACGATGAGAAGATGTCGAAATCGCTCGGCAATTTCTTTACGGTGCGTGAAGTCTTGAAGACGCTGCGCGATCCGGAAGTGCTGCGATTCTTCCTGCTCAGCAGCCATTATCGCGGACCCATCAATTATTCGAGCGCGCAGCTGGCGCAGGCGGATGAGACATTGCTGGGACTGTATCGTGCCCTCAAGGATGCGGGGGCGGCGGCGCCCGATCCCGCCGCGCTTGGCGAATTCCGCGGTGCGATGGACGATGATTTCAACACGCCCGAGGCCCTTGCGGTGATGCAGGGAGTGGCCCGCGAACTCAATCAGGCCAAGGCGTCGGGGAATGATGCGGCCGCGGCGGCCGCCGCCGCCACGCTGCGCGCCATGGGCGCGATCCTGGGTGTATTGCAGCAGGATCCCGCGGCTTACTTGAAGCGCAGCGCGGGTGAGAAGTCCATGGCCGATGCGGACATCGAGGCGTTGCTCGAGGAGCGCCGCGCGGCGCGGGCCGCGAAGAATTTTGCGCAATCCGACCGCATTCGCGAGCAGCTGAGCGCGGCGGGAATCCTGCTCGAGGACAAGCCGAACGGGGTCACGCAATGGCGGCGCGCGTAGGCCGCGCCGCCACTTCGATCAGGAACGGCGCGACGCCAGAAAACCGACCGCCAAACCCACCACCGCCGCAACGCCGATGACCTGCCAGGGGTTGTCGCGCACGAACTCGTCGGTCCGCTTGCCGACCTCTTTCGCCTGACTCCCCAGTTGTTGCGCCGTGTCGGTCACGGCGCTCTTGGCTGCCACCAGCGCAATCTTAACCTTGGCACGAACCCGCGCAATGTCAGGCGTTTCAATGTCCTTCAACGCCTTGGTCAAATCCTCGACGCTATCCAGAAAATTATTGACCTGCCCGTTGGCATAGTCGCTGATTTTACGCGCCGTCGGCGAATCGATTACGGATTCCATGTGTGCTCCTTGATTCCAAACGTCAGACCCGGCGGCCGAGGCTCATTAAGAAGCTGACGACGGCGCCGATGAGAAATACGACGAACAGTATCTTGGCAATACCCGCGGCACCGGCTGCAATTCCGCCGAAGCCAAAGACCGCGGCAATCAGTGCGATGATGAAGAAGACTACGGCATAGTGAAGCATGATGACACCTTGTTAATGAGGGAAGCAGTTACAGCTCCCTGCAAGTGTCGAACATCCCCCGCGCCTTTACAGTCGGATCTCATCGTCGCCATCTGTAGGATACGGCCCACGGTGCTCTGCAATAATACTCGAAATGAAGACACTTTTGATCGTTTATCACTCCTCGAGCGGCGGAACCTTGCAAATGGCGCGCGCCGCGGCGGCGGGCGCCCAAGCCGAATCGGCGCTCAAAGTGTCTTTGCTCGCGGCGTCCGAGGCGCATGCCGCCGATGTGCTCGCGGCGTCCGGTTACATTTTCGCGTGCCCGGAAAACCTGGCGGCGATGTCGGGTCTGATGAAGGATTTCTTCGACCGCACCTACTATCCGGTGCTCGACCGGGTCAATGGCCGGCCGTATGCCGTTCTCATTTGCGCGGGCAGCGACGGTCGCAGCGCCGCGCAACAGATCGAGCGCATCGCAACCGGCTGGCGCCTCAAAGCAATCGCCGAACCCCTCATCGTCTGCACCCATGCCAGCAGTGCGGAAGACATCTTGAAACCTAAACACATTCCCGCCGGCGAGCTCGAGCCGTGCCGGGAACTCGGAGCCACTTTGGCCGCCGGGATGGCTCTCGGCATATTCTAAGGTGGGGGGCCTCCGACACTGCCACGCGGCAATTGCCTATGCGAACGGCGTGCGCCGCGCGGCAGGCTTGAACACCCCACACTTTGCTTTGTTGGAGGTCAACGTGGCTCGTAAATACAGTGCGGCAAGCGGCAAGAAAGTCGAGAAGACCATGAAGGAGATGAAAGCGGGGACGCTGCGCAGCGGCGGTTCTGGCAAGAAAGTCACGAGCAGAAAGCAAGCGATTGCCATCGGACTCTCCGAAGCCCGTCGGGAAGGCAAGAAGGTGCCGAAAAAAACAGCCGCCTAGGGTTGGTTGGGCGACTCTTGGCGTGCGGCGGAGCGGGCCACATCGTTCGCCGAGGGGGCGAGTTGCCGCACCTCCAATGAGGTGGGATTGACGACCGCTGGGTCGTCGCGCAACTTCAGGAACAGACTCCCGGTCATCGGATGCGGGACCGGCAGCGCCGTCCCCAAGAAACCGTCGGGAACTTGCACGGGATGGGTGAATTCCCGGTCGTTGGATACCGAATCGACCAGATAGAGATTCGAGCCTGTGAGCTTGCAGGCCAACTCCGCCGTCGACGGACAGGTCAGACCGGACAGGACCGGCAAACGCACCAGATTGCCGAGAGGCCGCCAGTCGCCCGGGATTCCCTTGGCGACCACGCGAAATTGCAGCGGACCGAAAACGGAGGCGCCGAACGCCTTCACGGGGTTCAACGTGCTGACCGCAACTTGAGCGTTCTCGAGCGTGATTCCGCCGTTGGCAAAGCTCAAGATGGCCGACGCCGATTCATCGGCGGTCGCCACTTCGATGGTTTCGTCACGCGTAAAGGCGGCCGGGTACTCCGCGCGAACGGCGAAGGTGAGGGTCGCGTCCTGCGGCAATTCGCCTTGATCGGTCAGTTGTATATTGCTGTCGTGGCTCGAGGGTGAGGGCTGCACGCTCTGGCTGATCAACGTGACACGGGGCCGCGGCGTATCGACGGCGGCCGTCAGGGGCACCACCCGTCCATCCTTCAGCGTGATTTTCGCCGCAATGCCGTGTTCCGGCTTGAGACCGGCCGCGGCGCTCGCATCTTGCGCGACCATCGGCAGTTCGTCGCCGCCGTTGCGGGTCGATAGTTCGCCCGGCACGAACACCACGCCCTTCAGGGCGAGACTCGCGACCTCATCGAGTCGGCTGCCTTTGAGAGTTCCCCGCGTATCGCCGGAATGCAGGTCGAAGCTGTCGAAATGGCCTGCCTCCGCAAAAGTCTGGATGGAGACGGGTTGCGGGTCCGCTACGCCGTATTGCGTCACCAGCAGGGTCATGGCGCCGGGTTTCGCTGCTTGCAGAGGAAGCTTTACCTCGAGTTCATTCGGGCGGACGGTCTTCCAGTCGGCCTTCAGCTCCTTGCCGTCAGGGTCTTTGAGCATGATGGCATCGACACAGCTCACGCTGTCGGATTGCAGATGAACCGTATCCTGGCGGCCGACCACCAGCGCGTCTTCGTCGCCGGCGGCGAGCTCCCAATTCTTGGCGTGCGCATTCATCAAGACGAAACTCGGGCCGTGGTAGCGCTCAAAGCCCCAATAGCCCTGCAGCGATGCGCGCACGCTGTCCCCGAGCGGCATTGCGCGCAGGCCCGCCGTGTCGATGACGTAACCACCCTGGGCGGGATCGGCCGTCGCGGGCAAATCGATGCTCTTGCCGTCGGTGCCGGTGAGGCTCAAGGTCAGGTCGTGCGCATAGCCCGTTGAAAACACCAGCGGTGCTCCATCCACAGGGAGCACCAGCGCAGTGCGTCCCGCGCAGTAGATCTCCTTGGGGTTGACGGCGTGCAGCGGCGGCAATTGCGACTGTTCGACGGCGGGCAGCGCGATCACCAGCACCGACTGCGGATTGTGAAACGAGGGGGCCGCATTCAGCGTCAACGCGAGCTGATCTCCACGCTGCGTGGCGAGCGCCGGGATGTACTGATACTGGGCAACGTGGAATGAATCCAAGATGCGCGCAATATCAAGTATCGATGCGATGTACGGACTGTAGTAGCCGTAGCTCAACTGCGGCGTATAGCTTGCCTCCATTGCCAAGTCGCTGCCCGGACCCGAGGTCAGGGCCTCGACGATGGAAGTGCTGTGTCCATCGTTCAAAATGAGCGATTCCTGGCCCTGTGTGAGGCAAGGGGCCTGCAGCTCGGCAATTTTGTCGAGACATTTTTCGTCCACCTTGATCGCGAGACTGCGCGCCAGCAGCGGCGCGGCTTCGGCGAGGCGCGCCGGATCCGCATCGTTGAGCGCCCGGATCGCTGCGAGATAGCGTTCCAGACGCGAACGATCCAAGGCGGCCTGGTTGAGGTCCTGGGAGGTGCGCACGAAGGCGCCGGGGCGGCCACGTACGGCGCTCACCAGGGTTTTGAAATCACCGCCCGTTTCCGGGGCGAGAAATACCAATACCTGTTGCGCACCGTCCGGCACGTTGACCGTCAAGCCATCGCGTCCGCACTTGTCTTTCCACGTCCTGCAGGGCGAAAACCAGCTTTTCGGCGGGGGATTGGTGGAGCCGCTCAAAAACGCGGTCACCAGCAGATAATGCGCCGATTGAGTGGCCGGCAGATCGGCCTTGATCCAGAGGCGATCACCCGCAACGAGATTGGGCACGGCGGAGGCCGACAATGTCTTCGCGCCGCGCGTAATCTTGACATCCAGGGTGGGTCCGGCAAGGTCGAATGGCGCGGGAGCGGCCTGAACTGCCGCGGCGAGCAGAATCATGGAAACTAGCGCGGATATTCGCGAAAACATGGCAACTTTGAGGCCTCAGATACGGATTTAGTGTCCGCTTAGAACGCCTTCAGCCGACGAAGTTCGTTCCCGCGCGGCACGCGGTTGTTATGATGCGCAATGCGACAATTTCGGTAGTTTACTCAATGCGCGCATCTTAACCAGGTATGAGCGTGGACGCAGGCGATCGCGGGCTGGCGGATTCTGACGCCTTCATTGGGCGCAAAGCGCAGATGTTTCCGCAGCTCAGCGCCGCGCAGATCGCGCGGCTGGAAGCGCATGGAACTCACATGTCTGTCGTCAAGGGCCAGATATTGGTCGAACCGGGCGACCGCGGCAGCCCGTTGTTCGTCGTGCTCTCGGGCAGCATCGAAGTGGTGCAAACGGGATTGGCCGGTGAGGCCCTGATTTTTGTCCACGCGGCGGGCAGCTTCACCGGTGAAATGAGCACGCTGCAAGGAATCGGCAGTCTGGTGCGGGCGCGGGTTCGGGACGACGGCGAAGTATTGGCGATCAGCGGCGAGCAGCTGCGAACCATCGTGCAAACCGACGCCGAGTTGAGCGAGCTTTTCATGCGTGCGTTCATTTTGCGGCGTGTCGGCCTGTTGCAAACGCAGGCCGGCGACGTCATTTTGCTGGGCTCGAGTCATTCGGCCGGCACGTTGCGCATCCAACAATTCTTGACGCGGAATTCGTTTCCGTATGTCAGCCTCGACGTGAACACGGATCAGTCGGTACAGGCGCTGTTGGAGCGCTTCCATGTCAAGCCCGAAGAAATTCCGGTGGTGCTGTGCCGCGGCGAAGTGGTGCTCAAAAATCCCAGCAATGAGGAAGTAGCGGCTTGTCTCGGAATGAATCAGCTGATCGATGATGTCCGTGTGCGGGATGTCATCATCGTCGGGGCCGGCCCCGCGGGGCTGGCTGCCGCCGTCTACGCTGCGAGCGAAGGGCTGGACGTGTTGGTGCTGGAAACGGGCACGCCGGGAGGCCAGGCAGGTTCGAGTTCCAAAATCGAGAATTACCTGGGATTTCCCACCGGTATCTCCGGACTCGCACTCGCAGCCCGCGCGCGCGTGCAGGCACAGAAATTCGGTGCCGAAATCCGCACCGCTTATTCCGCGCTCAAGCTCAATTGCGGCGAGCGGCCCTATACGATTGAACTCGGAGGGGGGACTCAAGTACCGGCGCGCACCGTCATCATCGCGACCGGCGCGGAGTACCGTCAACTCACCCTCGAAAATGCGTCGCGCTTTATCGGCACGGGCATTTATTATGCCGCGACCGCGACCGAGGTGAGGCGCTGCGAGAACAAGCAGGTGGTGGTGGTCGGCGGCGGCAATTCGGCAGGACAGGCGGCAGTCTACCTGGCGGGGAAGTGCCAGCACGTGCATCTGTTGGTTCGTGCCAATGGACTCGCGGACAGCATGTCCAACTATCTCATCAGGCGCATCGAGGAAACTCTCAACATCACGTTGCATACGAAGACCGAAATCACCGCGCTCGAGGGGGATGCGCAACTGGAGAGCGTGGTTTGGAGTACGGGCCCGGATGGAATGCCCGAGACGCACGTAATTGGCCACGTTTTTCTGATGACCGGAGCCGTGCCGAGCACCCGCTGGCTGCGCGGCTGTATTGCGCTCAACGACAAGGGATTCGTCCTTACGGGACCTGATCTGGCCGACGGCGAGGCCGCGCGTTGGGCTGCTTCCCGCGCGCGACAAGCCTTTGAGACGAATTGGCCCGGCATATTTGCGGTGGGCGACGTGCGGTGCGGCAGCGTCAAACGGGTGGCGGCCGCGGTCGGCGAGGGTTCCGCATGCGTGCAGCAGGTGCATCAGGCACTTCGCGATTGAAGGGCATCGATTTCACCCAAAGCTCCGTGCGCGTCGCCGGCGACTTGATCGGCATGACCCTGCTGGTCGACGGTGTGGGCGGCGTCATCGTCGAGACCGAGGCATACGACCGGGAAGACCCCGCATCACATAGTTTTCCCGGACCGACGCCGCGCAACCAAGTGATGTTCGGGCCTCCGGGGCGCGCGTATGTGTATCTGTCGTACGGCATCCACTGGTGTCTCAATATCGTGTGCCGGGAAGCGGGACACGGGGCAGGCGTGCTGATTCGCGCGCTGGAGCCGACGCACGGGATTCCGCAAATGAAGGAACGGCGCCGGCAAAAGGATCTGCGCCTCTTGTGCGCCGGACCGGGCCGCCTCGGACAGGCGCTGGCCATTACTCACGAGTTGAACGGCAAGCGTATCGACAGACGGCCCTTCAGCTTGAGGGCTGCGGGTTCTCCGGTCAGGGTCGTACGCGGGCCGCGCATTGGTCTCACGAAGGCGATCGACCAACCATGGCGTTTCGGACTGTCGGGATCCGCGTACTTGAGCCGGCCGTTTCGCTGAAGCCTGATCCGCCACAGCGCGGCCAAACCGTGGATGCTGGCGATCGTGAATAGTCCGCAGGCCAAATAGCTCTGAAACTCCTCCGCCGGCGCAACGCCGGTGTGCTCCGATGCGGCGCGCAACAGGTGCACGATCAGGCAAAAGAACATCAACGAGTAGAGGAGCAGCCACACCGCGCGCGAAGAGTGCCGCGCAAGGGCCGTCAGCTCCGCGGGCAGCATGTCGGGACATCGCCTCAAACGCCGGTAGAACGCCGCGACGGCGCAAGTCCACAGCAGCACGCCAAACAGGGTGTGCAGAAGGGTGGCCGCAAATCCAGGCGCGGCCCACGAATCATGGATGAGAGCGCCGAGGCCAATGGCGGGGACCGACGAGACACACAGGGAGCCGTGCGGGTTGACCAAGATGAGCCTTTCGGGTATTTCCTAAGCCACGGTATATTGTGTTGGTTTTGACTTTGTAATGCAAAGCAAAGAGTGTATTATATGAAAGAGCTGCAAGAAGCACTGTCGCAGATCCACTCCATCCGCACCCAGGTCGCGAGCGGCACCGAGTTTCGCGGATACGGTCCGGCCTCCATTGCCGTGAGCGGATTCATCGCGCTCGCCGTGGCCGCCGCGCAGGCGCACTGGGTGACGCAGGACCTGACGGCCTGGGTGGGCGTGTGGGCCGGAACTGCTGCTGTTTCGGGGCTGCTGACCGGCATTGAAACCTTGGCCCGCGCCCGGCGCGAGCACCTGGGTTTCGCGCGTGAAATGATTCAATCCGCGGTCACGCAGTTCCTGCCCGCCATCATGGTCGGGTTCTTGCTGACGGCGGTTCTGATGCGGGTAGCCCCGCAAGACTGTTGGATGTTGCCGGGCCTCTGGCAATTGATCTTCAGTTTGGGGGTGTTCGCGTCCTGCCGATTCCTGCCGCGCCCGATGTTCGCTGTGGGCGTGTGGTATCTGGCGGCGGGGCTCCTTTGTTTGGCGGTCGCCGCTGCCACCCGGGCGCTGTCGCCCTGGATGATGGGAATTCCTTTCGGCGTCGGTCAACTATTGGTGGCGTTGGTACTGCAGTATGGTTACGGAGAATCCCTTGAATAAGCGTGGCAACAAAAAAAGCGCCGTTCCGCGTTTCGCCTACGACGGACTCGACCGCGTGATTCACGAGCGTGCGCGCCTCAGCGTGCTCACCTCGCTCGTCACCCACTCGAAGGGATTGCTGTTCGGCGACCTGAAACAGTTGTGTGCATTGACGGACGGCAATCTCAACCGGCATCTGCAGGTCCTCGAGGCGGCGAAGCTGATAACAATCACCAAAGGCGTGCAAAACAATCGTCCCCAGACCTACTGCCGCATCACCGCGCTCGGTCGCAAACGCTACGTCGAGTATCTGGCCGTGCTCGAACAAGTTCTGTTGGATGCGGCCGCCGCGGTCAAGTCGGATTGGACGGCGAAGGAAGCGATTTAGGGATCGCCACGCTTGGAGATCAAGCGACCCGGTCGAGTTTTCCCAGCGCTGCCGGGGCCGGCTCCGCATGACTGCGCGACTGTATCCAGGCGTGAATGGCCACGGCACCGAGCACGATCGGCAAGCCGAGCAAGATATTCGCGGAGAAAGACTCGTGCCCCAGCCACCAACCCACGAGCAGGGCTACCGGCGGATTGACGTACGCATAGGTCGCGGCCAACGTGGGCGAGACTCGCTCGACCACGAAGCGATAGGCCGAGAACGCGATCACTGAGCCGAAGATGACCAGGTAAAACCACACCCACCAGAAGTGGGGCGCGGAGGGCAACGTCCAGCGTTCGCCCAACACCGCGGATATCGCCAGCGCCATGACGCCGGCCGCGAGCATTTCCGCGCCGAAGCCGGTCGGGCCATGCGGAACATCCACGCGGCGCGACAAGACTGTGCCGAGCGACCAACACGTGGTACCGAGCAGGATGACGAGAGTTCCCAACGTGCTCGCCTGCAGATCCGCGCCGAGCAGCATCACCGCCGCGCCGATTCCACCGAGAACAATCGCGCCCCATTCCATCGGCCGCGGCCAGTCGCCGAACGCGCCCGACCACAGCGCCGTACCGAGCGGCATGATGCTGATGAGCGCGACCGTCGCGCCGGAGCTGACCCAGTGCTCGGCAACAGCGACTCCGCCGTTCCCCACCACGAGCAACAGGAAACCGACGATCGCGGCCCCGCGCCATTGTTTCGCCGTGGGCATGGGCCGGCCGCGAAGCGCTTGCCAGCCGAGCAGCAAGCCGCCGGCCGCGACGAAACGCGTGCCGATCAAAAAGAACGGCGGCGCTCCCTCGATGCCGAGCTTGATGGCGAAGTAGGTGGTCCCCCAAATCACGTAAACCGCGAACAAACACGCGGCAATGAGCCAAGTCGGAGGCTTGTTCGGGACCTTCTGGCGAGTGGGGGAGGACACGCGTTTCTCCTGTCAATGCGCGTATCATCCAAGATAATCAGGGGCCGCGGATAAATATTATAATGAGCTCCGTTAAGCGCAGCTTAACCGGCACCGTGCTCGATTGCGCATTGAAAGTTCGCGATAATGCGTACCGATCCGACGCAGCGCGGCTTGCCGCACATTTGAAGGTAAACATTGCAATATCCCCGCAGAATCAAGTCGCCGAGTGCGGTGCGCTGCCTCGTTCGCTCAACGATGCTCATCGCAACCGGCATGCTCGGCGCAGGATTGGTGGCCCCGCTGTGCCGCGCGGATCAGCCGCCGACAGTGCTCGACGAAGTGGTTGTGAGCGGCGAACGCACGGGACCCGGCCTGTGGCATGTCCACCGCGGAAATGCGCAGGTGTGGATCTTGGGCAGCATGTCACCGTTGCCCAAAGGCGTTACTTGGCGCTCAAAGCAGGTCGAGCAAATATTGGACGGGACCCACGAAGTGTTGGTGCAGAAGCCGTTCGAAATCAGCATCCCCCGGATAGTGTGGCTGTTGATCACCGAGCGCAAACTCTTGCTGGTCGGCGGCGGCAAACGATTGAAAGACGTGCTGCCGGCGGATCTGCACGCGCGTTTCGCGGTGCAGAGAGCCAAGTACACAACCGATGCGGATAAATGGGAGCATTTTCGTCCGCTGGTGGCTGCGGCATTTCTGCAGCAGGACGCCTTCCACGACGTGGGACTTTCAACGCGCGTGGACTTGGGCGCGGCGATGCGCAAGCTCGCCGAGAAGCATCACGTGGCTCTCGAGGAGATCAAGATCGCCGGCGTCCGCGATGTGATCGAAGCATTGAAGACGCTGCCCACGGCCGCGGAAAACGCCTGCGTCGAGGCCTCATTGGTAACCGTCGAGAGCGGATTGCCGCGCCTGGTTGACCGCGCGCAAGCATGGACGAGCGGCAACATCGAGCGGATCGAGAAGCTTCCCGAGCCTCCCGAGGTCGACAGTTGCCGCACAGCGCTTGATTCAGGTTCAGGAGCCGCCGACCTCATTGCACGCATTCGCCGCACGTGGTTCGATGCCATCGATACACGGCTGCAAACCCCCGGAGTTACCGTGGCCGTGGTCAACATCGACATGCTTCTCGAGCATGGCGGACTGCTCGATGAACTTCGGGCAAAAGGGTACGAGGTCGATGCGCCGTGAGATGCCCGTACCGGCGGCATGAAGTTTGCGCTTACCTATAACGAAGCGATCCTGCCGTTCACTGCCTTCGCGGCCGGAACGGTGGACATCATCGGTTTCACCACCTTGGGCGGTGTGTTCGCTTCGGCAATGACCGGAAATTTCGCGCTCTTGGCGTACTACGTGGCACAGAGCCGCACGCAGGCGGCCATGGGGTCGATCGTGGCGCTGATCGGATTCGCGGCCGGCTGCGCGCTTGGCGTGTTGCAACGCCGCGGACGCGCGCAGCAACAGGCGCTCACGCGGCTGCTCGGGGGCGAGACCGCGCTATTGCTGGCGTTCGCACTGTATGCCGCGGCGTCGGCGCAGGTCGAGCACAGCTCGTCAAATCACCCGCGGATATTGCTCTTGGCCGTCGCGATGGGGTTGCAGGCCGTGATCGGTCAGACAACGAATCTATCGACCATCGTATTCACCACGACATTGACGAAGATGGTGGGCACAATTGCCGATTCGATCGCCAGCGGCGATGCCTCCGAGTTGAAGGACGTGAGGATCCCGAGTGCCGTGGTGGTTTCCTACCTCTTCGGCGCATTGCTCGCGGGCGCGCTGGTCGTGCGGAAGATCGACGAAGTCGTGTTCCTGCCCTTCATCGGAGTTGCCCTCGCGTTTGTCATGCACCGCCTGGCGTGCCGCGAATCTGCGTAAGCGGCTGCACCTGCGCCGCGCTTGTTGCCTGAATGCCCGCCGACCCCGTACACTAGCGCGCCTCCGAAAGGCTGCATTCTTCGATACTCGGGGTGTAGCTCAGACTGGTAGAGCGCTACGTTTGGGACGTAGATGTCGCAGGTTCGAATCCTGTCACCCCGACCACTGAATTCCGATTTTTTTCTTCCCCCATGTCGCTGGGTCCCAGATTGAAATGGGTCTGGGTCCGAGATTGGGTCCCAGATTAGAATGAACTCGAGCGAAAGCGTTCAGTTCGATCACGAAAAAGGCGCGCGTTATCGGGCGCGGATTTGGGCCAGAGGTAGCTGCAGACTCGTATAACGCGATGACGCCATCGCAGTGACGTGCGAAACCATGCGGCTTCTAACGGTTCTATCGCGTCACGACGTTTCAACAACCAACCAGTGTCCTTTGACACGCGCGAGGTTCATCGAGGCTGCGACGCAGCGAAGACGGGTAGGCATAGCAGCAGTCCAAGAATGATGAATGGTCGTCGGTTCATTTTTATACTCCGCGAGGGTTGGTAGACAGCAATTTTAGTCCCACTTTGGAGGGTATCGGAAACCGCTTGCGGCATTTATTCGGTAGCCTGATCACGCGCCGACTTTGCGTACCACGTCCGTCATTCCCCGCCGCGCGCGTGTCCTCAGACCGGCACTTGGGCGAAGATTGGTCACTGCGTTTCCCTCTGCAGCCAGCGCATGATTTGCGGACGAATGACAGTCGAGACTTACGATATGTGTACTGCAAATGGCGAAGGTCCGATTCGCCAGATCTCCCGCTGCTGCCCCAAGTGCTTTATTGGTGCCCGACGATTGACCCGCAATCGTGCTGGTTGACAATGCTCGGCCTGGTGGGATAATCCCACCCATGATACTTACCCTTGATGCCAAGCGCCGACTAACGCTCCCCCCGAGTCTCTTGACCGCTCACCCAGGTGACCATTTCCAAGCGGAGTTCGACCCCGAGGAAGACGCCTTGGTTTTCCGCCGCATAGCCAAAAATGTGGATTGGCTGAACGTCCTCAAGGCCTGTCCGGTCAAAATGGATGACCTACCGCCACGGCGTCGCGAGCTTCCCAAGCGCCTCAAGTTATGAGCTGGCTGCTCGATTCAGACGTTTTAAGTCAGCCCGCGAAAAGAGTCGGGGACGCGCGTGTCATTGCGTGGCTCGATAAGAATCATGTCCATTGCTACACCAGTTCAATCGTTATCGCTCAATTGGCATTTTGGGTACGAACCAAGCGCGGTAAGCAACGCGCGGCTTTGCAGAAATGGTTGACGGAATTGGTCGAAGCGATGCACGGCCGGATTCTCGGATTCAATGTTTCGGCCGCTCACGTGTGGGCCGATCGGCAATACCAGCTGCAGACGGCAGGCAAGCCTATGCCGGTAGAGGACAGCTATATCGCGGCAATTGCGCGCCGCCATAACCTGACGATCGCCACCGGGAACGTGAAGGATTTTCAGAGACCTGGAATCAAGGTTTTTGATCCGTTTACGGAAAATTAGACGATGGAAATCGCCATACCAACATCCAATGCGAACATGACATCGGTGAGATGCCGCGGGCGATAGCCGTACCGACGCGGCGAACGAGACCGTTTGGGACGTAGATGTCGCAGGTTCGAATCCTGTCACCCCGACCACTGATTTCAAGGTCTGCACCGCTGGCGTGTATTGTACTTTTGACCCTTGATGCCTACGTCAAAGCGCGGTGATGCCGTCTGCGAAATACTCATGTTCGGTATCACTGCTCATATGGCGCCCGCGATCTAAAGGGTGATCCATGAATACCCACGGAGTGGAAGTCCCAGACTTCTCATTCGGCGGCGCGCAAGCGCAAGTCTCTCGAATTCCGTTGCAACCATGCCTGCAAGCGTTCCGCGCTCAACGCGGGCGAAAAAAGAAATCCCTGAGCATACGTGCACCCCATGTCGGCCAAGCAATCGAAAGTCTCACGATCTTCGACTCCTTCCGCAACAGTTTCCAGATTGAATTGCCGCGCCAGTCCTACGATCGTTTCGACGAGCCGTTGGTCCGACGGATCCTCCATCATGCGCATTACAAACGATTTGTCGATCTTCAGCTCATCTGCTGGAATCTTCTTGAAATAGCTCAGCGAAGAATATCCGGTGCCGAAGTCGTCGATCGAGACCCGGAAGCCCATTTCGCGCAACATCTTGAGGCGTTGCACCGCCTGGCCAAAATCGGCGATCAATCCGCCCTCCGTGATCTCCAACGTCAATCCTTTGTCCCGGATACCCCACGTGGCGGCAGCCGTTTGCACCATGTCTATGAATTCGCGATGGTGCAGCATTCCCGGAGTGATATTCACGGCTACAGATAGTCCTGCACATTCGGCAGCCATACGAAACGAGTTACTGAGGGCGTACCAAGTCACGTTGTAAATCAGCCCCGCTTCTTCGGCGAGCGGAATGAAAACATCCGGCGTCGCCACCGGCTTGCCATTCTTGAGCCATCGCATGAGGGCTTCGACGCCGACCGGACGACCGCTGGTCATGCATACTTGGGGTTGGTAATACAGGGACAATTCGCCCGCCTCGAGCGCTTGAGCGAACGCATCGCCCAACTTCCACGGCGTCAATACCTCGGCCGCACACGATTCATCGAACAGCAACACTCGCGCTGTTCGATGGTGCGCCGCAGCCGCTGCAAGCTGAGCGAGCCGAAGGAGCTTTTCCGGCTCCGCGGCCTGCGACGGAAATAGTGAAATGCCGATGTTCAATTGCGGTTTGACAGCAACCATAGCGGCACTCATCGCATCGTCGGCTGCCCGAGCCAGTTTTTCTCCGGCCAGTACTGCGTGGCCGCTATTGCGGATCGCGTGCACGATCACGCAATAGCTGCCGTCTCCGAGGGGAATTATCACGCCACGGCCGCGTAGCGCTTCAATCCAACCGTCGGACAAGGCCTGCAGCAGTGCGGTGCAGGTGTCGAATCCCAGGCGCGCCTGCAATTTGGATACGCCAACCACATTCACCAGCAGCAGTGCCAACGAAGCGTTCGGTTGCTGTACCGCGGCCGACAACGCGCCGAGCACGTCTCGGTACGATTGGCCCGCAGATACAGCCGGTCGCTGGATGGTGTCTGCAACGCTCACAAGAAATATTCCGTCGGGTCGATACCGTAAGCGCCCGGCTCCAGCCCTTGCGTTATCCACAAGGCCGGATTCCCAGTCGTGTTGTTTTCTTCGCATAGCTGCAGATCGACCGCCGCAAATTCTTTGCGGATGGTCTTCTGTGCATCTAAAATCAACATGATTTCCGGGCGCAGGCGACGGAAGCGATTTTGGGCAATGACGACGCCCACCTCGCCGCTATTTAACTCCACCAGCGTGCCGGTCGGGAAGACACCGACCGCCTGGATGAACAGTTCCACCAATTCAGCCTGGAACCAGACGCCGCCCAGTTTTTTTAGTTCGCGCACGGCATCGTAGGTGGACTTGGCTTTGGCGTAAGAACGTTCCGAAGTCATTGCGTCGTAGCAATCCACGATGCCGGCGATGCGACCGACGAGAGGAATCGAGTCGCCTTTGAATTTATTGGGGTAACCCGAGCCGTCCATGCGTTCGTGGTGGGTTCCGACCATGGTCTTCACCCGCTCATCGGCGCGCGGGTCTTCTTGCACGAGATCGAGCCCGAGCTCCACATGCCCGCGGATCTTCGACCATTCTGCCGCCTCCAGCCGATCAGCCTTGCGCAGAAGCTCGGTTGGCAGCTGTGTTTTTCCAATATCCAATAGCATCGCCCCGGTGCCCACCGAACGAAGCGTATCTCTGTCGAGCCCGAGATGGCGGCCAAACGCGAGTGCCCAAACCGAGGTGGCCAACGAGTGGCTATAGAGGTAATCGTCTTTGATTTTCATGCGAGCCAACCAACACATCGCTTCTCGATTGCGAAAGACACTGTCCACCATGGAATCAACGACGGTCTCCAGCAGCGGGACGTCCAAGCCTCCGCCGCGACGCAGCCTGTCGAAGATCTGCGCAACGGTTTGCCGCGCCGCGCCATAGGCGGATTTGGCCTTGATCAGCTCAACTTTTAGCGGCACCGGATCTTTAGCGGGCACCGAATCAACATGAGCGCGCAAATTCTTTGACAGTGCGTTCAACGGCTCGTTGCGATCCTCATGGTTTGCATCGGGTGTCTTGTGGTTACTCGTCTTCAATAACTCATCCGCTTCAGCGATGGTCACCTCTACGTATACGCGCTCACATAAATCGCGCAGTTGTGTGAGCTCTTCGTCGCGCTCGATTGTGAAACCCTGAAAGAGGAACGGCGAGTCGATCCATGGTCGATCCAGGCGCGATATGTACAGACCCTTCCTGAGGTGCTCGACCGGCAGTTCAACGATCAGCTTGGAGTGGACTTCCACGCGTGGCTTCATGGATGGAGCGGGGCCTCTTGAAAAAGCATTGTCGGCGTTTGCAGAGCGGAATTGCAGCGTTATGGTATGTCCATAAGTCGCCGGGAAGTGTGCGCCACCTCACGCTCCCATTTGTCCTCGCCGAACCCTTGCATGCCAATTTCCACCTACGTCCTTAAACTGGATATATCAAGTCGCCTTTGCGCACGGGAGCGTCAAAACTTGACGCTAAACACGGAAAGCGGCCACTCTACAGCGGAATATCGCATCGGCGTGACTTGCGGGCGCATCCCACCTCTTCAGGCCTGAGGGTGTGGGCAGCGGGGCAACAGTTTTGCGGAGTAACAGGCCATATCGAGAGCCACCACAATCCGGGCGTTTAAATGACTCGTGATTCGAGACTGCCAATAGCTGCTGAGGAGACTGCGCGCCTTGTCTCGCTGAGTGCGACGGGCCTGTTCGGGATCTCGAAAGATTACGTGTTCGAGTGCATCACTAATATTGGCGCACAACTGTTCAACGCACCGGTCTGCTCCCTGCTGCTGGCCGATGCCGAAAAGAACTGGTTCAATTCATGCGCCGCACCCGATGTAAGGGAGATCTTCCGCCACGCGTCATTTCGCGAGGTCGTTGTCGCGGACAGCGAGCCGATGGTCGTGGAGGACACATTTCTCGATGTAAGACCTGCCGGCGACCTGTTGCTTCGCGTCGCGCCGCAGATTCGTTTTTTTGCAGGACACCCCATCCGTGGTTCGAGCGGCGCAGTGCTGGGGACGCTATGTGTACTCGACTTTACGCCAAGAGACTTTCCGCCGGAGCGGCGACGTCTGCTCGAGGAACTCGTTTTCCTGGCAGAGTTATGTCTGGTCACCCGTGGGATAACCACGGCGCAGAAAGCGCTTGTCGCCAAACTCGATCTCGCACGCCACGAATCCCTCATCGACCCGTTGTTGCGAATCTGGAACCGTGGAGGCATCACGACGATCCTCAATCAGCAGTATGAGAGTTCCCGGGAACTCCTGGTCCCTTTCTCGATCCTCATGGCCGACATCGATCACTTCAAAAAAATCAATGACCGGCATGGTCACATTGCCGGCGACACAGTTCTAAAAGCGGTCACCGGTGTACTACAGGCGGCGATGCGGGTCGACGATGAGCTGGGGCGGTACGGCGGCGAAGAGTTTATTGCAATCTTGCCGAACACCAACGCCGCCAATGCCGAGGAGTTGGCTCGCCGGCTCAATGAATCCGTTGCCAAACTCACCGTGGACACGCCCACGGGATCGGTTGGATGCACCGTCAGCATTGGCGTCGCGGAGTGGTCGCCCAGCCGCATGGAGTCGGTCCAGGCGCTGGTGCATCGTGCTGATGCGGCGCTACTCTCGGCCAAACAGCGCGGACGCAACCGCGTGCGTCTCAGCCCGCGGGCCGCTTGATCGCGAAATTGATGCAACCCATAGGTTGCATATTAACCGCGCTGTGCTTAATATGCATCCAGGAGGTTGCATATGGACGCATCCACGGATCGCATCGAAAGAAAGATTTTGCTGAAGGCGACACGCGCGCGAGTGTGGCGCGCGCTCTCGGACGCCAAGGAATTCGGCGCGTGGTTCGGCGTAAACTTCGGCGGAGAAACTTTCGCCGCCGGCCGGCGCGTGAAGGGACAGATCACCTATCCCGGGTACGAGCACCTCGTGATGGAGGTGCTCATCGAGCGCATGGTGCCCGAACAGTTGCTGTCGTGGCGCTGGCACCCGGCCGCCATCGATGCCGGCGTCGATTATTCGCAGGAGCCGATGACGCTCGTCGTGTTCGAGCTCAAGGACGGGGAGGGCGGCGTATTGCTGACCGTGGTGGAATCGGGTCTCGAGCAAATTCCGCTGAGCCGGCGCGCCACCGTGATGCGTCTGAACACCTCGGGATGGGATCAGCAGATGAAAAATATCGAGAAGCATGTCGGCGCGCCATAGAACCACTCCCAAGGACAAATCGCTGCGGAGTAGCGCGCCGGTATTCGCCGCGCTGGGCGAGGAGGCGCGCCTGAAGCTGCTCACCGCTCTGTGCGTCGGCGGCGCGATGTCCATTGCGCAGCTCACCCACGGCATGGAGATTACGCGGCAGGCGGTCACCAAGCACCTCGATGTGCTCGCGGCCGCAGGTCTCGTGCATGACGTCAAGGTGGGACGCGAGCGGCTATGGGAGTTCGAGCCCACCCGCATGGATGAGGCGCGCCGCACATTGGAAGTGATTGGCCGGCAATGGGATCACGCGCTCGCAAGACTGAAGCGCGCCGTTGAGAGCTGAAGCCCCGGCGGATTTGATCGGACGCTTCAAATCCCGAAGAACTGCTATATAATCCGCGCGCACTTCCGATTTGGTTTGCCGCAAGACCCGATCGTCGGCCTGAACATTACGATTGGCGCTGTAACCTCTTGATTAATAAAGCGCCCGTAGCTCAACCGGATAGAGCACCGGCCTTCTAAGCCGGCGGTTGCAGGTTCGATTCCTGCCGGGCGCGCCAAACCCAAGCAGGAAGTTCGGCTTTAGGTTTCTGGTGGACGTAGCTCAGCTGGTAGAGCCCCGGATTGTGATTCCGGTTGTCGCGGGTTCGAGCCCCGTCGTCCACCCCACTTTATCTTGCGCAACCCGTCAAGGCGCGTGGGCGCCGCCCCATCAGTGATTCGTATTGGCGACGCGTTGCACCGTGTCGGTGGTACTGTGCCCGGACAACAACTCCGCGAGCACCACCTTGCCGCCGCGACCGATCACGAGGTCGGCGCCGACGACGGTACCCAACGTATAGTCGGCGCCCTTGACCAATACGTCCGGCTCGAGCGTCTCTATCAGATGGAGGGGAGTATCTTCCGAGAAGATGACGACGGCATCGACCGACTTGACCGCTGCCAACACCGTTGCGCGCGCCACCTCGCTCTGCACGGGCCTGCTCGGCCCTTTCAATCGCCGGATCGAAACATCCGCGTTTAGGCCCACAATCAACCGGTCCGCGGTGTGGCGCGCCTGATCGAGGAGGGAGATATGTCCCGGATGCAATAAATCGAAACAGCCGTTGGTGAATGCGATTTTCAGTCCCTGTTCCCTCCACGCACGGGCCAGTTGCATCACGCTGTCCAAAGCGAAGATTTTTTGCGGGTCGGTGCGCCCGTCAAATGGCCGCAGCGCAGCGACGATTTCTCCGCTCGTCACGACCGCCGTACCGCGTTTTCCGACCACGATGCCGGCGGCGACGTTCGCCAGGGCCGCCGCGCCGGAAATCTCGGCGCCCGCGGCAAGACCCAGTGAGAGCGTTGCCACCACGGTGTCGCCGGCGCCGGACACGTCAAACACCTGCCGGGCCGTGGTCGGCAAATGCGCAGCAAATCCATCGGCCTTGATCAAAGACATGCCGTCTTTGCCGCGCGTGACGATCATGACGTCGCAAATGTTTTGCTCCAGGAGCCGGCGCGCCCCGGCAACCACTTGCTCGTCGGAACTACATTCCGAACCGCAGGCCGTCTGCAGCTCGATGCGATTTGGAGTGAGCAATGAGGAGCCGCGGTACTTCGCGAGATCCTTCGCTTTGGGATCAACGATGATGGTTTTCCCGGCGCCGCGCGCGAGGTGGATGGCTGCGGCCGTGACCGTCTCGGACAACACGCCCTTCGCATAGTCCGACAGTATGATGACATCGACGTCGCGCATCGCGGCCGAGAATTCCTCGAGCAGACGCTGCGCGACCGGCTCCGGGAGCGGCATCCGGCTTTCGCGATCGGCGCGCATGACTTGCTGTCCGTCTGCGACGTAGCGGGTCTTGACCGATGTGACGCGTGAAGGATCCGTGACGAGGCGCGACTCGATGCTTGGCGATAGCGCCAATTGAGTGCGTAGGTCCTGCGCCCAGGCGTCCTCACCCACGACGCCGAGCAGTACCGCGCGCCCACCCAGGGCCGCGATGTTGCGTGCCACGTTTGCGGCCCCACCCGGCATGTCCATAAACCGCTGGACATTGACCACCGGTATGGGCGCTTCCGGTGATATGCGTTCAACCGATCCATAGATGAATCGATCCAGCATCACATCGCCGAGCACGAGGATCCGCGCTGCGTGAAACTTGCCCAATACGCCGAACAGTAATTCCAGGCGCACGGGAGATTTAAACCAGACCGAGGCGTTGTTCCAACGCCTTGCATAACACGTGACCAATCATGATATGCATCTCCTGGATGCGCGCCGTCACCGGGGACGGCACCGCAATCAGCGCATCGCAACAGTCGCGCATTTTGCCACCGGTGCCGCCCGTCAAACCGATGGTTTGCAGCCCCAACGAGCGGGCGCGAGACAGACCTCGTAGGACATTCGCGCTGTTCCCGGAGGTCGAGATGCCGATCGCCACATCGCCGGGGCGTCCCAAGCCTTCGATCTGCCGCTCGAACAAGGCCTCAAAGCCCAAGTCATTGCCACAGGCCGTCAGGGCGGAGGAGTCGGTTGTCAGCGCGATGGCGGAGATTGCGGCCCGGTCCGACTTGTAGCGTATGATCAATTCCGCCGCGATATGCTGCGCGTCGGCCGCGCTGCCGCCGTTGCCGAAGAGCAAGAGCTTGCCGCCGCGACGCAGGCAAGTCTCCGCGAGCTCGAGAGCCTGGGTAAATGACTCGCTCAGCAGCAGCGCCGTTGCCTCGAAAGTACTCCGATGTTCGCGAAGTTCTTGCTGCAACAGCAACACGACATCGACCGGCGACGCACTCTTTTGATTCTTGGTCAGCATATCAGCATCTCGGTGGCGCAGCGCTCAATGGTATGGATCATCGGTTGCCAGGTAATTTCGAACGTATTTTGAAATGCCCTCTTCCAGAGAGGTGAATGGCCGTTGGTAGCCAACAGCCCTGAGCTTGTCCATCCGAGCCTCGGTGAAGTATTGGTATTTGTCGATCAAAGCCGGAGGCATGTCGATGAAATCGATGGCGCGCGGCTGCTCGGCGGCGTCGAACAGCGCGTGCGCCAGATCGAGCCACGACCGCGCCCGCCCGGTGCCGAGGTTGAACAGCCCCGATACTTGTGGGTGATCCAGGAACCACAGCACGACGTCGGCACAGTCCTGCACGTAAATGAAATCGCGCAATTGGCCGCCATCGGGATACTCGGGTCGGTAGCTGCGAAATAACCCCAAGGGGCGCGAAGCGCGCACCAATGCAAAATTCTTGGCAATCACGCTCTGCATCGAACCTTTATGGTACTCATTGGGTCCGTAGACATTGAAGAATTTCAACCCCACCCATTGCGGAGGCAGCGGTCTCGCTCGCTCGGCCAGGAAGGCGAGGCGGCGATCGACGAGGTGTTTGCTCCAGCCATACGCGTTCAGAGGGCGCAGCAGCGCGAGCGCCTGCCGGCTGAAGGCATCATCAAAACCCGCGGCGCCGTCGCCGTAGGTGGCCGCCGAAGAAGCATAGATCAGCCGCGTCTGGGACTCGGTGCACCATTGAATCAAGCTCAGCGTCGACTTCACGTTATTGGCAACGATCAGGTCGACGTCCGTCTCGGTCGTTGTGCTGATGGCGCCCATATGAATCACCGCTTTCACGCGCGGGCCATGTCGCTGCAGCCAACCCAACGCGTCCTCAGGGGCGACTATCTCTGCAATCTCGTGTTTCGCCACATTGCGCCAGCGCTCATCGCTGCGCCACCAATCGCAGACGACGACTTCCTCGCCGCGCGCAGCCAGTGCGGCTACGATATTCGAGCCGATAAATCCCGCGCCGCCCGTCACCAGGAACATAGCAAAAGTTCTCCTGTTGCTATTGTATCCGAGTTGCCGGGCGGCGAAACGCGATTGAGCGGCCGGCGGCGGCGCATCAGACATAAGCAATCGCATTGTGAGCAACGGTTCTCAGGGATGATCGGTGATGCGCATTGGCTTCACCGGAACGCCATCGCTCCACAGGCCCATAAATTTCTGCTCGGGCGTGTTGCCGAGTGCAAAGTTGCGGTTGGTGTGAAAGAACGCAGCGTCGGTGAGGCCGTCGAAAAGCTTCCAAAAGCCAAAATAATCCAACGCATCCGTTTTCCCTGCCCACGTCACCGGCGCCATATGGTTGGCATTCAAAGCCGGACGGCCATGGTCGTCGGAGAGGAGCGTGATGAAGCTCTTGTTCTCGAGCGGCACGCGCGCCGATTCGATGAAAATCCGCTTTGCATCGATGTCGCGTACCAGGCGGTCGTCGTCGCCCACCACCGTCAGCAGCAAAGTCTCCGCGGGAATTTGCTTCAGATCCGCGAGCTCGATCGCGGCCCGTCTGCCCCATGTTTTCCCAGGCTCCACGCACATGAGCGCGCGCGGCAACGGCAATCCCTGCGCTTGCCAGGCCGCCGCCATGTTCGCCGAGATCGGGCCTCCCATCGAGTGTCCCACCAGCGCAAAGTGTTCCAACTGCGGCTTGACGTGCCCGGTTTCGGCTTGCAGCGTGCGAATCGAATCCTGCACGGCGGCGATGGCGTTCGGCGTGAAGGCGCTCGGCGCCGTGCGCAGGCTGTCTTGATACAGCGGGTAGACGACGATGTTGCCGCGCTGGACGATGTGATCGATCCATGCCCGGTAAGCTCGCGGATCCATTGCTCCCCAGCCGTGATTGAAAACGACCAGCGGCGCGCTCTCGGGCTTAGGCGCCGCGGGTTCGAACAACCAGTACGCCCGCGCACCGCTGCCGTGCAATTCCGCAATCACTTGCGCATGGACGACTTGCTTTCCGCCCGGTCCTGACCGAGGCTGCTCGGGCGGTGTGGGAACAGCACTGCGAGCGCACGCCGCCAGGGTCACGAGAAGCAGCAAGGCGAAGGATTTCATTGGGGAACGGAACCGCGCGCAACGGATGCATTTTCCCGTTGCACCGTGTTCCATGCGGCGCAGATTACGCGCAGCCATCCGCTGGTCGAGAAACGGTACTCATCGGCCCGCGGGCACAAACGATCGATCCGCGCATGCAGCAGTCCGTCCATCAGTATCTCGCAATGACCGACCGGCTCGCCGGGTTCTACCCAGAGCACCCACCCCGGTCCCTTCGAGCGCAGCGCCCTCGCCACCTCGGCCAGCGCGTCCCGGCCAAGATCGCCCTGGCTGGTCTTCACGACGTAGACTTTCTGCCCGGCGGCGATTTCCCGTACAGCCTTTGCCCGGAGCAGTTGGGTCCAAAGAAGTGCCGTCTTTTGAACCTTGTCCTGCGGCATGTCGCCCTGGAATATGCGTGTGTGGCGCGAGATGCGTGTTTCGCGATCGACGATGAACCATTCCCGCCGCGGCTGCTGTTCATCGAGGTCGACGTAGGCCTGCTCGCCAAAGCCCGCGAAGTCGGTGCGGATCAGCTTGACCAGCATGTCCGGCGTCGGGTCGGCAAAGCGAAACAAGTCGTTCGGCTCCGCGCCAAGGTGGCGCTGGAACAATCCGAATTCGCAATCGCGACCCCACGATTCGAATTGCTGCACCAGATCGAGGACTGGAACGCCCGCGAGTTGCAAAGTGCAATCGAGCGGCGTGGCAAAAAGCCCTGACGCTCGCCCGCGTTGCAGGTAATGCACGATGCAGTTCTCAGGAGAGACTCCCTGAAGCTCGCATTCCGCGGCGTAGAACTTCGGATCAAACCGTTCGCTGGGGCGGCGATTTTCGTCCGCGCCCCAACTGACATAGTGGAAAAACGGTTCGTACGGCGACGCCGCCACATCGCCGTTATTCAAGAGGTAGTACGCCGGGTCGAACAGGCCGCTCGCCTCGATCAACGCTTGCCGCTTTGCCGGTGTCATCGCCCTCATGCAAGTGTCCTCATCGACGCATGCGCTCGTTCGGTGCGAAGCGGGTCATGCTCGTTCCATTCGAGTGCAGCAGTCACAATCGCGAAACACGCTCGCCTTTCCCGTCGACGGATTCTATCCATCAAAGCATGCGGATCGTTCTTGATGTGTGCGCTAGACATAATCGAGATGCTGAACAGTGTCGCCAATTTGCGAATCGCCTTTCACATAATGCAGTGACGGCGTTGACATCCCAATTGTGCGCTTGAAGTTTTTTTTATCCAAGGTAGTCTCACCCTATACACGTTCGGCGTGCGCTCCGAACGATTAAAGGGATGTGCCGGAGAACATGAACTCGAAAATGCGTTTGGCATGGATTGATTGTACCGACGGCTGCGCCGCGCGCGCGCTGGTTCAATCCATTCCCAAGCAGTGGGAAGTTTTGCAAAGCGACGCGGCCAATGCGCTGCAGGCGATCGGCGAGCGGCCGCCGCATGCGATCGTGTTTGATTACGGCGTCACCTCGAAAGCGAATCTGCATTTGCTGTTGACCGTCAAGCGTCAGCACCCGGCAATCCCGATTTTGATGGTCACGGAAGAGCACAGTGAAGGCCTGGCGGTGTGGGCTTTCCGAGCGCGGGTCTGGAATTACTTCGCAAAGCCCGTATCGGTTCTCGAATTCAACCGGAATTTGGCGCAGCTGGCCAAGTTTTCGGCCAACCAGGGATCCGAACGCCGCGAGGTTGAGCGCCCGGGCAACATGTTTCCGGTGCAACCGGCGGATGCCACCGGCCCGCAGGCAATGATCGAGCGTGTCGCCGAGGTGGTACAACGCGATTATGCCAGCGGCCTTCGCGTCGACGATCTGGCGCGCTCGCTCAATTTGAATCGCTTCCAATTCAACCGGCTGTTCCAACGCCGATTTGGCTGCAGTTTCCGCACCTACGTCACGCGTCTTAGAATCGAATCCGCCCGCCGTTTGATTCGCGAAGCCGGCGCCGCCGCCTCGCTCACCGACATCAGTCTGGCGGTCGGCATTCAGGATGCATCGTATTTTGCCCGCATGTTTCGCCAAGTGGTGGGCGAAAGTCCCTCGGCGTACAAGCGGCGCATGTCGATAGCCGCGCAATCTGCGGATGCGGCGCGTATCGAGCGTCCCGGTCACGACGAATCCTTCCGCGCCGCGCAGTTCAAACGGTTAGCCGAGAACCACCGGTCGGCGGCGGTGGATGAGATCGTCGAATAGCGCGTGCCAGCGCGGCAGCAGGATCCTTTTTAAGTCAAACTGCCCGACGGCGGTGGCGCGCGCCGCGTCGCGGATGGCCCGCATGCGGCCGGGCTCGCCGAGCGCGGCTTCGATTCGATTGGCGATCATTCGCGGCGAGAAGAAGTCCACCGCGATGCCGTTCTCGCCGTCGCGCAGCACTTCGAGCACCGGCGGGGTGGCGGAGCCTATGACCAGGCAGCCGCTCGCCAGCGCCTCGATGAATGACCAGGACAGCACGAATGGATAGGTCAGGTAGACGTGCACCGTGGAGACCTGCAGCAGCGTGAGGTAGGTCTGGTAATCGATCATGCCCATGAAGTGCACGCGCTCAAGATCGAGTTTCGTCCCGAGTTCATTGAGCATCGTTTCGCGAAACGTGCTGCGCGGCGGCGGCGGTGCGCCGTAACTCACGCCGTCGCCGCCCACGATCAACACATGCGCCCGCGGGCAGCGGCGCAGGACCTGCGGCAACGCGCGCATGAACATGTGAAAGCCGCGATACGGCTCGAGATTGCGCGCGACGTAGGTCACGACCTGGTCACGCGTGGTCAGGGCGCGTTGCATGCCCGGCACGGTGAGTGAGGCATCTCGCCGCGGGCGAACGAGATCGGTGTCCACCCCTTCGTGCAGCGTGCTGATGCGCGGCCGCATCTCGGGTGGGTAGAGGCTCCGCTGCCACGCGGTGGCGGAATGACCCCAGTCGGCGCCTTCGAAGGCCAGAAGGTTGGTGGCGTTGCGGGTTCGCAAACGCGCCGGGTCATTGAAGATCGAGACGAACTCAGGATCGAAGTCCACATCGACGCCCTGGAAGTGATAGTAAAACTCGAAGTTGGCGAGCAGCGGTACGTCGGGAAGTACATCCTTGACGAATAACGTCTCGCCCCAGCCGCTGTGGCCGACGATCAGGTCGGGACGAAAGCCCTCATCGCGCAGCCGGCGGCACACGTCGGCGACGGCGGCGCCGGCGTAAATCGCGCGGTCGATCTCGACCGAGTACGCGTGACAATTTACGGACGCGCGTTCGTCCTTCGGGTAGGTGACCTTGGTCACGTTCCCCATGGAATTCTCGTTCGGTTGCGTGATGAAAACGACGCGATGCTCGGGCCGGCTCGCGAGATCGCGCACCACGTGCCGGTACTGCGCCGGAAAGTTCTGGTGGATAAACAGGTAGTTCATCGAGCCGCATCGCGGCCGACTCAATGTCGGCGTGCGGAGGATCGCTTGGCTTTGCCCGCGGCGGGTTTGCGTGCGGGCGCGACGGCGGCCGGGGGCTTGTGCTCGCCCGCGTCGCGGTAGCGTCCGAAAGAGGGACCGAGCACCTTGGTGCGCCCGGGCTTGGCCGCGGCGGGCGGGGTCGTCTCGGAATCCGGTTTGCCGGCCGGTGCGCTGAGCTGCGAGCGCTTGCGGATATGAACCTGAATGCCTTCGAGCGGGTCGTTCGCGACCGTCGAGCGGCAGGGAGCGCCGTTGCGGAGCGGTCCCACGGTGACCCCCGACTTGAAGTAGCCGCTGTATTCACAGTCGAAGGCGGCGGCTTCTGCGCTGCGTTTCAAGCGAATGGCAAAACCCAGCAAGGGCACCGCCATGCCCTTGGTGCCGCACATCGCGGCATTGCTCAACCACGGCGTTTCAAAGCCGCTGCCGGTGAGTCCCTTGTATTCGATGTCGCGCGCCTCGAAGTGCCGCAGCGGTTTGACGGAAAAGGATTCGATCCACAGTCCGCTGCCCACCCGACCGGCCCAGGAAACCCCGGTAAAGGTCAAGTCGCCGCGCGTGCGAATATGCGCGCCGATCTCCACGGGAAGCGGCAGGTGCGCTTCGGGCCCTTCGCTCGATGGCCGCTTGCGGCCCGCGGATTTTGCGGGCGCCGCTTCCCGCGGGGGCGCGGCCGCCTCGGCAGGCGATGCCTCCGCGACGGGAGGCCCGGCGGAGGCGGCGGCAACCGCATCGATGCGAGCATCCAACCGCTCTATCTTGATCGACAGCGTTTCTCCGCCGGGTCCGCGCACCGAGGTCAGTACCAGCGTCGCGCCGACGCCGTGTACGTTCGCGACCAAGTAATCCTCTCGCGCAAAAAGCCACGCCCCTTCGGTCTTATGTCCTTGGACAAAGTCCACTTGTTCGGCACGCACCCCGGGACCCAAGCCCACGTGCAACGCGGGGAGCCGTAGCAGCTGCCCGTTACCGTCAGCGTCGTCGGGCGGCGCCGCGGTCTTCACCGAGAATAAGTAAAGTCCCGATGTCAGCGGCAGGATTTGTACCGACGCGCTCAGCGTGTCCGGCAGCGCCGATACTCCCGAGGGAATGGCTGGCGGGTTTTGCATGGGTTCATCCTCTGATTTTCGCACGCCCTCCATATAGCACGGGCGGGCCGGTACTGTGCTCCTGGCAAGTCGCAGAAAAATTTCGTTTATGTAAGATGCCTGCGCAGCGAGCGGCAGCAGCGTTCCCAAGCGTGCGGCGCGCAGCCGCTCGGCGATGGCACCTAGGTCGAACGCTACCACCGGCAAGCGCGCCGCCAAGGCGTCGTCGAGCACGTAGCTCCATGTTTCCGGCCATACGGACGCCATGAAAATCATGTCAGGACGCTCGCGCCGGAGCAGGTGGGCAACTTCGCCGTCACCGAACCGTCCGGTAATGAAGACGTTCCCCGTTTTCAACAACGCGCCATCGTTTTGCGTGTGGCCGATGACGACAAATTCCAGCGGCAGGCCTCGGGCCTGTGCATCGCGTGCGCAATCGCGCAACACCCGATATCCCTTGTGGTCGCCGATGGCGCCGATGAGGGCAACGCGAATGACGGCGCCGGCCGACGGGCGCGCCGCGATCGGCGCGGGCGCGGGCATTGTGGTATGCGGCTCAACGACCACGTCGACATCGACATATTTTTGGATACGGGCCGCTGTATCGGCGGAAGGAGCCAGCACGCGGCGCGCCTGACGCAACCACTGCGCACTTCGCTCTCGCAGATCAGCGACGGAGATCGATTCAGGGAGCTCCGATCCGTTGCGTTTCACACAGGCTTCGCACGTGACGAGCGAGGGCTCGCCGCAGTAGCGGCCGCTGCCATCGATCAAGGTCACGCGCGGACAGATCCACGCGTAATCATGAATGACGGTCTCGTACGGCCCGAGCGAGCGCACCGCCTCGATGACGCGCGCATCGAGATGCAAAAAGTGCTGAATCTCGATCGAGTGCAACGCGAGGCCGCGCAGCACCTGCGTCAAAGCGGCCAAATCCGCGGGGATGTCGTACTGCAAATTCGGCACATCGAGCGCATCGGTCCAGAGCTCGCAGCGCCGCGAGTTGCCGGCTTCGCTCGGGCGCAGCACCAAGGGCAACAATCCCTGCGTGCGCAAGGTGCGGCAGCGTTCGGCCACGAACCGCGCCACGCCGCCGCTGAGCGCCAACGTGACCAGCAGCACGAACCGTCCCGGGAAGGCCGCCAAGCGCTGCTCATCGAGACCGCGCCGCAGCGGCTGCAGCGGATCCCGCGCCAGGAAGTCGGCGATATATCGATCAAAGCCGGGATGACGCAGATTGAGCAGCCGCTGGCTGCGATCGAGCAGCGCATCGCGCTCGGCGCCGAACGAGCGTGCGCCGGCATGATAGACGAAGACATCGGCCGCGAGCGCGTGCGACCAGCCCCGGCGGCGCGCGCGCAGGCAGAAATCGGTCTCCTCGCCATACCCCTTGCCGAACACGGATTCATCGAACTCGCCCACCTGCTCGAGGCAGGCGCGCTTGACGTACAGACAGAAGCCGACGCCGACCGGGATCTCGGCGGCGACGCCGTCGTGCGCAGCGGCGGCGAGCCGATCGAATTGCGCGGCCTCCTCGAGGCGCATGGGCTCGTGCGAGGTGCGCGGGTAACTCGCGATGGAGCCCGAGTTGCTGAACGGTGTCACGGTGCCGATCCGCCGGTCGCGGTACGCGGCCGCTTGCAGCCGCTCGAGCCAATCGCCGAAAACCACCGCATCGGCATTGAGCAGCACCGCATCGTGCCTGCGGCTGCGGGCGAGCGCCCGATTGACCGAGCCCACAAACCCCACATTGCGCGCGTTGCGCAGCAGGGTGATCGACCCGTTGAGCTCCAATTCGTCGAGCGCGGCGGCGAGCTCGGCGTCCGGGGTCGCATCATCCACCACCACGACGCGCGCATCGCCCGCGGTGGCGAGCGCTGCGGCGATACACGCGAGCGACTCCTCGCGGCCGCGGTAAACAGGGATGATCACATCGACGCGGGCGCGCTGCCCGAGCTCTGGGCCCCGGGCGGAGGTCAAGGGTTTCCAGCGCGACAGACGCGGTGCGGCGCCACCCCGCAGCCGCAGCGCCGGCTCGAGCAGCAGCGGCATGCCCGGCAGCGATTGCCATTCACCGGTGGGAAGCAGCGCCGAGATGTGTATGCGATGGCCTGCAATGGGCGTGCGCCGAAGGTCGATGTGGAAATGCCGGCGATGGGTCGATCGCGGCAGCAGCGCAGTCTTCTTCTCGACGCTGTGACCGTGCTCGTCCACGATTCGCAACGACACGGGCTCACCCGCCGACCAGTTGAGGCGCACCCAGCCGCTCAGCTTGCGGCCTTGGCTTGACGTACGGCCATCCAGACCGAACCGGGGTATTCTGAAGCAACGGCCGCCAAGCAGCGCCACGCCGCGGCTGCTCACCTCGAGGATTTCATGAGCGTCGATGGCCGGTGGTTTGAACTGGAAGGCGAGGCGCCCGTTGTGCAGCGAGGTCCTCAACGGTTGCAGGAATTCCGCCCCGGTGTTCAATTGAATCTGCAAAATCTTGGCAGGCTCGGCAGCGACGAGCCGGCCCGTGAACTCAAGACTCGCCGCGCGACCGATCCACCCGGCCGCCCGATTGCTCGGATGTTCGATGATCTCATCCGCGACGTGCTCGAGCAGCCCTCCGGCTACGATGCAAAAATCCGCAAGCGCCGAGTTTAGAATCTGCCGCGCTTCCTCGACGCGGTCGAGGCAGAGGAGCGTCCGGGAACGCAGCGCATAAACATCGGCGTCCGGGGTTGTTACGCGCTGCAATAGCCCGAGCGCGGCCTCTTGATCACGGCCCTCGAGCGAAAGCAGCAGCCCGTAGATCCAGACCAGTTCCGCGCTTTCGTCCAACGAGATGCGCCACGCGCGGTCAATTTGGCGAAGCGCCTCATCCAGGCAATTCGCGCGCAGCGCCGCGAGGCACTGGGTCAAGTGATGGTGCGTCGAGCGGCGTTGCCGCGCGCGACAGGTGCTCTCGATTGCTCGACAGGCGGAAGCCGATATCAATGCCGCAACGGAAGGTCGTTCCCGAGCATCATCCCGGAGCGAGCCATCCTCACCGGGTTTCACAGCCCAACCCCGGGACCTAACGTCTCACGGCCACCGAAATCAGGGCTTGTGTCTGGTGATATCGGAAGAATCCAGTTTCGTGACGCCTTGAAGTTCAATGGTCGTCTTGCCGCCGTCGAGGGAAATGTAGGTGTTGCCGCCGCTAATGCGGATGTCGTGATGTTGTTTCAGGTACGACAACGAATACCCTTCCAGATACAACTGATCCTGTCCGGCAATGAAATTTTGGATGACGTGGTGACCACCCGCCTCGCTGGCGAGGAACTCGAATACATTGTGACCGGCGCCGCCCCGCATGGTGTCCCTGCCCGAACCACCGATGAAGGTGTCGGGCCCCAAACCGCCTTTCATGATCGTGGTGCCGGTGCCGCCGATGAATTCGTTGGAGAAATTTCCGCCGACCAGGGTGGCCTTGCCCTGCAGCGCATCCTCGATGTGCACCCCGTTCTTGGTATCGATGAACGACAGGCTGCCGCCGGAGATCGACGCATCGCCGAACACGCCATGCACGGTGGCGTGGCCGGCCTCGAAAATCGTGTCGCTGCCGAAACCCAAGGTGATGGTGTCGTTGCCGCTCGGGCCTGTTTGATGAACAGTGCCCGAACCCAACGTGATTCTGTCGTGACCGCTGCCCACGGTGATGGCGCCTTTGCCGTCCACGGTAATCGAATCGTTGCCGTTGCCCGTCTTGACGCTGCCGCCGGAATACAGGGTAATTTTGTCGTTACCGCTTCCCGCGGTCACCGTGGCCGACTCGCCGGCGCCGATGGTGTCGTTGCCGTTGCCCGCCTTGACGTTGCCGCCGGAGTACAGCGTAATCTTGTCGTTACCGCTTCCCGCGGTCACTGTGGCCCACTCGCCGGCGCTGATGGTGTCGTTGCCGTTGCCCGCCTTGACGTTGCCGCCGGAATACAGGGTAATTTTGTCGTTACCGCTTCCCGCGGTCACGGTGCCAGATCCGCCGACGTTGATGGTGTCGTTGCCGTTGCCCGCCGTGACGGTGCCGCGGGAATAAATCGAAATGCTGTCGTTGCCGTTGCCCGCGGTGACTTTGCCCACGCCGCCGATGGTGATGGTGTCGTTGCCGTTGCCTGCGATGACCGTGCCATTGCCGAATACGACGATGTTATGGTTTCCGCCCCCTACAATTGTCGTCGTTCCCAACGCCTCGCTCCCTTCCGCCTACAACGCTGATCCGCGACCGCAGCGGTCGCTCAAATCTGAATCGCATCCCAAACAAAATTGATTTAACAATATCGCGCCACGTATGCCGCTGATCAATTCGTAACCAATGTTTAACACGAAAACTGCGACACCGGTAGCGAATATGAACATAAAAAGTGTGAGTCGATAGAGTGCAACAACATGCACGTTGTGCGCAATGCTGAAACGATTTTCCAGCACATTTGTGTAGCATGTTTGAGCGCGATGAATCATTTGTGCGCATCCGCCATTGAACGCTTGCACAAAAATCGTGATCGTCTCCGCAGCATCGAAGCACTTATGTCGTCAACTGTTCGCATTGCTGCGAATCCTTGAACGCCGGCATTAATTTTCACTCGCTGTAGGCTAGTCTAGGAGGTGCAGGAGCGCTATCGTTCCGGCGAAATGCATGCACAAACTTCAATTCGGATCACCGATCAAATGGCCATATGACAACTCTGTTTCGCGCGTATGAACTGCTGGCGAGCTCGGAGCTGTTCGATGCCGAGTACTACGTCAGAAACAATCCGGATATTGCCGCGCTCAATGTCGATCCGGTGCTGCATTACCTGGAGTCGGGTGCAAAAAGGGTTTTGAATCCCTCCGCCCATTTCGACAGCGCTTATTATTTGGAACAGTGTCTTCGCAATGGCGAAGTCACCAGCAATCCGCTGCTGCATTACATCACCGTGGGTGCCTCGCGCGGATTGAAGCCGCTGCGTGAAGCGGGCGCCGAACCGCTTTTAGCGCGGCACTTGCCGGGAGGCTTCGCAATCCACGTGGACCGTGCGGCCGTGATTCGCGGTGCCGACGGATCGAGCAGGCTCGCCGTCGGAGGCTGGGCCGTCGCGGAAACCCCAGTGTCGCGAATTTCTGCGGCTTGCAATGACGTGCTGCTCGGCGAGGCGACGCTCGGGATCGCGCGCCCCGATGTCGCGCAGGCGTTTCCGGACCACGCTCATGCGGTCGATGCAGGTTTTAGCATCGTCGCGGATTTTACGCCGCCTGAGGGCGGCGGTCCGTTGCCACTGACCGTATCGCTCTTGACCGCGGGCGGCGCGGAGCATCGACAGGTTCTGCAGATGGAGATCGATGCGACGCCGTCGGCTGAAGATGCCGGGGCCGTCGCGACGCGAACAGTGCGGGCGCGCGTCGAGACGCATCCGCCACCGATGCACATCGAGATCGATGAAGCGGTGGTCGATGAGGCGGGGATCTTGACGATATCCGGCTGGGCCGTGTGCAGCCTCGACATTACCTCGGTCAGCGTCTGGGTGGACGGCGAGATGATCGGAACCGCGGACTTCGGGCGCCGGCGGGAAGACGTGGCGCGCGCCCGAAAGGAATTTCCGCGGGCATTGAATTCCGGGTTTGCCTACAACGCGGACCTGACGCGCTTCGGCGCGGGCGAGAGAACCGTGAAGGTCGAGGCGCTGGCGCAAGGCGGCATTCGCCGGCATGCCTTGGTTCAAGTCGTGGTCCCCGAGCCCAGCGTGCCGCTCGGCGAGCCATTATTTCATTTTCACTGCGATTCGATTGCTCTCTCGAGGTCCGGCGCCGTCTCTGTCGAAGGGTGGTTGATCGGCGCCACTATCACCGAATCGGTGACGGTGATGTTGGACGGGATCGACATCGGCGTCGCCGCCATCGGACGCGAGCGCCCCGATGTCGGTCAAGCGTTCCCCGGTATTGCCTACGCACGCAATTCGGGCTTTACGTTTCGCCGCGCCCCGGGCGGGGCCGTGGAGCCTGGCGAGCATCGCATCGTGCTGGCCGTACGCGATGCGGCGGGCAAGGTGCGCGAGGTTCCGCTGCCGGTGTGGGCGGCGGAGGCATCTTCGGAGGGCGACAGCGCCTCGGCGGTGGCGGCGGGCGAGGGCGCCGATGCGATTGTACTGTCGCTCGATGCCCCCCGGATCAGCAATGGCCGCGCCGAAACCCCGATCATCAGCAGCCTGTCGATCAACGGCTGGGCGCTGGCCGGCGCCGGCGTCGCCGAGGTGAGCATCGCGATCGATGGTACGCCCGTCGCCAACGCGCAACATGGCATTCGCCGCGACGACGTGGCGAGCGCGTTTCCCGGCCGCGCGGATGCGCAGCAGAGCGGATTTGCGACGCTCATTCCCTACTGGCTGCTGGCCAAGGGTACGCATTCGGTGTCTTTATCGGTGCGGGATCGGGCCGGCCATATCGCGTCCGTGCAATTCGGCATCGAGGTCGAGGAGATTCCCGAAGGCGACGGACCGTGGTCGCTACGCCGCAAGATGAGCCAGGCGGAAATCGATCTGCATCTCGCGGTGCTGTCCGGTCTGGCCTTTCGCCCGTGGTTTTCGATTGTCATGGCGTGCGACGGCGAGGAGGCATCGCTCGCCGCCGTGCGGCGTACGCTGCGCAGTCTCGAGGATCAAGCCTACGGCCATTGGAACGTGTGGCTCTTCGCGCGCAACCAGAAGGCGCTCGGCAAGCGCTGGCGCACCGCGCTCCGCGCCGGCTTCGAAGACCTCGAGGAACGGCTCAAGTTCGCAACGCCTCGCGAGGCGATTGAGCCAGGGCGCGCCGCCGCGAGCCCGCCCGGAAGTTGGGATTGCGGGTTCGTCCTGCCGCTTGCCGGCGGCGATGAACTCGGTTGCGATGCGTTGTTGGAACTGGCGATTGCCGCCGGCCAGAATCGCGGTTGCGATGTGCTCTACGGCGACGAGCGCTGCCACAGCGCGGTCACGAATTCCATGCAGGCCTACTTCAAGCCCGGCTGGTCGCCTGACCTGTTGCTGTCCACGAACTATGTCGGGCGTCCGTGGTGCGCCGCCACTGCCGTTCTCGAGCGTGCCGGCTTGACGGTCGGCGAGTGGCTTCGACACGGCGATTACGATTTCGTACTGCGGGCGACCGAGGCGGCGGCGGGCGTCGGCCACGTGCCGAAAGTGCTCTGTCAACGCGGTCCCTCGGCCGCGGACTCCGACGCCCTCGAGCGGCAGGCGCTCGCGCGGGCGCTCACGCGGCGCAAGATTTCGGGCTCGATTAAAAGAGGCTGCCGCCGCGGGTTCTATCGGATCAAACCCAACAAGTCCAAGTACGGACGCGTCTCGATCATCATTCCGACGCGCGCATCGCGCGGACTCATCCGGGTTTGTCTCGAGACGCTCAAGGCGAAGACCGCCTATCGCGACTACGAAATCATCTGCATCGAAAACATTCCGCCCGAGGAGGCGCAGTGGAAGGATTGGTTGCGCGACAACGCGGACCAAGTGCTGACGACGGACGAACCCTTCAATTGGTCGCGCTACAACAACCTCTGCGCGCAGCGAGCGAGCGGCGAATACCTCTTGTTTCTGAACGATGACATCGAAATCTTGCACAAGGATTGGCTCGATACGCTGCTGCACACCGCCGCGCGCCCCGAGGTGGGCATCGTCGGGCCCCAGCTTCTCTATCCGGACGGCACCGTGCAGCACGCGGGCCTTGCCTTGACCAACGTGATGGGCCGTGCCCGGCACATCTTCAGGCACGGCCGCGACAACGATCCCGGGTATTTCGGCCTGGCTCTGGCGCAGCGCAACGTCATTGCCGTGACCGGCGCGTGCATGTTGGTGCGGCGCGAGACCTTCGATGCGCTGAACGGTTTCGATGAGGCCTACAACGTCATCAACAACGATCTGGATTTTTGCCTGCGCGCGTGGCGGCGCGGATTGTCGATCGTGTACACCCCGCACGCGCGGCTCATTCACCATGAGATGGTGAGCCGCGGCGCGCTCGGTGATGCGTTCGATTCGGCGGCGTTCATCCGTGAATGGCGCGACGTGTTCGTCGCGGGAGACCCGTACCTCAACCGCAACTTGTCGCGGGATTCGGATGACCTCGTGCCCGAGCGCGAACCCGTGACGGCCATCTGCACCGGCTACCCGCTGTTCGCGCGCAGCGCGATTCGCCGCATCCTGGTGGTGAAGCTCGATCACATCGGCGACTGCATCACCTCGCTGCCGGCGATCCGCAAGCTCAAGCGGCATTTCCCCAAGGCCAGCATCACGGTGTTGTCGGGGAGCGCGACCAAGCTGGTCTGGTCGATGGAGCCGGCCGTGGATCGCGTGCTCGGGTTCAATTTCTTCCACGCCCGATCGCAGTTGGGAACGGTGGGTGTTTCCGAGCAGGAGCTCAAAGGTTTGGCCGAGCAACTCGAACCCTTGCGCTTTGATCTGGCGGTGGACCTTCGCAAGAGTCTCGATACGCGCGGCGTGCTAAAGCACACGGGGGCCAAGTACCTCGCCGGCTACGATTACCAAAGCCAGTTTCCGTGGCTCGATGTGGCGTTGCAGTGGGAGGGCGATCCGGGGCGAATTTCCAAGCGCCAGTCCATCGGCGATGATCTCGTGCGACTCGTGGATGCCCTCGGTGCGAGTTGCGAAAATGAGCGTAAAGTCTTGAACCGAAAAGCAAAACCCCTGGATTCTCTGTCGGAGGAGGATGCGCGGGGTCTGTTCGACCGGCCGCTGGTGTGCATCCACGCCGGCGCCGGCAATGAGCTCAAAGCCTGGCCGCAGAGCTCGTTCTGCGAGCTCATCGATCTCTTGATCGAGGGCGAAGGGGTGCAAATCGCGATGGTGGGCGGCCCGGGCGAAGCCTCGCTCTCCGATGAGGTCATTGCGGGCGTTCGCGACCGCAGCCGGATTCGCAATTTGGCCGGTAAACTGAGTTTGGGCGCTCTGCCGGATCTGTTTTTGCAGGCCCGTTTGTTCGTGGGCAACGACAGCGGTCCCAAGCATATTGCCGCGGCCCTCGGAGTGCCCACCGTCGGCATTCATTCGGGCAATATCGACGCGCGCGAGTGGGGTCCGGTCGGCCTCAACGCGGCCGCAATCTGGCGCCAAACTTCCTGCTCTCCTTGTTATATTGACAAGGCGGAATACTGCCCGCGGCAGCTCGCGTGCCTAAAAGGGGTCGGCGCCGGCGATGTGTATCGATTGTGCCGCAAGCTGCTCAAGGCCGGATCTCGAGCGCCGGCCGCGGCGCGAAGACCCCGGGGCAAGGGCTGCGTTCCTGAGCATGCGGCGACGAGCGAGCGGCTTTTAACTTAAGATGAGGATGACGGCATGAGTTATGTACCTCCCTTCAATCATTTCAAGCGCAAAATGCGTGTCAGCGCCGCGAACGGCACACAGCGCGTGCAAATGGATTACGAGGACTTTTTGGGCTTCGTGAAGCTGCTGCTGCGAGGCGTCGAGGTCGACGAAGTGTGGTACCTCAAACAAAACCCGGATGTGGCGGAAGCCATCGCCAAGGGCGCCTACCGTTCGGGTAAGCACCATTTCGTCGAAGACGGCTACTTCGAAGGCCGTGTTCCCTATGAATTCAAGGTGGACGAGCCCTGGTATACGAAAACCTACCCGGACGTCGCGTTGGGCCTCAAGGACGGCGCCTTGGAATCGGCCCAGAAGCACTTCACGTCGCATGGATATATAGAAGGCCGGCTGCCGTCGGCGGAATACTGAGCAGGCGTTCAGGCGCGCCCGGCTTTAACCGCCAGTCGGTTGACTTTGGATAGAGACGCCATTGAAATGCCAGTGTCTGGCACACTGCGAACACGAATACTGTCTTGAGTCACGACAATATGGCCGAAGGGATTACCACGGGGAGCGGCCACGAGCCCCCGCATGCGACGGAACGCCATGCCAAGGCGGTGGCGTTCACGATCGACTTCGGGGCGTTGGGCAACAGCGCGGACTATAAAATCGCCGGTTGGCAAAAGCCGGAATCGGGATTCACCTGGACGCTCGGAACCTTGAGCTCGCTCAAGTTTCCCCGGCCGGAGGAACCCGGCCGCTATGCGCTCGAGCTGCACATCGCCCCGTTCGTCTGGAAGGACCGGCTCGCGGCGCAAAGAATGTTCGTCACGGTCAACGATGAGCAAGTCGGGAAGTTTGCGGTCGAGCGCGAGGAGGTGGTCCTCTGCGAGATTCCCTGGTCGGTGCTCGAGCTGCGCTCCACCTGTGTCGTGGAATTCGCGCTGCCCGATTCCGCCGAGCCGGCACAGATCAACGGCGTGCCCGATACCCGCTCGATTGCTCTCGCCTTCAATGAAGTGCGGCTGATACGACTCGAGGATAAACCCGCCGAAGCACTTGGGGTTACTCCACCCACGTCCGGACGCTATCCCGCGCTGCCGCCCACCGGCGAGGCGCTCACCGAATTGATGATGCGCTTCGAGAGCTTGGGCGAGGACTGCGAGTTTGGCCTGGTACAGCGCCGCTGCGGCGCCGAGCCGCTCGGGCTGCTCCGATTCTCGAGCAGTCCGCTCCCCAAACTCATTGCGGCGATGGAGGCCAAGTTCGAGGGGCTGGGCGCACCGGACATGATCAAGGTCGAACTGGCCTCGAGCGGCCGCGAATACATGGTTCTCGACAAGCGCTTCGGCTTGTATTACCACGCATGGGTATTGGCGGGAGAAAAATCGCCGGAGGAGGTGCACGCCCGCGAGTGCAGCCGCCTGCCGTTTCTGGCCAATAAGCTGCGCGAGGATTTGGAAGGCGCCGAGAAGATCTTCGTCTACCGCGGGATGAGGCCCCTGGCGGAAAGCGACGTGCTCAAACTCGCGGCCACCATGCGCACGTTCGGGCCGACGACGCTGCTCTGGGTCGAAGTCGCGGACGCCGAGCACGAGACGGGAAGCGTCGAGGAAGTGGCCGCGGGATTATGGAGAGGCAATATCGAGCGTTTTGCGCCGGCGAACAATGCCCATGATTTTAGTTTGGAGGCCTGGATTGGCATCTGTCATAACGCGGAAGCGTTGAGGCACACGTTGAAGTCCTTCGTGGGTTGATTAACACTGCGAGATACGCGGGCCTAGCGGCATGCGTCTCGGTGCCCACAAGCGCCATCACGAAGCAGGCGAGATCGCAATAATGGACTCAGCAGCCTTTTTTGCCCGCTATCCGCCCGATGCGGATTCGATTCTTGCTGCGGCACGATCGCTGTCTGGCGAGGGCCGCCTGGACGAGGCGTACCGCATGCTTGTGGACGGGGAAAGACAATACCCGGGTGTTGCAGCCATGCTGGTACTGCGAGCTCGGGTCGCACGGGATGCCGGCCGGCGGGACGAGGCCGCAGATTTATTGTACACGGCTCGCCAGCGCTTCCCCACGGATGATGAAGCGATCATCGAGACGGGGTGGCTCGCGCACATCGCGCGCGATTGGCCGACGGCGGTGCATTGGTGGGAGATCGTTCGCGCCCGCACGCCGCAGCATGTGGTTGGCTTCATCAATGGTGCGATTGCGCTTCGCGAACAGGGTTCATACGACAAGGCCGAGGCGCTTCTGACATCCGCGATCGAGCGATTTCCGAATCAGGCCTCGCCGTGGATCGACTACGCCATGTGCGCGCAGGCACGCAAGGACTGGACCGAGAGCGCAGCCCGGTGGAAGGAGGTGAGAGAGCGTTTTTCTACCGTACCCGACAGTTACCTCGGCGCGGCGCAGGCGCTGCGGGAGCAAGGAAAATTCACCGAGTCGCAGCAAGTGCTCGACGATGCGGCCGAGCGCTGGCCCGACGATGTGCGAATAAGGAATGAACACTGCTGGAACGCGCATATCGCACGCGATTGGCCGGAAGCCGCGCGTCGATGGGAGGCGTTACGGTCTCAGAATCCCGCGTTGTTGGTCGGCTGGACCAGCGGCGCGCTCGCCCTGCGTGAGCTGCGCCGCTACGATGAGGCGGACCGATTGCTGCGACAGGCGCAGGTTCGTTTTCCCCACGAACGTGCCGCTTGGGCCGAGTACGCGTGGCTCGCGTCGGCGCGTCGCGATTGGCCTGAGGCCGTGCGCCGCTGGAGCG
>Ga0181537_10000265_pt1 | contig 48992 bp, 39 predicted proteins | sample PEATcosm2014_Bin_39_FD_119765 | JGI IMG/M metagenome (GOLD analysis project Ga0181537, IMG submission 119765) | Peatland microbial communities from MTU Mesocosm Facility, Houghton, MI, USA - PEATcosm2014_Bin23_10_metaG | ecosystem: Environmental > Terrestrial > Soil > Wetlands > Peat | place...
CAGTTGCTCGACGTCGACCCGGTTGGAGCGCGGCTCGATCACCAGCCGGGTCGGATTCTCGTGATCCGACTCATCGCGCACGTCGTCCACCATCGGCAGTTTCTTCTCGCGGATCTGCTGCGCGATCTGCTCCAGCACGCGGCTGCCGGACACCTGGAACGGCAATTGCGTGATGATGACGTGACCGCTGTCCGGTTCCACTTCCCAGGTGGCGCGCGCCTTGTAGCTGCCGCTGCCGCTGTCGTAGAACGCCACCAGGTCGGCGCGCGGCGAGATGATCTCGCCGCCGGTCGGCAGGTCGGGCCCCTTGACGTGCTTGAGCAGCGCGCGCGTAGTGGCCTCCGGATCATCCAGCAGCGCAATGCAGGCGGCCGCGATCTCGCGCAGGTTGTGTGGCGGGATGTCGGTCGCCATGCCGACCGCGATGCCGGAGGCGCCGTTCAGCAGCAGGTTCGGCAGCCGCGCCGGCAACATCAGCGGCTCTTCCATGGTGCCGTCGAAATTCGGCGCCCAGTCGACCGTCCCGTGTTCGAGCTCCGACAGCAGCAAGTCGGCGTAGCGCGTCAGTCTTGCTTCGGTGTAGCGCATCGCGGCGAACGATTTCGGGTCGTCAGGCGAGCCCCAGTTGCCCTGGCCGTCGACGATCGGGTAGCGATAGGAGAAATCCTGCGCCATGTGCACCATGGCCTCGTAGCAGGCGGAGTCCCCGTGCGGATGGAACTTGCCGATCACGTCGCCCACGGTGCGCGCGGACTTCTTGTGCTTGTTGGCGGCCGACAGCCCCAGCTCGCTCATCGCGTAGGTGATGCGGCGCTGCACCGGCTTCAGACCGTCGCCCAGTGCCGGCAGCGCGCGGTCGAGGATCACGTACATCGAGTAGTCGAGGTAGGCCTTCTCAGTGAATACGCCGAGCGCGCGCCGCTCCACGCCTTCGAAGTTCACCGGCGGTTGCGCCATCAGATCAGTACCTCGGCCTTATCGCCCTTGCTCTCCAGCCAGTCGCGCCGGTCGCCGGCACGCTTCTTCGCCAGCAGCATGTCCATCAGCTTGTCGGTCTGGTCCCTGGCCTCGATGGTCAGCTGCACCAGCCGGCGGGTGCGCGGATCGATCGTGGTCTCGCGCAGCTGCGGCGGATTCATCTCGCCCAGTCCCTTGAAGCGCGTCACTACCGGCTTGACGCGTGAGTGCTCCTCGGTCAGGCGCTTGAGGATCGCATCGCGCTCCCCGTCATCGAGCGCATATAGCACCTGCTTGCCGGCATCGATGCGGTACAGCGGCGGCATCGCCACGTAGATATGCCCGCCGGTCACCAGCGGCCGGAAGTGGCGCAGGAACAGCGCGCACAACAGCGTCGCGATGTGCTGGCCGTCGGAGTCGGCGTCCGCCAGGATGCAGATCTTGTGATAGCGCAGCTCGGACAGATCCGGTGAGCCCGGATCGACGCCGAGCGCGATCGCGATGTCATGCACTTCCTGCGAGCTGCCGATCTCCCCGGGCTGCAGCTCCCAGGTGTTCAGGATCTTGCCGCGCAGCGGCATGATGGCCTGGAACTCGCGGTCGCGCGCCTGCTTGGCCGAGCCGCCGGCCGAATCGCCCTCGACCAGGAACAGTTCCGAGCGCGCCGGATCCTGCGAGCTGCAGTCGGCCAGCTTGCCGGGCAGCGCCGGGCCATTGACCGCGCGCTTGCGTACCACGCGCGCCGCCGCCCGGATGCGCTCCTGCGCATTCTCGATCGCAAACTGGGCGATGCGCTCGCCGGCATCCGGGTGCTGGTTGAGCCACAGTCCGGCGGCATCGTGCGCGTGCGATTCGACCAGCGCGGCGGCCTCGCGTGAACCGAGTTTCTCCTTGGTCTGGCCGGCGAACTGCGGATCGCGGATCTTGATCGACAGCACGTAGCAGGCGCGATTCCACACGTCCTCGGCCGTGAGCTTGATGCCGCGCGGCAGCAGGTTGCGGAATTCGCAGAACTCGCGCACCGCCTCGACCACCCCGGCGCGCAGGCCGTTGACGTGCGTACCGCCGCCGGTGGTCGGGATCAGGTTCACGTAGCTCTCGGCGATCAGCTCCGGCGCATCGCTCGACCAGGCCAGCGCCCACTCGACCGCGTCGTCGTCCGACACGTGCTTGCCGCTGATCGGCTCGGGCGGCAGGCGCTCGGCCTTGCCGAGCTGCTCCACCAGGTAGGCGCCCAGGTCGCCGCTGTAGAACCATTCGAGCTTCTCGCCGCTCTGCTGGTTGTGAAAGCTCACCCGCAGGCCCGGACACAGCACCGCCTTGGCCTTCAGCACGCGCTTCAGGTCCGGCACCGAGAAGCGATCGGAATCGAAGATCTTCGAATCCGGCCAGAAACGCACCGTGGTGCCGGTGTTGCGCTGGCCGACGCTGCCGATCACCTCCAGCTTCGAGTGCAGCCGGCCGTCGCGAAAGCTGATGTTGTATTCCTTGCCGCCGCGCCGTACCCAGCACTCCAGGTGCTTGGACAGCGCATTGACCACCGAGACACCCACGCCGTGCAGGCCGCCGGAGAACTTGTAGGAGCCTTCGGTGAATTTGCCGCCGGCGTGCAGCCGCGTGAGGATCAGCTCCACGCCGCTGACCTTCTCCTTCGGATGGATGTCGATCGGCATGCCGCGGCCGTCGTCGACCACCTCGAGCGAGTTGTCCTTGTAGAGCGTGACGCTGATGTTCTTGCAGTAGCCGGCGATCGCCTCATCGACGCTGTTGTCGATGACCTCGTGCGCCAGGTGGTTGGGCCGCGTGGTGTCGGTGTACATGCCCGGGCGGCGGCGCACCGGGTCCAGCCCGCTCAGGACCTCGATATCGGATGCGGTATACGATTCAGCCATTGTTTTCCCGGCGCGACCATGCGAGCGGCGCGGATTCTAGCAGACACCGCCCGCATGGCTCGGCGACTTGCCTGACCCCTACGGCTCGCGCGATGTGAAAATACTACCTACGGGGATTGAACCTGTTCGCGCATATTTCATTACGAAATACGCACCAACAGGTTCAATCCCTGTGGTTAGGGGTTACACGATCCCGTGACCCGCCGGGTCAGGCGAAGTCGGCGAGCAGTTCGCTCCGCAGTGATCCCGCCAGCGGGTCGACAAGGTAGTCGTATTTTGGATGATCAATTCCGGCCGCGATTGCAGCATCGGCGCGGGCGGCGCTGATCATCGCCGCGGTAAACTCGAAGCGCAGGAAATGCACCGCCGAGGTCTTGGTGTCATTCTCGCGCGGCAGGTCCTCGTCGGCGATCGCGTACACCGGATCGAAGCCAGCCACGCGCATCCAGCAGTGCCGCTCGAAGCCGCGCAGCTCGACCAGGCGCCGGGCGCGCTCGGCCGGATCGGCGTACTCGATCATCAGCGTCGCCTTCAGATTGCTGCCGTCAGGAATCAGCGGATTGTAGGTCTGCAGCTCCTCGGCGATCGCCTCAGGCTCGAAGATGCGCTCGCTGCGCAGCATCTCCTGCACCTGGTACTGCACCGTGCGCCGATCCTCGAAGCTCCAGGTGCAGTGGCCGCCGATTTGCAGCTGGCGGGCGCGCCGGTGTTCGATCATGCCGGCGCGCAAGGCCGGGCGCTCGCGCGCGTACTGCTCGAGCGACATCAGCTGCGTGACGGCGAGCTTCTGCACTAGATCCCGTAGGCGATGCGCAGCAGCGCCAGCGGGTGCGTCGGCCCGGCCTTCGAGACAAGGCCGCTCTCGATCTGGTGGCCGGCCATCGGACAGTCGCTGGAGTAGTAATCGGCGCCCGCGTTCGCCACGCGCTGGAACACCGGCCCGCCGACCTTCATCGAAGCGTCGCGAAAGCGGCTCTTGATCGCATAAGTGCCATTGTGGCCCGAGCAGCGCTCGATCACCTCGACCGTGGTGTCGGGCACCAAGCGCAGCACGTCGCGCGTCTTCAGTCCGATATTCTGCACCCGCAGGTGACACGGCACGTGATAGCTGACCTTGCCCAGTCGCGCCTTGAAATCGGTGCGCAGCAGCCCGGCCTTGTGGCGCAGCATCAGGTATTCGAACGGATCGAACATGCGCTCGGCAACGCGCTGCACCTCCGGCTCGCCGGCAAACATCAGCGGCAACTCCTTCTTGAACATCAGCACGCACGACGGAATCGGCGCCACGATGTCGTAGCCGGCATCCACCAGCTTCAGCAGCTGCGGGATGTTCGCCTGCTTGAAGCGTGCCACCGACTCGAGATCGCCCAATTCCAGCTTGGGCATGCCGCAGCAGCGCTCGCTGGCGGCCAGCACCACGCCGATACCGTTGTGCTCGAACACCGCCGCCAGGTCCTGCGCCAGCTGCGGCTCGTTGCGATTGCCATAGCAGGTGGTGAACAGCACCGCCTGGCCGCGGGTACCGGCGCCGGGCTGCGCCGGCAGGTCGCGCCGCAATGTTCGCTTCAGCCGCCGGCGCGCCGTACTGGAGTAATACTTGGGCAGCGGCGCGCGCGCATCGACCCCGAGTGTCTTGTCGAGCAGCTTGCGCGCGACGCCGTTGCGGTTGGCCGCATTCACCACTTCGGCCACTACCGGAATGCCGGCGATCCGGCCCACCGCTTCGGTCGAGCTGAGCACCCGATCGGCGAGCTTGAGCTCACCGCGCCGCGCCCGCAGCGCCTTGGCGCGCAGCATCAGGTGCGGGAAGTCCACGTTCCATGGGTGCGGCGGCACGTACGGACACTTGGTCATGTAGCACATGTCGCACAGGTAGCAGTTCTCCACCACCCGCCAGTAGACCCGCTTGTCGACGCCGTCGAGTTCCATCGTCGGGGAAGCGTCGATGGCCTCGAACAGGATCGGAAATGACTGGCACAGGCTGAAGCAGCGCCGGCAGCCATGGCAGATGTCGAACACGCGATGCAGTTCCGCATCGAGCGCCTGCTCGTCGTAGAACGCCGGATCGCGCCAGTTGATCGGGTGGCGGGTCGGGGCCTCGAGGCTGCCCTCGCGACCGCCGCCGCCCGTTGCCGAACTCACGCCGCCTCGATCCGTCCGCCTGCATCAGCCCTTACAGGCTATCGAGCGCCTTCTGAAAGCGGTTGGCGTGCGAACGCTCCGCCTTGGCCAGGGTCTCGAACCAGTCGGCGATCTCGCCGAAACCTTCCTCGCGCGCCGCCTTTGCCATACCCGGATACATGTCCGAATACTCGTGCGTCTCGCCCGCCACCGCGGCCTTCAGGTTCAGCTTGGTCTCGCCGATCGGCAGCCCGGTGGCCGGATCACCAACCTGCTCGAGATACTCGAGATGGCCATGGGCGTGGCCGGTCTCGCCCTCGGCGGTCGAACGAAATACCGCCGACACGTCGTTGTAACCCTCGACGTCGGCCTTGGCTGCGAAATACAGGTAACGACGGTTCGCCTGCGATTCTCCGGCAAACGCGTCCTTCAGGTTCTTTTCGGTCTTTGTTCCAGCAAGTTTCATGGGCAGTCACCTCCGTGAATCAAACACCAGGCTACATTTAGACTAATTCTAATCAAGCGCAATCTATGCGCAAGCTCTCGGCTCGTCAACGAGTGTGCTAGGGTAATTCGATGGCATCGAAGTCTGCACCTGCTGCAGCCCCGCCGGCGTTCGAAGCGGCGCTGGCGCAACTCGAATCCCTGGTGACGCGGCTGGAAACCGGCGACCTGCCGCTGGATGAGGCGTTGCGTACCTTCGAGCAGGGGGTGCGGCTCACGCGTGAGTGCCAGAGCGCGCTCGCCAGTGCGCAGCAGAAAGTACAACTGCTGTTGCAGCGTGGCGAGCAGGTCGTGGTCGAAGACATCGACGCGAACGCGACCCTCGAGATCTCCTCGTCGGAATGACCGCGGCGGTGCGCGACAGCGCTCTCGCGGCGAGCATCGAGACCTTCCAGCGGCGCATCGCACAGGTTCTCGAACAGGAACTGGCCGGCCCCGATCCCGCCACGGGGCGCCTGCGCCAGGCAATGCGCTACAGCGTGCTCGGCGGCGGCAAGCGCCTGCGGCCGGTGCTGGTGTATCTGACCGGCCAGGCCTTCGGTGCACCGCTGCTGCGCCTGGATGCGCCCGCGGCGGCGGTCGAGCTGATCCACGCCTACAGCCTGATCCATGACGATCTTCCGGCCATGGACGATGACGACCTGCGCCGCGGCCGCCCGACCTGTCATCGCGCCTTCGACGAAGGTACCGCGATCCTGGCCGGTGATGCGCTGCAGGGGCTGGCGTTCGCCGTGCTGGCGCAGCCGCGCCCGCAGCCCGGGGCCGACTGCAGCGCCGCCGAGCGCGTGCTGATGCTGGCCACCCTGGCGCGCGCGATCGGCGTTGACGGCATGGCTGGCGGCCAGGCCATCGACCTGCAGGCCATGGGGCAGACGCTCGATGCCGCGGCCATCGAGCACATGCACCGCTGCAAGACCGGCGCATTGATCCAGGCGAGCGTCGAGCTGGGCGCGATCGCCGCCGGGCTCGCCCCGGGACCGGCCTACCCGGCGCTGCAGGCATTCGGGGCCGAGATCGGGCTGGCCTTTCAGATCCACGACGACATCCTGGATGTCACCGGGGAGACCAGCGTGATCGGCAAGACAAAAGGCGCTGACGCGGCCCTGGGCAAGCCGACCTACCCCAGCGTTTTCGGGCTCGAAGAGGCACGTCATCTTGCAGTGCAGCATCGAGATCGCGCGCTCGCCGCGCTCGACGGCCTGGGCGCGGCGGCCGAGCCGCTGCAGGCGCTGGCCTACTACGTGGTCAACCGGGCGCTCTGACCCCAGCTAAGGGCTGCAACAGCAATCCCCGCTGCAGCGCGGCTCGAATCCCCCCGACCGTGTAAACTTGACCCACACCATGCCAGACAGCACCCCGTCGTACCCATTGCTGGGTGCCCTCGAATCCCCGGCGGACCTGCGCGCCTTAGACGAGCGAGAGTTGCCCGCGCTCGCCGAAGAACTGCGCCAGTTCCTGATCCACACCGTCAGTACTCGCGGCGGACACTTCGCCGCCGGCCTGGGCACCGTCGAACTCACCATCGCGCTGCACTATGTCTTCAACACCCCGGATGACAGGCTGGTGTGGGACGTCGGGCACCAGGCCTACCCACATAAGGTGCTCACCGGCCGGCGCGACCGACTGCATACCATCAAGCAGCGCGATGGTCTGGCGCCGTTTCCGACCCGCAGCGAGAGCCCGTACGACGCCTTCGGCGTCGGCCACTCCGGCACCTCGGTCAGCGCCGCGCTCGGGATGGCGATTGCCGCGGCGCGCAACGGCGAGCAGCGGCGCGCGATCGCGGTGATCGGCGACGGTGCGATGAGCGCCGGCATGGCGTTCGAGGCCCTCAATCACGCCGGCAGCCTGCCTATCCCGCTGCTGGTGGTGCTCAACGACAACGACATGTCGATCTCGGAAAATGTCGGCGCGCTGTCGAACTACCTGGCGCGCGTGATCTCCGGGCGCCTGTACGCGCAGCTGCGCGAAGGCGGCAAGAAGGCCCTGCAGCAGATGCCAGCCATGCGTGCGCTCGCCCGCCGCTCCGAGGAACACGTCAAGGGCATGGTGCTGCCGGGCACGCTGTTCGAGGAGATGGGGTTCAATTACGTCGGGCCGATCGACGGCCACGACCTGAAGTCGCTGCTGCGCGCGCTGCGCAACATCCGCGGTCTGTCCGGCCCGCAGCTGCTGCACGTGGTGACGCGCAAGGGCAAGGGCTACGCTCCGGCGGAAGCCGACCCGATCACCTGGCATGGTCCGGGCCCGTTCGACCCGATCAGCGGCACCATCCACAAGGAGAAGCCCGGCACCCCTACCTACTCGCAGGTATTCGGCCAGTGGCTGTGCGACATGGCCGATCGCGATCCGCGCATCGTCGGCATCACACCGGCGATGCGCGAGGGCTCCGGGCTGGTGGAGTTCTCGCGCCGTTTTCCCGAGCGCTATTTCGACGTCGCCATCGCCGAGCAGCACGCCACCACCTTCGCCGCCGGGCTCGCCTGCGAGGGCATGCGGCCGGTGCTCGCGATCTATTCGTCGTTCCTGCAGCGCGCCTACGACCAGCTGATTCACGACGTCGCACTGCAGAAGCTGCCGGTGGTGTTCGCGCTCGATCGCGCCGGAGTGGTCGGCAGCGACGGCGCCACCCACCACGGCAGCTACGACCTGTCGTTCATGCGCTGCATTCCGAACCTTACGATCATGGCGCCGGGCGATGAGAACGAGTGCCGCCAGATGCTCTATACCGCCACCACGCTGGACGGTCCGGCGGCGGTGCGTTATCCGCGCGGCCGCGGCCCAGGGGTGGCCATCACGGATGAAATGACCGCACTGCCCATCGGGCGTGCAGAACTGCGCCGTCGCGGCGGCAGTGGCCTCGCGCTGCTGGCGTTCGGCGCCATGGTGATGCCGGCCACCGTGCTGGCCGAGCGTCTGGATGCGACGCTGGTGAACATGCGCTTCATCAAGCCGCTCGACATCGCGCTGCTGCGCGAGATCGCGGGCAGCCACGCCGGTATCGTGACCATCGAGGACAACGCGGTTGCCGGTGGCGCCGGCAGCGCCTGCTCGGAGGCGCTGGACGCCGAAGGCATCCTGACCCCACGCCTGCACATCGGCATACCCGATCGTTTCATCGAGCACGGCAGCCGCGACGACTGCCTGGCGGCCGCGGGCCTCGACCTGGCGGGCATCGGCGCCTCGATCGAGCGCTGGCGCGCGGCCGAGCCGGCCTTGAAGCACACCCGCGGCGCCACCAGATTGACGGCTGCGGGCGGCGTCGGCCCGAATTGAACAACGACAGGTGAAGCAATGAGCAGCGTAGTGTTACCGCGGCCCAAGAACGTCGTCGCCGTCGAGGACGTCCAGGGCCGGCCCGATACCCGCCAGATACCGATCAACCAGGTCGGCATCAAGGACATCCGCCATCCGGTCAAGGTCAAGGACCGCGCTACCGGCGAGCAGCACACCGTGGCGACCTTCAACATGTACGTCAACCTGCCGCACAATTTCAAGGGCACGCACATGTCGCGCTTCGTCGAGATCCTGCACCATGAGCGCGAGATCTCGGTCGACTCGTTCCGCTCGATGCTGGGCGAGATGACCGAGCGGCTGGACGCAGACGCCGGCCATATCGAGATGTCGTTTCCGTTCTTCGTGATGAAGCGCGCCCCGGTATCCGGGGTCGAGAGCCTGATGGATTACCAGGCATCGCTGATCGGGGAGATCCGCGGCGCCGAGGCCTGCACCTGGATCAGGGTGGTGGTGCCGGTGACCAGCCTGTGCCCGTGTTCCAAGAAGATCTCGGATCGCGGCGCGCACAACCAGCGCTCGCACATCACCATCAAGGCGCGGCTGCAGGATCACATCTGGATCGAAGAGCTGATCGAGCTGGCCGAGAGCGAAGCCTCGTGCGAGTTGTACGGCATCCTCAAGCGCCCGGATGAAAAGCACGTCACCGAGCGCGCCTATGACAACCCGAAATTCGTCGAGGACATGGTACGCGACATCGCGGTGCGGCTGAACGGCGATGAGCGCATCTCCGCCTATGTGGTGGAGAGCGAGAACTTCGAATCGATACACAATCACTCTGCCTACGCGATGATCGAGCACGACAAGCGCCGCGCGCCGGCGCGCGGCTGAAGGAGGCACGCTATGGAAATCAAGAACTGGCTCACCCGCACCGGCAATCCGGCGCTGAACGACAAGACCTTCGCCGGCCTGCCGCGCGCCACGCTCGCCGGCGATGCGATGACGCTGCAGGGTACGGTCAACAAATCCTTCCTGCTGCTGGTGGTGCTGCTGGTCGCGGCGCTGTGGCCGTGGTCGCAGTTCTTCGGCAGCGGCAATGCCGCCGCGATCGCTCCGGCGATTCTGATCGGGCTGATCGGCGGTCTGGTGCTCGGGTTGATCATCAGCTTCAAGGCGACGCTCGCGCCGCTGCTGTCGATACCGTACGCGGCCTGCGAGGGCCTGGCGATCGGAGGCATATCGGCGGTGCTCGAGAAGCGCTATCCGGGTATTGCGATCCAGGCCGTCGGCCTGACCTTCGGGGTGATGGCCGCGCTGCTGCTGGCCTATACCACCGGCCTGATCCGCGTGACGCAGCGCTTCCGCGCCATCGTGGTGGGCGCCACCGGCGCCATCCTGCTGCTGTACCTGGCCTCGTTCGTGCTTGGATTGTTCCATGTCAGCGTGCCGTTCCTGCACAGCGGCAGCCCGCTCAGCATCGGCATATCGCTGGTCATCGTCGGCGTGGCGGCCCTCAACCTGGTGCTCAATTTCGACCTGATCTACACCGGTGTCGCGCAGGGCGCACCGCGCTACATGGAGTGGTATGGGGCGTTCGGCCTGCTGGTCACGCTGGTGTGGCTGTACATGGAGATCCTGCGCCTGCTCGGCCAGGTACGTCAGCGCTGAGCTGCGAGCGGGCCGACGACGCGCGTCGCAAAGGCCCAGGATAGCGCCGCCGTCCGATTGCGTTTGCCTGCGTTTGCGTGCGCAAATGCCCCCCAAGGGTCAAGTCAGCGGCCGTTCAGCGTGCGGCCGTTAGTCTTGCCGATGTACTTTTCAAGGGGTGGTTTCATGCGCAAGCGCAGCAATAAATTGTTCAGCGGGATTTTTTACACGGCAGCACTGGCGTTCGCGCTGCTGCTGACGACCCAGCTGTCGCAGGCCGCGATCGGCATTGGCGTGTCGATCAACATCGCACCGCCCGAGCTGCCGGTGTACGAGCAGCCGCCGGTGCCTGGACCGGGGTATATCTGGACGCCCGGCTACTGGGCCTGGGGCGATGACGACTATTACTGGGTGCCAGGCACCTGGGTCGAGGCGCCGCAGCCCGGTTACCTGTGGACCCCGGGCTACTGGGGCTGGAACGACGGCCTGTACGTCTGGAATGGCGGCTATTGGGGTCCGCATATCGGCTTCTATGGCGGCGTCAACTACGGCTTTGGCTACGTCGGTCACGGCTATGAGGGCGGCTACTGGGAAAACGGCGGCTTCCGCTACAACAGCGCCTATAACAACCTGCACGGCAACGTGCAGATTACCAACGTCTACAACCACACCGTCATCGTCGACAACAACCACGTCAGCTTTAACGGCGGCCACGGCGGCATCCAGGCGCGACCGTCCCAGAATGAGCTGGCCGCGCAACACGAGCAGCATGTAGCCCCTGTGGCCGCGCAGCTCCAGCACGAGCAGGGTGCGCGCAGCAACCCGGCGCTGCGGGCGGCGGCGAATCATGGCCGTCCGCCGATCGCTGCGACCGCGCATGCCGGCGTGTTCACCGGCCAGGGCGTCGTGCCGGCGCACAACACGCCGGCGGCCGCAGCCGTGCACGCCAGCACCGCTCCGCCGACGCATGCTGCCGGCGTCGCGCCTCATTCCGCTACCCCGGCCCTTAATGTGCAGCATTCAGCCGCGCCCGGCGGCGGCGCCGGCGCCTCCGCCCCCACCGGCGGCGTGCCTGGCGGCGGAGCACCGCCGGGTCACCCGACTGGCGGCGCCCCGCCCCACCCGGCGAGCCCGCCGCACGCGACACCGCACCCGCCGCAGCATGAGCCGGCGGAACACGAGCACGAGCACGAACGCTGACAGGTCAGCAGGTCGCTGACGGCTGCATCAAGCGGCTTGCGGGGGTATTGCGTGCGGCAGCACGCAGTAGCTGGCTGGATGGCGGCGTCAGGGCGCGCGCCGGACGGCGCCGCCAGCTCGGGTCAGTCAGGGTCGCAGCTCGGTGCTCTGCAGGCGACTGATCAGCGAGCGCAGGAATACACGGTTGAAACGCAGCTGGCATGACGCCGACACCTGTTCCAGCAGGGTCGAGCTCACCTTCAGCACCGTAACCTCGTCGGCCGCCAGAATGGTCGCGGTGCGCTTCGCACCCTGCACGTAGCTGGTCTCGCCGAAGCACTCGCCGTTCGACAGCAGGCCGATGCGCTCGCCGTGGCGCTCCATCGCGCAGTTGCCCGCCACGATGATGTAGAAGCGGTCATCCATCTCGCCTTCCTTCACGATCTGCTCGCCGGCGGCATATTCCTGCCAGTGGCTGGCGCGCAGCACCTCGTGGATCTCGGCGTGCGAAAATTCGTGGAAGAACTTCAGCCGCCGCAGCAAGCTGAATTGTTCCTGCTGGTCGATGCGCGAATACTGTTGCCGCAGGGTCTGGTGCACGCGCGTGAGCTCGGCGGCGAAATCCAGGCCGGACTGATAGCGGCGCGCCGGATCCTTCTGCATCGCCACCGCGACCACGTTCTCGATCTCCTCGGGCACATCGGCGCGCAGCGTGTGGACCGGTGCCGGCGTGGCATAGACGATCTGGTGCAGCAGCTTGGCGAGGTTGCCGGCGCGAAATGGGCGCACGCCGGTCAACAGCTCATACATCACCGCGCCGAGCGAATACAGGTCCGAGCGGTTGCTCAGCTCCAGGCTCTGTACCTGTTCCGGCGACATGTAGCTCGGCGAGCCCGCGATGCCTTCGATGCGCGAGATCTCCGAATCGGCCACCAGCGCAATGCCAAAATCGATGATGCGCACGTCGCTGTCGGTCGTGAGCATGATGTTCGAGGGCTTGATGTCGCGGTGGATCACGCCGCGCGAGTGCGCGTAATGCAGCGCCTTGGCGCACTTGAACATCAGTTCGACCACGTCGTCCAGCCGCAGCAGATTGTCCGGACGGCAATAGGCCGACAGGGTGCGCGCGCCATGCACATGTTCGGTGACTATGTAGCAGTGACCGTTTTCCTCGCCGGCATCGTAGATCGGCAGGATGTTCGGATGGTGCAGCATGCCGACCATGTGCGCTTCGGACAGGAACATCTTGCGCGCAACGCGGGCGCGCTCGTCATCGCCGCCGGCCTCGATGTTGTAGACCTTGATCGCCACGTCACGCCCGTAGTACGGGTCATGTGACATAAATACGGTACCGGTGCTGCCGTGCCCTACCTCATTGATGATCGGGTACTTGCCGATGCGGTCGGGGATCTTGGTGGCGATTACGTTTTTTGGCGCGGAAGCTTTCATCGACCCGACGGACCCCTGTACGACAGCGGTCAGAATAAGCGTCGGCAACACCGCATGGCTGTGATGCGGATCGCGGATCGGGACCGGCCGCAGGATCATGCGGCCAACTGCTGCCGCGGCGGCCGCCGGCGGCAGGCAAGCTGCGCAAAATGTTCAATTGCCGAAGTGATCGAACCCCGAAGCCGAGAACTGCATCACCGAACCGTCCATTTGCAGCGCCAGGCCGCTGCCTTGCTGCAGCGTACCGACGCGTGTCACGGCCTGGCCGGTCTGCTGTGCGATCGCGGCGAGCGCGCCAGCCTGGCGCGGGGCCGCGGTAAAGCACAGCTCATAGTCTTCCCCGCCCGACAGCGCCGAGCGCCAGGCCTCGCCGCCGAGCACATGGCGCAGGGCCTGCGACAGCGGCAGGCGCTCGATCTCGAGCGTGGCAGCGCAGCCCGAGGCCGCCAGCAGCCGCGAGGCGTCGATGTACACCCCGTCGGAGACGTCGATGCAGGCACTGGCGATGCCGCGCAGCGCCTGCCCGAGGGTGACGCGCGGCGTCGGAAACTCGAACCGCTGCTGCAGCCAGGCCGCATCCGCGGCGCTGCCGGCGGCATCGCCGCGCAGCAATTTCAATCCGCAGGCGGAGTCGCCGACGCTGCCGCTCAGGTACAGATCATCGCCGGCACGCGCGCCGCTGCGCCGCAATGCCTGGCCGGCCGGCACCAGTCCGGCGAGCTCGACGGTGATCGACAGCGCGCCGCGGCTCAGATTTCCACCCACCAGTGCCACCGCGTGGCTGCGCGCCAGCGCGCCGAAGCCGGCGGCGAATTCGCGCAGCCAGGCATCGTCGGCGGCCGGCAGGTTGAGCGACAACAGCGCCCAGCTCGGACTGGCGCCCATGGCCGCGATATCGCTCAGGTTGACCGCCAGCGCGCGATGTCCGAGCGCGCGCGCCGGCGCGCCGGCCAGGAAATGCACGCCCTCGACCAGCGCATCGGTGGTCAGTGCCAGCTCACAGCCGTCCGGCACGCGCAGCAGTGCCGCATCATCGCCGATGCCGACTACGATATCGGTGCGGGCGGCGCCCAGATCCCGGAAGAAGCGCTCGATCAGTTGCGATTCGGAAGCGGCCACGCGTGCACGCCAGGCATCGGCGCCGCAGCGCTCAATGCTCCTCGACGCGCCACAGACGCGCCGCGCGATCGAGCACGCCATTGACGAATTTATGGCCGTCGGTGGCGCCGAAGCGGCGCGCCAGCGTGACCGCCTCGTTGATGACAACGCGAAATGGCACCTCCGGCCGGTGCTGCAGCTCGTAGCTGGCGATCAACAGCAGCGCGTGCTCCACCGGATCAAGCTGCGCCGGACTGCGATCGAGCAGCGGGGCCAGTGCGGCGTCGAGCTCGCCATGCGAGCGCGTGATGGCGGCGATCAGCGCCTGGAAGTATTCAGCGTCGGCGCGCGGCATATCGGCGTCGGTGGCGAACTCGGATACCAGGTCCTGCCATTCGCAGGCATTGAGCTGCCAGCGGTACAGCGCCTGCAGCGCCAGTTTGCGCGCCACCGTGCGGGCACCGGAATTGCGCTCCGGCCGGCCGCTCACGCCAGCCGCCGCAGCAGGCTTGCCATTGCGAGCGCGGTCTCGAGCGCTTCACCACCTTTGTTGAGCGCATCCGGTGCCGCGCGCTCCAGCGCCTGCGCGCGCGTGTCCACCGTCAGCACGCCGAAGCTCACCGGCACGCCGGTATCGAGCATCACGCGCTGCAAGCCGTGGGCGCACTCCCCGGCGACGAATTCGAAGTGCGCGGTGTCGCCGCGGATCACGCAGCCCAGCGCCACCACGGCGTCCACCGTGCCCTGCAACGCCAGCGCCCTGGCCGCCAGCGGCAGCTCGAAGGCGCCTGGCACGTGCTCGACCTGCAGCGCCGCGTCGGTGCCGCCGTGCTTGCGCCAGGCGGCCCGGGCCGCGTCCAGCAGCGCATCGACGATGTCATCGTTATAGCGTGCGGCCACGATCGCGAATTTGAACTCGCTCGCTGCAAACGTCTCGGATCGATTGGCCGCGGTACCCATGCGGCTGCGCAGTATAGCGAAGCCTCAGCCGCTCTCGCCGACGTAATCGACGATCTCCAGCCCGAACGCCGCGATGCCGTGCAGCTGCTTGGGCGCCGACAGCACGCGCATGCGCTGCACCCCGAGGTCGCGCAGGATCTGGGCACCCACCCCGTAGGTACGCAGCACCCGTCCGCTGAGCGCCACCGGCTCACCCGAGGCGCGGCGCGACAGCGCGCCGACCGCGTCGGCCAGCTCGCGCGGCGGTTCGCGCTGCCGCAGGATCACCACCACGCCGCACGGCGAACCTGCAATGCGCTGCAGCGCCGCCGGCAACGTCCAGGCCTGCGAGCCATCGCGTATCCCGACCAGGTCGCGCAGCGTGTCGGTCACGTGCACGCGTACGATCGGCGTCGCTGCCGCAAGATCACCGTGCACCAACGCCAGGTGCACGTCGCGGTTGACGTGATCCTCGTAGCAGTACAGGCGAAACTCCCCATGCACGGTGCTGACGGTCTGCTCGGCGATGCGCTCCACCGAGCGCTCGGTCTGCAGGCGATGGCGGATCAGGTCGGCGATGGTGCCGATCTTGAGCTGGTGGCGGCGCGCGAATGCCTGCAGTTCCGGCCGGCGCGCCATGGTGCCGTCGTCGTTCATGATCTCCACGATCGCGGCCGCGGGCTCGAAACCGGCCAGCCGTGCCAGGTCGCAGCCGGCCTCGGTGTGTCCGGCGCGCGTCAGCACCCCACCCGGCTGCGCCATCACCGGAAATACGTGTCCGGGCTGGCGCAGGTGTTCCGGCCGGGCATCGGCGCGCACCGCGGTGCGCACGGTGTGGGCGCGATCATGGGCCGAGATGCCGGTGGTCACGCCCTCGGCGGCCTCGATCGACAGCGTGAAGTTGGTGCGCTGGGTGCGGTCGGTGTCGCTCACCATCAGCGGCAGGCGCAGCTGCGCGCAACGCTCGCGTGTCAGCGTCAGGCAGATCAGGCCGCGGCCGAAGCGCGCCATGAAATTGATGTCCTCGGGCCGCACGCAGTCGGCCGCCATGACCAGATCACCCTCGTTCTCGCGGTCCTCATCGTCCATGATCACGACCATGCGTCCGGCGCGCAGCTCGGCCAGGATCTCGTCGATCGAATTCAGCCCGTCCGGGCAACCGGCGCCGGCGGCGGCTGCACTGTTGGGGTTGACTGCACTCAGTTTCGCCATAGGCACACGCTACCACGCGCCCACGGTTCTAGGCGAAGCTGCCGAACGCACTGCCCACTGCCGCGGTCACCGCCATCGCCAGCGCGCCCCAGAATGTGACCCGCAGTACGGCGGTCCCGACCGGGGCACCGCCGGCACGCGCCGCCAGGGCGCCGAGCAGCGCCAGGAACAGCAGCGAGCTGCCCGCGATCACCGGAATCAGCGTCCGGTCCGGAGCCGTCAGCACCATCAGCAGCGGCAGCAGCGCGCCGGCGGCGAAACTGGCCGCGGACGCCACCGCCGCCTGCCGCGGCCGCGCCCGATGCGTTGCCGACAGGCCAAGCTCATCGCGCGCATGGGCGGCGAGCGCATCGTGCTGCATCAGTTGCTGCGCTACCTGCGCGGCCAGCGCCGGCGCCAGGCCGCGCTGGACATAGATGCCGGCCAGCTCGGCGCGCTCGGCGGCCTCGTCGGTAGCAAGCTCCTGGCGTTCGCGCTCCAGGTCCGAGTGTTCGCTGTCAGCCTGTGAACTCACCGACACGAACTCGCCGGCGGCCATCGACATGGCGCCGCCCACCAGTCCGGCGACGCCGACGATCAGCGCCTGGCTGCGCGATGCATGGGTCGCGGCCACCCCGACCAGCAGGCTCGCCACCGAAACGATGCCGTCGTTGGCGCCGAGCACCGCCGCGCGCAGCCAGCCGGTGCGGTTGACGTAGTGACGCTCGAACTGATGTCGCTTCATGCAGCGAAGCTCATCTGGCTCAAACCGTGCTATGACTCATACAGCTCCAACGGCAATCCGTACGGATCGGCAGAAAAGGTGTAACGCCGACCGGTGAGCTCATCGATCTGCACCGCGCACAGCAGGCTCAGTTGCGCAGCAGCGCGGTCGCCGCGTCCAGCCGATCGCAATAGCCGTCGATCGCGCGCGCCGTGATGCCGATGTACTGCAGCGTGTCATCCCAGTGACTCTGCTCGATCGCCTCGCGCACCCCCGGCATGGTCTTGGCGCCATAGCCGGTGTAGAGCCCGGGCGCATAGATCAGGTGCCGGTACCAGGCGCGCCCCGGCAGACCGTCGTCACTGGTCAGGGCCTGCTCCAGGCCCTGCAGCAGCATATCGACCTGGGTGCGCTGCGCCAGGCTAAGCGGTGTGGCGCGGGCGACGGCGTCGGCCAGCGCCGCGTCGTAGGCGCGGGCAGCGCGTTTCATGTGCGCCATCGAATCGTCGAGCGCGGAAAAATTAAGGTACGGCACCTCGGGCTCGGCGGCCGGCGGCCCCAGCGGCCGGGTCGGATCGCTGGCCAGCTCAAAGGCATGCGACTGGCGCAGCTGCTCGAGGCTCTGCACGTGCTCACCCTGGGCGAAGGCCAGTTGGTGCAGCTCATGCAGATAGCCGTCGAGCACTTCGGCCGCATCGGAGAACTGCAACGGCAGCACGTCCGCATCCGCGGCCCGCAGCACCAGGTGGCCGACCGTCTGTGCCTCGGCAACGCCGTAGATAAAGCCCGGATCGCCGAAGCGCAGGTAGTGATCGAAGCTGTCATAGGCTGAATGGTAGATGCCTTCGTCGTCGGCCTCCCCGCCATAGCTCAGATCGAGCGATGCGATCCCCAGATGCTGCAGAAACGGCGTGTAGTCGGAACCTGAGCCGAGCGCCCCTATCGGTACGTCGGCGGCGGAGGCAGCCGCCTGCGCCAGGCGCTTGACCTGCTCACTGGCGTTGGGACTTTGATACGCATCCACCTTCAGCTTGGCGCGCAGCCGCGCCTGCACGCTGCCATCGCTCTGCGGATCGCGCACGCCGGCGCTGACCTCGTTGACCAGCCGCTGCAGTGAATGGCTGCCCTGGGCCCCCAGAAAGCCGCGCGCATTGGTATCGGAATTCACGTACATGACGGCATGGCGCTTGAGTTCCTGCGCATGGGTCTCGACCCACTCGGTCGAGCCGAGCAGCCCGGGTTCCTCGCCGTCCCAGCTGGCATAGATCAGAGTGCGCCGCGGCCGCCAGCCGCTGCTGAGCAATGCACCGATCGCCTTCGCTTCGGCCATCAGCGCACTGTGGCCCGAGAGCGGATCCCAGGCGCCGAACACCCAGCCATCGTGATGATTGCCGCGCAGCACCCACTCGTCCGGCAGTTCACTGCCGCTGATGCGCGCGATCACATCGTAGATCGGCTTGCGGCTCCACTCCGACTGCACCTGCAGGCGCACCCGCGCCGGCCCTGGACCGATGTGATAGGTCAGTGGCAGCGCGCCGCGCCAGCTCGCCGGCGCCACTGGGCCTGCAAGTGCCGCCAGCAGCGGCTGCGCATCGGCGTATGACAGCGGCAGCACCGGAATCTTCATCAGCGTTTTCGCCTCGGACAGCGCCAGGCGCGGGGCGTCCGCCGTGGCCCCGATACCCGGGGTCAGCGGGTCGCCGGAATAGATCGGGATATCGGCCACCGAGCCGCGCTGCACACCGTCGGCAGGGCGCCAGCCGCCGGCCGGATACGGGTCGCCCTGGTAATAGCCGTCATCGCGCGGATCGGAGTAGATCAGGCAGCCGATGGCGCCGTGCTCGTAGGCAAGCTTGGGCTTCAGTCCGCGCCAGCCGCCGCGGTAGCGCGCCAGCACGATTTTACCCTTGACGCTGATGGCGCGACGATCGAGTTCCTTATAGTCATCCGGCATGCCGTAGTTGACGTACACCAGCTCGCCGCTGACATCGCCGTCGGCGCCATAGACGTTGTACGGCGGCAATGCCGCGGCGGTGTTGCCCGAGCTCGCATCGCCCTTGATCGCGGGCTCGGAGAGTTTCGCGCTGTAGCGTTTCGGGCCGAGCAGCTGCAGCGCGATGCGCTTGGGGGTCGGATACAGCACGCTGAAAGTCTCGATGCTGGCATCCCAGCCCCATTCGCGGAACTTCTGCAGCATGAATTCCGCATTCGCCTTGTCGTGCGCCGATCCGACCTGGTTCGGCTCGCTCGACATGGTGCGCATCCAGTCGCGCAGCTGCGCGGCGTCCAGATCGGCATCGAAGCGCCGCTCCGTGGCCTGCTCATCGAGCGCGTGTGCGCCGCTGAAGCCGAGCATCGCGCCGTCGGCCGCCTGGTCGGTCGGTGCCGCGGCTGGTGCGGTGGCTGGTGCCGCTGCCGCCAGCACCGCATACATCAGCGCACCGATGAGGGTCGCAAGTATCCTGATCATCCGCTCGTTCTATCGCCGGTTGAGCGCCGGCAGTGCGCGGCGCCATGTCATGTTAGCGCAGCCAGGGCTCGGTGCGGCGTGGCGGCGTGCGCGGCGGCGTGCGCGGCGGCGGCCCCGGTGCGGGCGCGCGCCGCGCCGCGCCCAGCAGATACGCCACGGCGTGCCACAGGCCGAGAAACAGCGCCCAAATCACGAGCCCGATTGCAAGCGCGAACACCACGCCCTGCAGATCGAGCGTAAATCCGGGCTGATAGCTAGCCCAGGTTGCCCGCAGCAGCTCGTTGTCGTGATGTAGCAGCAGGTAGGCGCATTGGTGCGCCAGGTCGGTGTCGAGCGCCGCCAGCATCGCGCGCAGTCGCTCGGCCGCCTGCACCATCGACTGCAGCGCCGCGCCCTCCTGGTGGAACGTGGCGTCGGTGCTCTGCAGGTGGTAGCGAATCAGCTCCGCCAGGCTGCCGCCATGGAAGCGGTCGGCGATCGCCTGGAACGGCGCCAGATCGGCCTGCACCTGGTCCAGCCGCCCCCCCAGGCGCTGACGGTATTGAATGATGAAACTTGGAATGCAGCCTGCAGCCACCACGGCGACCAGCAGCACGATGCGATCCAGAAGCGCGCGCACGGTTTTCAATTCCGGATCCTCCTGTAGTGTGCTGCTCGCTATTGCGCGGCCAGCAGCCGCTCCGCATAGCGCGCCATCAGATCGATTTCAATATTGACGCCGTCACCGACCGCCAGCTCGCCGAGCGTGGTTACAGCCAGCGTATGCGGTATCAGATTGACCTCGAACTCCTGCTGCCCGACATCGTTCACTGTCAGGCTGACGCCGTCGAGTGCCACCGAACCCTTGCGGGCCAGATAGCGCGCCAGCGATGCGGGGACCTGGATGCGAAACCGCTGCGAGCGCGCCTGTTCGAACCGCGCCCGCACCTCGGCTACGCCATCGACATGGCCGGACACCAGGTGGCCGCCCAGTGCATCGCCGGCGCGCAGCGCCGGCTCGAGGTTCACCCGCCTACCCACGCGCCAGGCGCCGATGGTCGTAATCGTCAGGGTCTCGTGCGACACGTCGGCGCTGAAGGCGCGCGCTTCCAGCGACACCGCGGTCAGGCACACGCCGGCTACCGCGATGCTGTCTCCGATCGCGGTGTGCGACAGGTCGAGTCGGTCGACACCGACCGTCAGGCGCGCATCCCCGCCGCGCGTCTCGAGCGCAAGGATGCGGCCGACGTCCTGCACGATGCCGGTGAACACGCGCTGCTAGCTCGCTGCCAGCGGCACGGCGGTCAATCGCAGGTCCGGCCCGATCGGCTTGCATTCCGTGAACTCCAGCCGCAGTCGCTGCTCGAGCTGCGTGATCTCAGGCAACTGCGCCAACGGGCGGGCGGTAGGCCCGAGCAGACTCGGCGCCAGGTAGACGATCAGCTCATCCACCAGCCGCGCGTCCAGCAGCGCACCCGCCAGGCGGGCGCCCGCCTCGACCCAGACCTCATTTGCCTCGCGCTCGGCCAGGCGGCGCAGCACGGTCTGCAGTGCAAGTCCACCGCCGGGCGAACGCGGCACGCTCTCGACCAGAACGCCCCGGCGCGCAAGCTCATCACGTCGGGCCGCATCCGCACTGGCGGTGAACACCAGCGCCGGACCTTCGCGATCGAACATGCGTGCAGTCGGCGGCACCCGCAGCTCGCTGTCGAGCAGCACCCGCAGCGGCTGGCGCGTCGCGCCCTCGATGCGCACGTTCAGTGCCGGATCATCAGCCAGCACCGTGCCGCTGCCGCTCAGTACCACGGAACTGCGTGCCCGAAAGCGCTGCGCGTCCTGGCGCGCGGCCGGGGCGGTGACCCAGCGGCTGGCGCCGTTGGCGAGCGCGGTGCGCCCGTCGAGGCTCGCTGCCAGCTTGACCCGCACCCATGGCAGACCGGCCTGCATGCGCTTGAAGAACCCCGGGTTGAGCGCGCGCGCCTCGTGCGCCAGCACGTCGGCCTGCACCTCGATGCCGGCGGCGCGCAGCGCCGCGGCGCCGGCACCGCTGAGCGGGTTTGGATCCCCGATCGCATACACCACGCGGGCGACGCGCGCACCGATCAGTGCCTGGGTGCACGGCGGGGTGCGGCCGGTATGGGCGCAGGGCTCGAGCGTCACGTAGGCGGTAGCGCCTGCGGCCGCATCCCCGGCCGCGCGCAACGCGTTGACCTCGGCGTGCGCTTCGCCGGCGCGCTCATGCCAGCCTTCCCCGACCACGCGTCCGGCGCGCACCAGCACGCAGCCGACACGCGGATTGGGATCGGTCGTGTACAGGCCACGCGCCGCGAGTTCGAGCGCACGCCGCATGTAGCGGCTATCGCACTCGCTGTCACTGGCGACGCTGTCGGCGCGCTCAGCCATTATTTGGATTTCAGCGTGACGCTGTCGCCGGGCAGCAGCGGCAGCTGGTCGGCGTCGCGCTTCTCATCGCGGCGGCGGCGGTGGTGGCGCAGACGCTCGACTTCGTCGCGAAACGCCTCGGCGTCCTGGAAGCTGCGATAGACCGACGCAAAGCGCACGTAGCCGACCTCATCCAGGTGCCGCAGCTCCTCCATCACGAACTCGCCGATGGTGCGGGCGGGTACCTCGCGTTCGCCGAACACCCGCAGCTTGTGACAGATACGGCTCACCGCCTGCTCGATCGCCTCGGCGCTGACCGGGCGCTTCTCCAGCGCCTTGATCATGCCGTGCGCCAGCTTGCGCTCGTCGAACGGTTCGCGGCTGCCGTCGCTCTTGATCACGCGCGGCATCAGCAACTCTGCGGTCTCGAAGGTGGTAAAGCGCTCGCCGCAGCTCAGGCACTCGCGCCGGCGCCGGATCTGTCCGCCATCGGCCGCCAGCCGGGAATCGGTGACCTTGGTCTCGACGTGGCCGCAGAAGGGACAATGCATCGACTGCCCGCGTCAGCATTCAATCGGCGTACACCGGGAACCGGCGACACAGTTCGGTCACCTGCGGCCGCACGCGCTCGATCGACGCGTCGTTGCCGCCGGCATCAAGGATATCGGCGATCCAGCCGGTAACCTTGCGGATCTCAGGTTCCAGAAAGCCGCGCGTGGTCGCCGCCGGCGTGCCCAGCCGCAGGCCGCTGGCAATCATCGGCGGACGCGGATCGTTCGGCACCGCATTCTTGTTGACCGTGATGTTGGCGCGTCCGAGCGCCGCGTCGGCGTCCTTGCCGGTGATATCGCGGCCCACCAGGCTCAGCAGCAGCAGGTGATTGTCGGTGCCGCCCGAGACGATGCCGTAGCCGCGCGCTGTCAGCACTGCGCACATGGCGCGCGCGTTTGCCACCACCTGGCGCTGATACTGCTTGAAATCCGGCTGCAGCGCCTCGAGCAGCGCTACCGCCTTGGCTGCGATGACGTGCATCAGCGGGCCGCCCTGGGTACCCGGGAACACCATCGAGTTGAGCTTCTTGGTGATGGCATCATTGGCGCGCGCCAGGATCATGCCGCCGCGCGGACCGCGCAGGGTCTTATGGGTCGTGGTCGTGACCACGTCGGCAACTGGAATCGGGTTCGGATATTCCCCGGCCGCCACCAGCCCCGCGACGTGCGCCATGTCGACGAACAGCAGCGCGCCGACCTTGTCGGCGATGGCGCGAAAGCGCTCCCAGTCGAGCACCCGCGAATAGGCCGAGAACCCCGCCACGATCATCTTGGGCTTGTGCTCCAGCGCCAGCGCCTCGATCTGCTCGTAGTTGATCAGTCCGCTGTCCGGGTGCACGCCGTACTGGAAGGCATGGAACAGCTTGCCGGAGAAATTCACCTTGGCCCCGTGCGTCAGGTGGCCGCCCTGATCGAGGCTCATGCCGAGGATCACGTCGCCCGGCGCCAGCAGCGCCAGATACACCGCCGCATTCGCCTGCGAGCCCGAGTGCGGCTGCACGTTCACATAGTCGGCGCCGAACAGTTTCTTGGCGCGATCGATTGCCAGCTGCTCGGCGATGTCGACAAATTCGCAACCGCCGTAGTAGCGCTTGCCCGGATAGCCCTCGGCGTACTTGTTGGTCAGCAGCGAGCCCTGCGCCTCCAGCACTCGCGGGCTGGCGTAGTTCTCTGACGCGATCAGTTCGATGTGATCCTCCTGCCGCTGCCGCTCGCCGTCGAGTGCGCGCTGGAGTTCCGGGTCCACGTCCTTGATGAGCAGGCGGTTCGAAAACATGGGTCAAGTGCCTTTCATGGTTAGGCTCGAAAACGAGCGGAAAGGCGCGGGATTGTACCCGAACACGCGCATCTCAGGCGGCGCACGCTTCAGGCGGCGAGCAGGGCCTCCACCACGCCGCACCAGGTGCGCGCGATATTGCCGCGATCATAGCCGCCGCCGCCCAGGGCCAATACCCGACCATGACCCAGCCGATCGGCCAGCAGGCACAGTTCGCGCGCCGCGCGTGCATGACAGGCACTGGTGAGCTTCAGGTGCGTGATCGGATCGCCGCCGATGCTGTCGGCCCCGCACTGCAGGATGATGAATTGCGGCGCATGGCGCTCTACGTGCGCCAGCATGCCGGGCCAGACCAGGTCGAAGTCCGCATCGCCCGCACCGGCTTCGAGCGGTACATTGAGCTTGGTGCCCGCCGCGGCCCCGCGGCCGATTTCGGCATCCGACCCGGTGCCCGGATAGAGCGAATGCCCGCTCTCATGCAGATCGGCGAATATCAGGTCGGGGTCGTCGTCGAATGCGTAATAGACACCGTCGCCGTGATGCGCGTCGACGTCCACGTAGGCGATCGGCGACAAACCATGGGCGCGCCGCAGGTGCTCCACCACAACGCCGCAGTCGTTGAATACGCAGAAGCCCGCCGCGCGGTCGCGGCCGGCATGGTGCAGGCCGGCGATCGGCACGAACGCCCGCCGGCGCGCGCCCTGCATGATCCACTCGGCCGCGGTCAGGCTCGAGCCGACCACACACGCTGCCGCCTCGTACACGCCACGGAACGCCGGTGTATCGCCCGCGTCCAGCCAGCCGTTGCCCGCCTGCGAGCGCTCCATCACGAACTGCAGGTACTCCGGGGTCTGGAACAGCAGCAGTTCCGCTTCGCTGGCCTCACGCGGTTCCAGGTGCGTGACATGCCGGGGCAGGCCGCGCTGTTCGAACTCGCGCACAAACGCGCCGTGCCGGTCCGGACCGAAAGGATGGCCGTCGCCGAACCCGTAGCGGGCCAGCTGCTCGCCAAGCACGACTGCGACCTGAGGGCTTGCGGCGTTCAAGCGCTACGCTTCGGGCTTTGAGCCTGCGACACTGCAGACGGCGCAAGATATCACACCGCAGTGGCACCGCACCGGCGCGTTCATCGATAATGCCCGCCCTCCCTGGCCGCAGAAATACAGATCCCCCATGGCGCAATACATCTACACGATGAATCGGGTTTCGAAGATCGTGCCCCCCAAGCGCGTTATCCTGCGCGACATCAGCCTGTCATTCTTCCCCGGCGCCAAGATCGGTGTGCTTGGCCTGAACGGTTCCGGTAAGTCCACGCTGCTGCGGATCATGGCCGGCATCGACACCGGCATCGACGGTGAAGCGCGCCCGCAGGCGGGGATCAAAGTCGGGTTCCTGTCGCAGGAGCCGGAACTGGACCCTGACAAGGACGTGCGCAGCGTGGTGATGGAGGGCCTCGGCGGCACCTTTGCGTTGCTGGAGCGCTTCAACCAGATCAGCGAGCAGTTCGCCGAGCCGATGGAGGATGAGCAGATGAACAAGCTGCTCGAGGAGCAGGCCAGGCTGCAGGATGCGATCGACGCCGCCAGCGGCTGGGAGCTCGGGCGCAAACTGGAGATCGCGGCCGACGCGCTGCGCCTGCCGCCATGGGAATCGAAGATTGCACTGCTCTCGGGCGGCGAGCGCCGCCGCGTCGCGCTGTGCCGGCTGCTGCTGTCGCAACCGGACATGCTGCTGCTCGATGAGCCGACCAATCACCTCGATGCCGAGTCGGTCGCCTGGCTCGAGCGTTACCTGGAGGAATATCCGAGCACCGTGGTCGCGGTCACGCATGACCGCTACTTCCTCGACAATGTCGCCAAATGGATCCTTGAGCTCGACCGCGGCCATGGAATTCCGTGGCAGGGAAATTACTCCTCCTGGCTCGATCAGAAGGAGAAGCGCCTGGCGCTCGAGGAGCGCGAGCGCGATGCGCTGCGCAAGACCCTGTCACGCGAACTCGAATGGGTGCGTGCCAACCCGAAGGCACGCCAGGCCAAGAGCAAGGCGCGCCTGGCGCGCTACGACGAGCTGGCGTCCAGGGAGTTCCAGGAGCGCAACGAGACCAACGAGATCTACATTCCCCCAGGACCGCGCCTGGGAGACTTGGTGATCGAGGTCGCCGGGCTGCGCAAGGGCTTCGGCGATCGGCTGCTGATCGACAACCTGAATTTCACTTTGCCGCGCGGCGGCATCGTCGGCATCATCGGCCCGAACGGAGCGGGCAAGACCACGCTGTTTCGCATGCTGACTGGCGCCGAGAAGGCCGACGCGGGCGAGATCCGCATCAGCCCGACGGTAAAGCTCGCCTATGTGGATCAGTCGCGCCAGACGCTCGACGACAAGAAGAGCGTATGGGCGGAGATCTCAGGCGGCCAGGACATCATCAAGATCGACAGTTACGAGACGCCCTCGCGCAGCTACGTCGGCCGCTTCAATTTCAAGGGCACCCAGCAGCAGCAGCTTATCGGCGAGCTGTCGGGGGGCGAGCGCAATCGGGTTCACCTGGCCAAGGTGCTGCGCGCCGGCGGCAACGTGCTGCTGCTGGACGAGCCCACCAATGACCTGGATATCGAGACGCTGCGGGCGCTGGAAGATGCGTTGCTGAATTTCCCGGGATGCGCGGTGGTGATCTCGCACGATCGCTGGTTTCTCGATCGGATTGCGACGCACATTCTGGCGTTTGAAGGCGACTCCGAGGTGGTCTGGTTCGAAGGCAACTACCAGGAGTACGTTGCCGACCTCAAGCGCCGGCGCGGCGAGGACGCCGCCCAGCCGCATCGTCTGAAGTATCGGCGCCTGACCGGCTAGCAGGCCGGCCGCAATATGTCCGGACGTTATGTCCGGCTGCCTGCGGCGCTGCCATGCGACCAGGGGCGAGGACTGGCGCTGTGCCGCTGTGTCGCCAGTCGGCTACACTGGCCGTGGCAGGTCTCACAGAAGCGCCACGATGTCGCTCTACATAGATACCAGCGATCGACTGCACCAGGAGCAGGCCACCAGCCTCGCGCTGACCTGTCCGCATTGCCTGGTGCACTCGCACCTGACCGCGCAGGCGACGCCACGCTTTTCCGATCTGAGCGCCAGCCGGCCCAAGCAGGTCGGCCTGGTGTTTCGCTGTGACGCCTGCAATTCGCCGGTGTTCCTGCGTTTCAACGTGCGCAGCTACGGTCCGGCCCGCATCGAGCTGTCGCCCCGGTTCACCGAGATCGAGCGCCCGAAGGAGAAATTCAGCTTCACTTATCTGCCGGAAGAAGTGGAGATCATGTTTCGCGAGGCGCTGCTGTGCTACTCGCATGGCGCTTTCAACGGCTTCGCGACCCTGTGCCGGCGCGCCATGCAGGCCGTATTCGCCAGCGGCGGCGAGGCCGGCAGGTTGCGTGTCTACGATGAACTCAATGAGGTGCGCGACATGGCGCAGGTCGATGTCGCAAGCTTCGCGCTCATCAAGCGCGTGATCTTCGGTACCGATGCCGATCCGGCCCCCGGCGTGCCGTCGCTCGACGACGATCAGGCCGGCCTGCTGCTCGAGGTGATGAAAGACCTGCTGTACCAGACCTATGTGCGCAGGGGACGGCTGCAGCAGGCCATGGTGGTGCGGCGCTTTTTCTCAGATGAGGCCGGCCGCAGCGCCGACAGCCTCAGCAAGTCGCTCGAAAGCAGCCGCATCGAGGGCTGATTCCCGAGCGCAGCGCGCTCAGCTGAGCCACAGCCTGGCGTTGCGAAACATGCGCATCCAGCCGCTGTCTTCCCCCGCATCGCCTGGGTGCCAGGAGTTCTGCACCGTGCGATAGACACGCTCCGGATGCGGCATCGTGATGGTGGCCCGGCCGTCCGTGCTGGTGAGCGCTGCGATGCCGTCGATCGCGCCGTTGGGGTTGGCCGGATAGCTGCGAGCCACCCCACCATGGTTGGTGATATACCGAAACGCGATCTGTCGCTGTTGCAGGCAGGCCTGCAGATCGGCTTCGGACTGGAACTGTGGCCGGCCTTCGCCGTGTGCCATCGCGACCGGCAGGCGCGAGCCCGCCATGCCTGACAACAGCACCGATGGTGATTCGGCGATCTGTACCAGGCTGAAACGTGCCTCGAACTGCTCACTGCGATTGCGCAGGAAACGCGGCCAGTGCTGCGCGCCGGGAATCAGATCGCGCAGCAGCGCGAACATCTGGCAGCCGTTGCACACGCCCAGGGAGAACGTATCGCTGCGATGAAAGAAGCGTTCGAATTCGGCGCGTGTGTGCTCGTGAAACAGGATCGAACGCGCCCAGCCGCCGCCGGCCCCCAGCACATCGCCATACGAGAAGCCGCCGCAGGCGACCAGGCCGGCGAAGCCCGCCAGCGTCCCTGTGCCGCCGATCAGATCCGACATGTGGACATCGTGCGCTTCAAACCCGGCGCGATCGAGCACCGCCGCCATTTCAAGCTGGCCATTGACGCCCTGCTCGCGCAACACGGCAACACGCGGCCGCGCACCGCGCGCGATCAGCGGCGCGGCGATATCGTGCTGCGGGTCGAAGCTCAGCTGCTGCGACAGCCCCGGATCGCTCTCATCGAGCAGCGCCGCCAGCTCCTCTTCCGCGCACTGCGGATCATCGCGCAGCCTGCGCATACGGTAGGAGGTCTCGGACCAGGCGCGACGCAGATCCCCCCAGGCCTCATCTAGCAGTGTTGCGCCGCTGCGGATCTGCAGCCGCAGTTTGTGCTGCGGAGCACCGATTTCCCGTACGCATTCGGCCAGGCCGTGGCTCGCAAAGCACGCCAGCACCGCTTGCTGCTGTGCTTGCTGCACCTGCAGCACTGCTCCCGGCTCCTCGGCGAACAGCTGCGCGAGCATTGAACCGGCGCTGCTGCCGGCGTCGGATGCGAGCGTGACGGCGATACCGCAGTGACCGGCAAATGCCATCTCGGCCAGTGTGACCAGCAGCCCGCCGTCGGAGCGATCGTGATAGGCAAGCACCAGGTCGCGCGCCCGCAGCTCGATCAGCGCCGCCGCCAGCCCCGCCAGCAGCGCTGGTTCGTCGAGATCCGGATGCGCGCCGCCACTGGCATTGAAAACCTGTGCCAGCGAACTCATGCCGAGACGGTTGCGACCGCGCGCCAGATCGACCAGCAGCAGCACTGAAGGGCCGCGGTCGAGCTGCAGCACCGGTGTCCAGGTACGCCGCACATCGCACACCGGCGCAAACGCCGAGATGATCAACGATACCGGCGCGACCACCGAGCGGTGTTCACCGCCCTGCTGCCAGCTGGTTTTCATCGACAACGAATCCTTGCCGACCGGTATCGCGATGCCGAGTGCCGGACACAGCTCCTCGCCCACCGCACGCACCGCAGCGTATAAGGCCGCATCCTCGCCCGGCTCCCCGCAGGCGGCCATCCAGTTGGCCGATAGCCGCACATCGCCCAGCGCGCCGATATCAGCCGCCAGGATATTGGTGATCGCCTCGGCGACTGCCAGCCGCGCCGAGGCCGGTGCATCCAGCAGCGCGACCGGCGTACGCTCGCCTATCGCCATAGCCTCACCGGCATGCCCGTGGTAGTCCGCCAGCGTCACCGCGACATCCGCCGCCGGCACCTGCCATGGGCCGACCAGCTGATCGCGGCTGATCTGCCCGCCGACCGTGCGATCGCCGATCGTGATCAGGAAGCTCTTGTCGGCCACCGCCGGCAACCGCAACACGCGATAGACGGCCTCGCGCAGATTGACCGCGTCGCAGTCGTGCCCGGCAGTTGACGCCGGCAGGCTGGCCACCTCCCGGCGCATGCGCGGCGGTTTGCCCAGCAGCGACTCGATCGACATGTGGACCGGTTGGTTGCCGAACTCGCGATCCTGCACCAGCAGCACGCCGTCGTTGGTGATGTCCCCGATGGCGGCGAACGGGCAGCGCTCGCGCTGCGCGATCGCACCAAATTGCGCCAGGCTCCCCGGCCGCAACACCAGCACGTAGCGCTCCTGGGCCTCGTTGCACCAGATCTCGAGGGGCGACATGCCGGGCTCGGCGTTGGGAATGGTCCGCAACTCGATACGCGCCCCGCGCCGGCTGTGGGCCACCGCCTCAGGCACGGCGTTCGACAGTCCGCCGGCCCCGACATCGTGAATCAGCTCGATCGGATTGTCGGCGCCGAGCGCCCAGCAGCGATCGATGACTTCCTGTGCGCGTCGCTCCAGTTCCGCATTGCCGCGCTGCACCGAAGCGTAATCCAGCTCCTCGGCCGAGGCGCCGCTGCCCATCGATGATGCCGCGCCGCCGCCCAGCCCGATCAGCATTGCCGGACCGCCCAACAGCACCAGCGTCGCACCGACCGAGACCTCGCCCTTCTCCACCTGTGAGCGGCGCACGTTACCCAGTCCGCCGGCCAGCATGATCGGCTTGTGATAGCCGCGGACACGTCCCGGTGGATCCGCCGGCCGCGCGGTCTCGAGCGTGCGGAAATAGCCGCAGATGTTGGGGCGACCAAACTCATTGTTGAACGCCGCCGCGCCGATCGGTGCTTCCAGCATGATGTCGAGCGCCGAGGCGATGCGCGCCGGCTTGCCCGCACTGTGCTCCCACGGCTGGGTGAAATCCGGAATCAGCAGATGTGATACCGAGAAGCCCACCAGTCCCGCTTTGGGCTTGGCGCCGCGCCCGGTCGCCGCCTCATCACGGATCTCCCCACCCGAACCGGTAGCCGCGCCCGGGAACGGGGAAATCGCGGTCGGATGATTGTGGGTCTCCACTTTAATCAGGATATCGATCGGCTCGTCATGCCCCTGATAGATGCCGGTGGACTGATCCGGAAACCAGCGCCTGCCCCGGCATCCCTCGATGACCGCCGCATTGTCGCGGTAGGCGGACAGCACGCCGCGCGGGGCGTGCTGGTAGGTGTTGCGAATCATTGCGAACAGCGAATGCTCGCGCACCTCGCCGTCGATCACGAATTGCGCGTTGAAGATCTTGTGGCGGCAATGCTCCGAGTTGGCCTGCGCGAACATCATCAGTTCGACATCACTCGGATCGCGTCCGAGCCGGCGGAAAGTGTCCAGCAGGTAGTCGATCTCATCGTCGGACAGCGCCAGACCGAGGCGCCGGTTGGCATCGGCGAGGCCGGTGCGGCCGGCCGCCAGGCGCACGAACTGCAGCGGGCGCGGTGGCTCGGTGGCAAATAGCCGCGCGGCCGACTCGACGTCATCGAACACGGCCTCGATCATCCGGTCGTGCAGCAGAGCGGCCAGCGCCGCGCGGCGGGTGACCGGTAGGTCGCGCACCGTCTCGAGACGGTAAACAATTCCGCGCTCGATGCGTCGCACCGCCGACAGTCCGCAGACCTGCGCAATATCGGTCGCCTTGCTCGACCAGGGGGAAATCGTGCCCGGTCGTGGCACCACCAGCAGCTGCAGCGCTGCGGCGCGCTCGAGCATCGCCGGCCGCTCCTGGCCATCGTCCAGCAGCCGCTCGAGCAGCAAGCGCTCGCGCGCATCCAGTCGCTCGCTGTGATCAACGAAATGCAGATATTGTGCCCGTAGCGCGGACACGGCCGGCTCGAGGGTTTGAAGACGCGCCAGCAGGCGGGCGATGCGGAACGCGGACAGTGCTGACGAGCCCGGCAGCTTGAGCATCAAGTCTTCTTCGGCCCCGGGTCCATCGCCGACGACGGCAGCAGCTGAGTGGGAAAATGCGCCACATTACTGCCCTCGAGCGCGACGATCTTGCTGACGCCCTGCTTGCGCACTTCATCGATGCGCAGCACCGAATGCAGCGGCAGGTAGCTGCGCTTGACCCCGGCGAACTCGCTCTTTATGCGCTCCTCGCCCGGATCCACCACCACCGAGGAGCGCTCGCCAAATACCAGCTCCTCGATTTCCACGAAACCGAACAGCGAGCCATGGCTGACCTTGCGTGCATAGACCTCGTAAACCTTGCCCTGGTTCACAAACATCACCTTGAAGATATGATTCGATGGCATGGTCGGGTTTTTCGGAGATTCGGCCTATTTTTGGACGGCGCAATGCTCGGGAGCCGCTGCGGGCCTATTATATGGATTACGTGAACCGAACCTAGAGCTGTTCATATGGCCCTGAAGCTGACCATTATCGACGACCAGCGCGGCGCCGGCCGGGGCGGCAGCATCGTCTTTGGCGTCGGCGGCGGCGGCATCGGCCGCGCGCATGACAACGACTGGGTACTGCCGGATCCGCAGCGCTATCTGTCGGCCCATCACGCCCGCGTGCAGTTCCGCGACGGCGCCTACTATCTGCTCGATACCAGCACCAATGGCGTGTACGTGAACGAAGGCACCGCGCCGATTGGCCGGCGCGTACCCTACGCGCTGCGCGACGGCGATCGGCTGCGCATGGGCGACTACGAGCTGACGGTCAGCATTGATACCGAGCGCGGCGAGGCGCCGGAGGCGAGCGCAATCTTTCCGATCGCCCCCGATCCGCTGACCACCAACTCGATGGTGTCGCGCGGCGATATCGGCATCGAACTGAATGTACGCGACCTGCTGCAGCCGGACACTGCACCTGGTACTCGCATGGGGGCGGTGGACGCCTTTGGCCAGTCGATGCTGACCGAGGATACCGGCTTGCTGGCGTTCGACAACGGCCATCCCGCCGCTCCCGCGGATCCGCGGGTAGCGGCTGCGGCACGGCGCGAGCCGCGCCTGGCTGACCGCTCGGCCGAGAATGCCGCGGGCATCGAGGCTTTCTGTCGCGGCGCCGGCATCGACTTCAAACAATTGCCGGCCGACGCTGCCGCGCGCATGTTGCAGCTGGCGGGAGTGCTGCTGCGTGAGGCATTGCTGGGCCTGAAGGGCCTGGCGCTGGCACAGCGCGAGATCCGCGATCAGACGCATATCCAGGTCGGCAAGGAGGATCCGCAGCACATAGGGCTCACCGGCCTGCCGGTAGACGACCTGTTGCTGCGACTGATGATCGGCCACGACCGGCGCGACCTGGACGCGGTGCAGTGGGTGCGCGACATGCTCGCCAGCACCCGCCGCCATGATCTTGCGACGATGCGCGCGCTGCACACGGCACTCGCTGAATTTCTTGCTCGTCTGGACCCCAGAGCGTTGGCCCAGATCGACGGCCGCGCCAGCGGCGCCGCCGCCGGCACTGGCGATTCGGCCGGTCTGGCGGCGCGGTTTCGCAGCATTACCGAGATGCCAGCCGGCGAATTCCCGCACCTGTTCGCCGAGGCTTTCGCGCGCGCCTTCGTCGCGGCGTTCAAGCAAAACAACGGCGAGCACTCCAAGTCGTGACGGCGCGCCGGCGGCGGCGCAGCCGCGCTAAGGCTGGTTAGCCCGGACCCGGACGACGGCGCCATCCAGAATCGAATCCGGCGGATTCACAATGATCCGATCCTGCGCATCGACGCCGCTCAGCACTTCGACGACCGCACCGTAATCGCGGCCGATGGTGACGGTATTGAGATGGACCTTGTCATCCGCGTCGACAATCGCGACGTGCAGGCCGTCGCCGCGGAACAGCAGCGCGTTGGACGGAACGCGCCAGGTCTTCACGCCGCCGGGCAGCGGCAGGTGCACCATCGCATAGGCGCCCGGCAGCAGCTCACCCTTCGGATTGTCTGCGTCGAGCTCGGTCAGCAGCGTGCGCGTAGTCGCATCGATCGACTGCGCGGTGCTGGCTACCCTGGCCGGGTGACGCTCCTCCGGCCGCTCGACCGTCGTCAGGCTGGCTGACATTCCCGGCGTAATCCAGCTGGCGTACGCCTGGGGCACCTTCACGTAGACGCGCAGCCGGTTGGTGGCGCTCAGGTGAAACAGTTCCTGGCCGGTCGCGCTGCCCTCGGTAACCAGAGCGCCGACATCGATCTTGCGCGCAGTGACGACGCCCTCGAACGGTGCGGTGATGCGGTTGAAGCCCTGCAGCTGCTCGAGCCGCTGCACATTCTGCCGCGCCGACTCGCTCTGCGCCTTCTTGGCCTCGGCATCGCCGACCGCATTGTCCACGTCCTGCGCGGCGACCAGCCCGGTCTTCTTCAGGTCCTGGAACCGCTGCGCCGTGGTCTGCGAAAGACGGTTGTTGGCATCGGCGGTCGCAAGGTCCGCCTTGGCCTGGCGATACTGCGCGTCCACCTCGGGAGTCTCGATCTCCGCCAACAGCTCGCCCGCCTTGACGTGCTTGCCGATGTCCGCATACCAGCGCTTGACGTAGCCGTTGGTGCGCGCGTAGATCGGGGCGTCGGCGAACGCCTGCACGTCGCCGGGAAGCACCAGTTCATCGGCGACGTCGCTGTGTTTCGCCATCGTGACGATCACGGTCGGCACCGAGTATCGCTGGGTGTCCTGCTTCAGGGCCGCGCGCGTCTGCACGCGCGAGAATATGCCCCAGGCCGCGATGATTAGCGCGGCCAACAGCACGTACAGCGCGACGCGCTTGAGGCGCCGCAACGCGGCCTTGGCCTTGGGTGTTTCGGTCATGTTGTCGCTGTGATCCATGCGGTAATGCTGCGAAGCTGGGCTAGGCGTGCGCGCTGGCGCCGGCGCCCCCGGACTGGGTAAACCTGCCGTGAATGACGGCGAACACCACCGGCACGAACAGCAGCGTTGCAAACGTTGCAAACAGCAGGCCGCCGATTACCGCGCGCCCGAGCGGCGCATTCTGCTCTCCGCCCTCGCCCAGTCCGAGCGACATCGGCAGCATGCCGATCATCATCGCCAGGGCCGTCATCAGCACCGGCCGAAAGCGCACGAATCCGGCCTCGAGCGCGGCCGCGGCCGCCGACAGGCCCGCGTCCATGCGTTCGCGCGCGAAGCTGACGATCAGGATGCTGTTGGCGGTGGCCACGCCCAGGCACATGATGGCCCCGATCAGGGCCGGTACGCTGATGGTAGTGCCGGTCAGGAACAGCATCCACACCATCCCGGCGAGCGCCGCGGGCAGTGCGCTGATGATGATCAGCGGATCGAGCCAGCTCTGAAAGTTGACCACGATCAGCAGGTAGATCAACACCACGGCACCGATCATTCCGAAGGCGAGGCCGTTGAACGAGGTGCGCATGGTCTCCATCTGACCGCGGATCGCCAGGTCGCTGCCGCGCGGCAGTTCAGGCCGCGACGCCTCGACCATACCGCGCACCGCCGAGGCCACCGTCCCCAGGTCGGTGCCGTCGACCGAACCGTAGATGTCGATCACCGGCCGTGCGTTGTAATGACTAACGACCGCGGGGCCAACGCCGCGAGTGATGGTGGCAAGATTGGCCAGCAACTGCTGTGAGCCGCCGTTGCCGGCTGTGATCGGAGTCGACGACAGGTCCTGCAGCGAGGTCAGCCGATACTGCGGTGCCTGCGTGGTCACGTTGTACTGCACGCCGGTCTTGTTATCTACCCAGAACGTCGGCGCGGTCTGCTGGCTGCCGGAGAGCGAAATCAGCACGTCGGTGGCAACCTGCAGCTGCGTCAGGCCGACCTGCGAGGCGTTGGTGCGGTCGACGTTTACATTCAATTGCGGATAGTCGAACGCCTGCTGGATACGCAGATCCGCCGCGCCCGGTATGGTCTTGAGCCTGGCAAGCAGCTTGTTGGCAAAGCCGCGGTCGGCATCGATGTCGTAGCCCACGACCTGCACGTCGAGCGGTGCCGGCAGGCCGAAATTGAGGATCTGGTTGACGATGTCGGATGGCAGAAAGGCGAAAGTGGTGCCCGGAAACTCCTCGCGCAGCTGCGCGCGCAGCAGCCGAACGTACTCGGCCGTGCTATGCCGGCGCTCTGCCCGCAGCGCAATCATGATGTCGGCATCGCCCGGGCCGACCGGGGCCGAGGTGCTGTACGACAGGTTGATACCGCTGTACGGCACGCCGATGTTATCGATCAGGCTGTCGAGATCCCGTGGCGGAATGATCTGGCTGATCCTGGCTTCGATCGCATCACACAGCCTGGCGGTCTCCTCCAGCCGCGTGCCGCTGCGCGCGCGCACATGCAACCGCACCTGGCCGGCATCTACTGTCGGGAAGAAGTCACGGCCCAGCCAAGGCAGCAGCAGAAACGCGGTCGCACCGATCACCATGAACGCCAGAATGAAGGCGAGACTGTGCTGCAAGGCAGTGCCGAGCAGCTCGTGGTAACCCTCGCGAAAGGCGGCGAAGCGGCGCTCGAAACCGCGTTGAAAACGCTGCAGGAAGCCGCTCGGAGGTTGTTCCAGATGCTGCGGTACGTGTTTGTGCAGCCAGTACATCGCCAGGGTTGGAACCAGCGTCCGCGACAGCACGTAGGAGGCGATCATCGCGAACACCACCGCCTCGGCCAGCGGCACGAACAGAAAGCGCGACACACCGGACAGCAGAAACATCGGTATGAAGACCACGCAGATGCACAGTGTCGACACCAGCGCCGGGACCGCAATCTGGTGCGCGCCGTCGAGAATCGCCGGTTCGACTTCCTTGCCCTGCTCCAGATGCCAGTTGATGTTCTCGATCGCGACCGTGGCGTCGTCGACCAGGATTCCGACCGCCAGCGCCAGCCCGCCGAGGGTCATGATGTTGATGGTCTCGCCGATCGCCGACAGGCAGATGATCGAGGCCAGCACCGACAGCGGGATCGAGATCGTGATGATCAGCGTACTGCGCCATGAGCTCAGGAACAGCAGGATCATCAGTCCGGTGAGCGCGGCGGCGATGATACCCTCGCGTACCACACCGCTGACCGCGGCGCGCACGAACAGCGACTGATCGCCGGTGAGCCCGACCCTGAAGCCATCCGGTAGCTGCTTCTGGATGCCCGGCAGCAGTCGCTTGATGTCCTCGATGACCTGCAGCGTCGAGGCGCTGCCGGTCTTCAGCACCGACATCAGCACCGCATGCCGGCCGGCCACGCGCACCAGGTTGGTCTGCGGGCTGGAGCCGTCGTGCACGTTGGCGACATCGCGTACGTAAACCACAGTGCCGTTGACGGTGCGGATCGGGGCATTATTGAGGTCCTGCGGCTTGACCGGACTGGAGTTGAGCTTGACGTTGTATTCGATGTCGCCGATTTTCTCGGTGCCGGCCGGAATGATCAGGTTCTGGAATCCGATCGCATTGCTGACGTCGACCGCCGACAGGCCCTTGGAGCGCAGCGCCTCCGGATCGATGTCAACGGCCACCTGGCGCTGCTTGCCGCCATAGGGGAAAGGCAGCGCGGCGCCCTGCACCGTCGCCAGTCCCGGCCGGATGATCGAATTGCCGAGGTCGAACAGCGTCGCCTCCGACAGCGTCGAGCTCTCCAGCGTCAGCTGCAGTATCGGTACCGTCGACGCGTTATAGGCCAGAATGAACGGCGGTGTCGTGCCGGGCGGCGCCGCCCGCAGCAATGCCTGTGACACGCCGGTGATCTGCGCATACGACAGATCTTCGTTGACATTCGGCTGGAAGAAGTACTTGACCACGGCAATGCCGGGCAGCGATTGCGATTCAGTATGTTCGATGTCATTGACCGTGGTCTGCGCATAGCGCTCAGCGTTTGCCACGATGCGATTGGACATGTCCTCAGGCGGCAGCCCGGTGTAGTTCCAGATGGTGCTGACCACCGGTATGTTGATCGACGGAAAAATGTCGGTTGGTGTACGCAGGATCGTGAACATCCCCAGCAGCACGATCAGCAGCGCCAGCACGATGAACGTGTAGGGGCGTCGCAGCGCAAGTCTTACGATCCACATCGATTACATGTCCCGATCCGAAGCCAATAACATCAGATCCGGCAGGTAACACCGGCCGGAGCAAGTTTTCCCTGCAACTGGATCGGCACATTATGCCCGCAACGGCGCCGATCCGCAGCAGCGCCAGTCGCTTAGGTAATCGCATCAGTGTCAGCGTGGGCTGACAACGATCGAATTATTTGGCGGAGAGGGTGGGATTCGAACCCACGTGCCGGTTTAACCCGACCATCCGATTTCGAGTCGGCGCCGTTATGACCGCTTCGGTACCTCTCCCTGGAGAGGCTGCTATTCTAGCGTAGTGATGGAAACAATGAGACCAAAGCTGCAGGGCCCACGACGGCTGCGCGTGCGAGGCACAGTGTCGCTGCTGGCGGGGGCGGTCGCGGCCGCATTGCTGCTGTCGTCCTGCGCGCATCCGCAAAGCGCGCTGCAGCGCATCCGCGCCCGCGGCGAACTGCGGGTCGTCACGCTCAATGCCCCCACCAGCTATTACCTCGGCGCCCAGGGGCCGCAGGGCTTCGAATATCGGCTTGCCAGCGCATTCGCGCGCCAGCTGCAGGTCAGGCTGGTGATCGAGCCGCTGCCGGACGAGGCCGCCATGCGCGCCGCGCTGACGGGCGGCCGTGCGGACATGGCGGCGGCACAGATCAGCCCGGACGCGGCCTGGCTGCAGGCCGGTGTGCCGACCGATGACTACGACCAGATCCCGCAGCTGGTGGTGCAGGATCGCGGCAAATTGCATGCACACGATATCAGCGGGCTGCACCTGGCCAACATCGTGGTGCGCGATCAGAGCCCGCAGCTCGCGCTGCTGGGCTCGGTCAAGAGCCGCGAGGTGCCCGATCTTTCCTGGGTCGCGCTCAACCCCGACCAGCCCGATCCGCTCGAGGTACTCACCGAAGGCGATGCCGACTATGCGATTGTCGACGCGAATGAATTCGAATTCGCGCGGCATCTGTATCCCGATGCCACCGTTGCCTTCACGCTGCCCGACCCGCGGCCACTGAAATGGATGGTGCGCGCCGACGCGAAGGACCTGGCGCAGGCCGCCAATGGATTTTTTGTCAGCGCCAAGGCATCGGGCGAGTTCGCACGCATCGCGCGCGACGCCAGCGCCGAGTCGCGCGGCTTCGACTATGAGGATGCCCACCGTTTCCAGGCCGACATCGCCGCACGCCTGCCGCAGCTGCAGTCGATGTTCGAGGAAGCCGCGCAGGCCACCGGGCTGGACTGGCGGCTGCTGGCCGCGGTCGGCTACCAGGAATCAAAATGGCAGACCCGCGCGGTCTCGGCCGATGGCGCGCTGGGCATCATGATGCTGACCACCGATGCGGCCAGTGCGGTCGGAGTCAAGGACCGTGCCGATCAATGGCAGAACATTCTCGGCGGCGCCAAATACCTGGCCCAGGTCATCGCCACCATTCCCAATCGCGTCGGCGAGCCGGATCGTACCTGGCTGGCGCTCGCGGCGTACAACGTCGGTTACGGGCACCTGGAGGACGCGCGGGTGCTGGCGCAGATGCGCGGCAAGGATCCCGACTCCTGGAATGACGTGCGCGCGCAGCTGCCACTGCTGGCCGATGAGCACTGGTACTCGCGCGTCAAGCGCGGTTATGCCCGCGGCTGGGAGCCGGCCGGATTCGTCGAGCAGGTGCGCCAGTACCTGGCGGTGCTCGAGTGGACCGGCACCACAACTCTGGCGCGCGCCCACCAGCCCGCAGATCTGCCGCTGACGCCGTCGGCATCCGAGACCGGCGGGTTCTGATCACGAGCGTCGCTGCTCGAAGAAGCCACGCAGCAGCTGTGCGCACTCCTCGGCCAACACGCCGCCGAACACATCGACCCGATGATTCATGCCGGCAAGCCGGAACGCATCCAGCAGTCCGCCCGCAGCGCCAGCCTGCGGGTCGAAAGCACCGAACACTACACGCTGCACGCGCGCGTGCATGATTGCCGCCGCGCACATCAGGCATGGTTCGAGCGTGACATACAGTGTGGTCGCGGTGAGCCGGTAGCTTCCCAATACCCGTGCACCGGCACGCAGCGCCTCGATTTCGGCGTGCGCGGTTGGATCGCAGGCGCCAATCGGCCGATTGGCGCCGCTGGCGATCAGCGCCCCATCCTGCACCAGCACCGCACCGACCGGGACTTCTCCGGCCGCTTGGGCCACGCGCGCCTGCTCCAGCGCGCGCCGCATAAAGCCGGCATCAGCGGCCGGCGGCGCCATGCGAATGGCGCTTTGCTGTTCCACTAGGCTTCCGACCCGCTGCCCGCGCCGGCCTGCGCCAGCTGCTGACGTCGATAGCCCCCGAGACGCTCCAGCATCCAGCCCGGATACTCGGCCGGCAGTGCACTGGCCTTGTCGAGCGCTGCCAGCTCGTCAGCGCTCAGCCGGATAGCCGTCGCTGCGATATTGTCGTCGAGCTGTTCGATGCGACGCGCGCCGATGATGACGCTGGTCACCACCTTCTGATGCAGCAACCATGCGATCGCAATCTGTGCGACCGACACGCCGCGCTGCTGCGCCAGCTTGCGCATCGCGTCGATACAATCGTAGGTGCGCTCGAGGTTGACCGGCGGGAAGTCGAACGCCACCCGCCGGCTGCCGCCCTCGGGCTTGATGTCGCGCCCGTACTTGCCGCTCAGCAAGCCGCCAGCAAGCGGACTCCAGACCAGCAGCCCGACGGCTTCGCTCTGCAGCAGCGGCACCAGTTCGCGCTCGAGCTCGCGGCTGGCAATGGTGTAGTACGCCTGCAGCGATTCGAAACGCGCAAGCCCGAGCCGCTCGGAAATACCAAGCGCCTTCATGATCTGCCAGGCCGCCCAGTTGGACACGCCGACGTAGCGCACCTGCCCATGCTGCACCAGGTTGTCGAGCGCATGCACCGCCTCCTCGATCGGGGTCGCCGGGTCAAAACCGTGGATCTGGTACAGGTCGATATGCTCGAGCTGCAGCCGCGCAAGGCTCGCCTTGATGCCTTCCATGATGTGAAAGCGCGACATGCCGCGCGAGTTGACGGCTTTCGTGCCGGTCTCGCCGAATACCTTGCTCGCCACCACGACATTTTCGCGCGGCACGCGCAGGTTGATCAGCGCCTGGCCGGTGATGATTTCGGCGCGCCCATCCGAGTAGACGTCGGCGGTGTCGATGAAGTTGACGCCGGCATCGATCGAGCGGCCGACCAGGGCGTCAGCCTCGGCCTGCCTCAGGTTGCCGATCTGCCCCCAGATGCCGTCTTCGCCGCCGAACGTCATGGTGCCCAGACACAGTTCCGACACGAACAGGCCGGTGCGACCAAGTTTCCGGTAACGCATGCAATCGCCTCGAACTTCGGGATAGGGAAGTCCAAGTATGGACGCGCAGCGCCGCTCTTTGACAGCCCCGGTGCTCGCCCGACAGCCGCCCTCAGGCTGCGGACTGTGCCGCGACCGCGGGCAGGCGCAGCTTGTGCGCCGCGCCATCCCAGCGCCCGTGGCGCCACATGGTCGCGCCTGCTGCCGGCGGCACCGGCTGGCTGATCAGATAGCCCTGCGCCTCGGTGCAGCGCCAGCGGCACAGCGCATCCCACTGAGCGGCCGATGCGACACCCTCGGCGATCACCTTCAGCCCCAGGGAACGGCCGATGCCGAGGATATTGAATGCCAGGCTGCTCTCCCCCTGCTCCTCGCCGATGCCCGATATGAAGCTGCGATCGATCTTGAGGATATCCAGCGGTAGCCGGCGCAGATACGACAGCGATGAGTAGCCGGTGCCAAAGTCGTCCAGCGCGATCTGGCAGCCGAGCCGGCGGATCTCGGCCAGCAGTTTCATGGCCGCCTCCGCGTCATCGATCAGGCAGCTCTCGGTCAGTTCAATCTGCAGGAATAGCGGCTCGATGATCTGCCGGGCGCAGGCGCCACGCAGGCTGGCCACCACGTCTCCGGTCACCATCTGCTGTGGCGATACGTTGACCGCCACCTGTACCAGGCCGAGTCCATCGGCGCGCCACTGGGAGATCTGTTCCGCCGCGCGCTCGATCACCCATTCGCCCAGCTGCGCAATCAGGCCGGTGCGTTCGGCAATCGGGATGAATATCGCCGGCGGCACGAATAGGCCCTTCTGATGTTGCCAGCGCAGCAGCGCTTCAAAGCCTACGATGCGGCCATCCGGTATCGACAGCTTCGGCTGATAGTGCAACTGCAGCTGCCCGCGCTCGATCGCATGGTGCAGCTCATATTCGAGCCGCGCCTGCTCGCGCGCGCGCACTACCGCCGCGGTAATTGTTCCCGGGCCGTCGCACTCGCTCATCGAGAAATAATCGCACGCCAGACTTGCAGCCTTGAGGATCACGTCCGGGCTGGATCCATCCTTGGGCCAGGTCGCCATGCCAATGCGGGTGTTGATCAGCTTGAGCCGCTCATCGGCATTGACCGCGCTGCGGGTAGCCTCCAGCAGCCGGCTCAACGGGCCGACCATGCTCTGGTCGTCGGTCATGTCCGGCATCAGCACCACGAACTCGCCGCCCGCCAGCCGTGCCAGCACCTGTTCCTTGTTGGGATTGATACGCACCACACCGGGTACAGTGCGCAGACTGGTCTCAATGCCTTCGGCGAAAGTACGCAGCAATGCGCCGCCGGTCTCGTAGCCGTGGTGGCGATAGAAGTCCGCCAGCCCCTGCAGCCGCAGCAGCAGGATGGTGCCTTTCTTGTGCTCCTGGCCAATACGCATCAGAGACTGCAATACGCGATCGCCGTGTCGCAGACCGAGCGTGGTATCGAGCAGGCGGTTGGCGGCGTCCGAGGTGGATCTGGATTCCACCGGTGTGACGTCCTGAATTACCAGGTCGAGCCGTCGCGGCGGGGCACCCTGGGTGCCGCGGCTCGGATGGCCGGTCACGCGCACGCGGCGTTTGTGCAGGCGATCGATCCGCACGTCGTACTCGGCCTCAAATCCCATGCCAGATTCGAATGCGCCGCTGACGGTGTCGAGCACCCGCTGACGATCCGGTTCGTCGGTGTGATCGAACAGCTTCTGCCAGTGTATCGGCTGCAATCGACTGCGACGGCTGGCCGGGGTGTCGGCGCCGGGCAGCGCCAGCAGCACCGCGAGCGTATCGTTGACACGGCAACTCTGGCTCTCGGTGTCGATGGTCACCAGTTCGACGCGGCTCAGTTGCAGCAGCGTTCCCAGCGCCGACTGGTCAAGGCGCAACATCGCCAGCATCAGCAGCTGCTCGAGGCGATCGACGATCACGTCCCAATCGAACGGCGCGATGAACTGGGCGGCGAGCTGCGTCGGCACGGCAGCGAGCGGCTTGCCGCTCAGCAGAACCATGGCCGGCGGGTTGCTGTTGGCAGCCTCGAACAGCCGCGAGCACAGCGCGGCGGCATCCTGGACCGAGCCGTCGGCGATGATCAGGACCACCGCCGGGTAACCGTTGGCTATCGAGCTCGACGCGGCTGCGGCGTCCTTCAGCTGCAGGAATGGATACGTCAGCCGCACCAGCGACTTCTTGGCGGCGCGGCCGTCCGCGGCACCGCCGGGATCCAGTATCAACAACGGCGGCTTCTCGCCCGCAATCAACATGCTCGCGACCCCCAACTATGGCCGTCGCCATCCTGGCGCACTACCCAGGTTGTTATATACGCGGTATCCGCCGCCGCCGGCTGTTAGCTGCATCCCGGAACCGCGGCTAATGCAAGCCGCCAGCGGCCCGGTTCAGTTGGCAGCTATGCCGGAGCTAAAGTTTCCGCGGCGCTTGCCGATAACGCCACGCACGGCAATTCCCAAGGGTTTCATCAGCATGCGCTCGCCAACGGGGCCGGCGTCCTGCCGCGTGGGCAGCGCTGGCGTTGCTATGGCATAAATTTCAGCGGCAGCTCGCTTTCCAGCACGCTGGCCAGCAGCGCCCCGGCCATGGGCGAGCGTGGATCGCGATTGGACAGCACCAGGCCGACCGCCTGGGTATGCACTGGGTCGACCAGGTCGATCGCGACCAGCTCCGGCGCACGGCCGAACATGTAGGAGAAACTATGCGGCACTATGCTGCACCAGTCACCGTGCTGCAGGTGCGAATAGATGCCGAGAAACGAATTGCTGACCACCGAGGGCGCCACCACCAGTCCAATCGATGCCATGACGTTGTTCAGGATGCGCCTATTCTGCATCTCCTCGCTGAGCAGGCACAGCCGTTGCGCCGCCGCTTCACTCCAGGTAACGCTGGCGCGTGACGCCAGCGGGTGCTCACGCCGCATCACCAGCACATAGCGCTCCTGGTAGAGCGGTACGCGCTGCACATTCTCCAGCGGCTCATTCTCGAGATAGGTCACGCCGCCTTCAAGTTCGAACGCATCCAGTCCGCGCTGGATTGCACGCGAGCTCAGGGACTGTATCTCGACGTCCGCGGCCGGGTGCTCGCTGCAGAAGCGCGCTGTCAGGAACGAGACCGCGGGCATGGCCGCCGGAATCACGCCAAGCCGCAGCGTCCCCACCAGACCGCGCCGCAGGCGCGACAGATCCTCGCGCAGGCTGGTGTAATCAGCCAGGATCTGCCGCCCCCAGGTCAGCACCTTTTCCCCCTCGGGCGTAAGGCCGACGAAGTGGTGGTCGCGCAGCACCAGGCGCGCTTCCAGGTCCTCCTCCAGTTTGCGGATCGCCGCCGATAGCGTGGGCTGCGCCACGTTGCAGACCTCGGCCGCGCGTGCGAAATGCCGTTCGCGGGCGAGAGTCACGAAATAAAACAGATGACGAACCAGCATCAGCGGATCAGCTGCTGCGCAGGTCGATGGCCTTGCCGCTGCGGGCGGAATCGTAGATCGCCATCATCAATGCTACGTCGCGCCGGCCTTCCTCGCCGGACACCGCGCTGGTCTTCTTCTGCATGATGCATTGAGCGAACTCGTCCATCTCGGCCGCAAACTGATCGATCTGCGGAAACTCGATCGCCTTGCTGTGCGCTCCCACTGCCGACGCCACGCGCTTAATCGGGCTAGGTGTGCAAGTCGGCCGCCGTCCGCGCGAGACGCTCCAGCTCGGCCTCCGGCCATTGCAGCCTACCGGCAACTCTGAACTGGCTGCTCGCTTTACTTCACATGCGACACGGTCCGAAGGTACGGCTTATGCGTTCTAAATCCTTGTGGATATTTCTGCTTCGCCGCATCGTCCGACACCGTTCGGTGCGATGTCGTTGCTGCGCACGGACATGGAATCGTCTCCGGCAGTTGGGAGCGGAAAATGATACTGCAAGCGGCGCAACGGCCGCCACTGCGCAATCGCTGTTCATTCAGATGACTCGTTACCGAGCACTCTGCCGATCGCCGCGATGGTATTCCAGTTGCGAGTGGTCAGCGAAACGCCGTAGAGCCGGTCCAGCGCACCGAGGTATCCGATGACTTTCATATGTCGCCGGTACATCCCGATGACGAATCTGTTTCGTCGCGCCAGGATCTTCATCAGCCATCGGCCACTGGACGGAAATTGCATCGGCGTTGACGGCGCCAGGCGCGGACGCTGAGACAGCACGCTGACGAAGCGGACGACATCGGACCGCACTGACTGCCCCCGGAAAGGATCCTTCGACAGAAGACTCACGATATCGTGGGCCTGGCAAACCACGATCTCGGCCACAAAAGGAAGTATGCGTGCCACTTCCGCGCGTGCCTGCGCTTGGGTCATCGGGTGCCGAATAACCAGCGTGCCTGCCGCACCAATATTGATGGCACCAAGATGCTTCAGTGCCACGGCCAGCTTGGTCGGTCGGAAGGTCCTGTGGCCCCCGACGTTAACCCCTCTCAGAAGAACAACGAGTGCCACTCGGTTCGCCTCAACGAGAAGGCCAGCTCACTCCCACTCGATGGTGGCCGGCGGCTTGCTCGAAATATCGTACACCAGACCGAAGCGCGCGGAACTACTGCCGCCCAGACAACAGCACCACCGCTCCTATTCCAAGAGATTCATCTTGCGCAGGAATTTCTGGTAACGCGCATCGGATTCGAGATTCCCCAGGAGCGGGTCGCCCTTGATCCGGTACAGCGCTACATCTTTCTGCTGGTACGCGAGCTCGAGCCAAGTGAACGCCTGATCGATCTCGCCGCGGTATGCGTGTACTTGAGCTATCGAATATGCCGAGCGCTCTGCGTACGCTTTCGTTGTCCGCGCGAGCGCGGCATCTGACTCAGCCTTGCGTTGCATCGAGTGATACACCAGGGCGAGGCCCGCATCACCGCCACAGTCAGGCGTCACCTGCTGCATCTGCGAAAGTGCCGCCTCCAGGCCGCCTACCGCCAACAGTACAGTCCCGAGAGACCAGCGGGCCCACAAATATGTCGGACTGATTTCAAGCGCCTTCCGAAATTCAGCCTCTGCTTCGGCGAGCCGGCCGCTTCGAAAAAAAATAGTGCCAAGGGCTCCGTGCGCGACGGCACCCAACGGATCGAGCGCGGAGGCGGCGAAAAAAAAGCTCGCCGCTTTGTCCAGTCGGCCCAAACTCAACTGGATGATGCCGGCCGTCACGAGAATCCCGGGATCGCGTGAGTCTAGAGCGAGAGCCCGCTGAACTTTTTCGAGGGCTGCCATCCAGTCCCAGTCGTAGACCGCGTGTATGAAGGCCAGTTGCGCGTAGGCAATGCTGGAGTTCGGGTCGAGCTTGAGTACGCCTTCGCACGAAGTGCGTGCGCGTTCGAAGCCCTCCCGGGGCGGTGCGTATCCCCATTCGGCGATGTATATGTGGACAAGCGCGAGAGATTCAGCCGGGCGTAGCGCCGTGGGATCGAGCGCGAGCGCTTGTTCAAAGTAACTTGCGGCACTTTCAAAGCCGACTTTGTCGAAGCGGTCAAGTGCGTGACGTCCGCGCTGATACAGGTCATACCCCACGGCGCTCTTGAGCATCGGCCGCGATGGTAAATCGACCCCAACCGCTACCTGTAACGCGCGGACCAGGCCGGCGGCGATCTGGTCCTGAATCTCGAGCACTTCGTCGAAATTCTTGTCGTAACTCCCGGACCACAGGTGTGAGCCATCCTGCGTGCCGAATAACTGTGCAGTGACTCGTATGCGGTTGCCGAACCTGCGCACACTGCCTTCCACCGCGTAGGTGGCGCCGAGCACACGGCCGATGGCCCGCAGATTCCCGCTCTTACCTTTGAATCGGGCGCATGCAGTACGGCCAATAACGCGGATGCCTGGCACTTTCATCAACAGACTGACGACTTCTTCCGCCATGCCATCAGCGAAGTATCCCTGATCCTGCTTTTCGCTCATGTCCGCGAACGGCAGCACCGCGATCGATTTATCGCTCTCCGGTTTGTTCGACGAGTCCGTATTGGGCCATGGGCCCGGCTTTGCCGCGGCAACCGGAATCTGCGCAGCCGGCACGGACTGCGCATCAGCACCCGGAAGCACGCGCGTGACCAGCCGATAGCCACGGCGCAGCACGTTGGCTATGTACCTTGGTTGCTTCGGGTCATCGCCTAGCGCACGGCGCAGACTCGCCACGGCCTGGTACACCGAATCCTCCGTGACCACCACATCCTTCCAGACGGCATCGAGCAGTTGCTCGACGCTCACCACTTCGCCTGCATGCTCGGCGAGACACAGCAGCACCCGCATCGTTCGCGGCTCGAGCTTGAGCGTCTTCCCGTCCTTGGCAATCTCATCCAACGCCGGGGCGACGCACCAATCACCAATCCTTAGCGCTCGAGTGTCGGTTGCGGCCATCGGGTGCGACGTAACTAGATGCAAGTTTGTGCTGCTTTCCAGCAGCTAACATTACACCCACCCCCATGCAGGCACCACGGCGCTGAATCGCAGCGCCTTCGGAGCGTCTTTGACTGGCCTTCAGCGCATGTTCAATCGTTCCTCAGGACGGCGGGCAGATCGCACTGGCATCGTCACCCCTGGCAGGAATAGGCCGACCGATGGGTTCGCCCGGTCCTGCGAATACACGTGAACCCACCATCGCGATATGGAGAACTGCCAGATGAACGCCTTAAAACGCCCTGATCAGGCCAGCGGACCCAGCGGACGCCAGACTGCCGTCAGCGCCGCACTCCTGCTGCTGTGCGCTGCCGCTTCCGGCGCCGTGTTGGCTGACTCACCGCAGAGTGCGTCAGGCGGGGCCCGCACGGCCAATGTCGCGCCCGACCAGCGCCGCATGAGCGTGTCACTTGCCGGCCTCGATCTGACAACCGCAGTGGGGGCGCGAACCGCACAGGAGCGGTTGCATCAGGCGGCGCGACGCTTGTGCTTCGAGCTGGCCGACAGCGAAGACCTCGGGCACCAGGCACACTTCGTTGATTGTGTCGATCGAGCCACGGCTAACGCACTTCGACAGCTGGCGCTGCCGGCGCTCGCTGCCAGGGACGCGCAGAAATCAGATCTTAAGCCGCTCTACCCTTCGCCCTGACTTCCATGACCTGAATTCCTCATGGCTCGCAGCTGTCAGCTCGAACCTGTCACAGGAACCTGCAGCCTTACAGCGCGATAGTCTCCGATAGTCCCCGTCACTCCCACTCGATGGTGGCCGGCGGCTTGCTCGAAATGTCGTACACCACGCGCGAGATGCCGGGCACCTCGTTGACGATGCGGCGCGACACCAGGTCCAGGAACTCGTACGGCAGGTGCGCCCAGTGCGCGGTCATGAAGTCGACGGTCTCGACCGCGCGCAACGCGATCACGTAATCGTAGCGCCGCGCATCACCCATCACGCCGACCGAGCGCACCGGCAGGAATACTGCGAACGCCTGGCTGGTGCGCTGGTACAGGTCGTGTCGGCGCAGCTCCTCGATGAAGATGTGATCGGCGCGGCGCAACAGCTCGGCGTATTCGCGTTTGACTTCGCCCAGGATGCGCACCGCGAGGCCCGGACCCGGGAACGGATGCCGATACACCATGTCGTGCGGCAGCCCGAGTTCGAGGCCGATGCGGCGCACCTCGTCCTTGAACAGTTCGCGCAACGGCTCGACCAGCGCGAGCTTCATGGCCGCGGGCAGGCCGCCGACGTTATGGTGCGACTTGATGACATGCGCCTTGCCGGTGCGCGCTCCAGCCGATTCGATCACGTCCGGATAGATCGTGCCCTGCGCGAGGAAATGGGTATCGCGCAGCTTGCGTGCCTGCTGCTCGAATGCCTGGATGAACAGCCTGCCGATGATCTTGCGTTTGGCCTCCGGATCGCTCTGCCCCTGCAGCGCATTGAGGAACTGCTGCTCGGCGTCGACCCGGATCACCTGCACGCCGAGCGCGTCGGCGAAAGTGCTCATCACCTGGTCGCCCTCGCCCAGGCGCAGCAGGCCGTGGTCCACGAACACGCAGGTGAGCTGCGCGCCGATCGCGCGCTGCAGCAGCGCTGCGACCACAGAGGAGTCAACGCCGCCGGACAGGCCCAGCAGCACTCGTCCGGCGCCGACCTGCGTACGCACCCGCGCCACCAGGTCCTCGATGATGTTGCTCGCGGTCCAGCGCGCCGCGCAGCCGCAGATCTCGCGCACGAAACGTTCCAGGATCGCCGCGCCCTGGCGCGTATGCGTGACCTCCGGATGAAACTGCACGCCGTAGAAGCGGCGCTGCTCGTCGGCCATGGCCGCGAACGGCACGTCGTGAGTGCGGGCCGCGGCGCTGAAGCCGGGCGGCAGCGCCTCCACCCGATCGCCGTGACTCATCCAGACGTCGAGCAGCGTGCGGCCATCGTGCTCGCGATCGACGATGCCCTGCAGCAGGCGGCTGGCAGCGCCGACCTGCACCTC
>Ga0181537_10000266_pt1 | contig 48929 bp, 33 predicted proteins | sample PEATcosm2014_Bin_39_FD_119765 | JGI IMG/M metagenome (GOLD analysis project Ga0181537, IMG submission 119765) | Peatland microbial communities from MTU Mesocosm Facility, Houghton, MI, USA - PEATcosm2014_Bin23_10_metaG | ecosystem: Environmental > Terrestrial > Soil > Wetlands > Peat | place...
CAACGCCTACTGGCTCTCTACTTCCGCAATCGCGGGTAAGGGAATCAGTCTAGATCCGGGAGCCTTTGGCTTCCCGCAGGTTGATTCCTACTTTGGCGCGAGTTATGACTTCGCGATGGTCGCGCTTGCGGGCCTGATCACGCAGATCGGTTCCAACTATCAGCTGAGCAAGGATCTTTCGGTAATCCCCGAAGGCAGCCTGGTTTCGCGCCACTTCCGCGCGCATGAGGTTGAGTTCTATGCCCAGGATCAATGGCGTGTTAAGCCGAACCTGACGGTCACTTACGGCTTGCGCTATACCCTGCTGCAACCTCCGTATGAAACGACGGGCACTCAGGTCGCGCCGACCGTGAGCCTGAACAATTGGTTCCGGTCACGCGCGCAGGCCATGCTGAACGGCCAGGTATACGATCCCGTGATTGGTTTCGCGCTTTCCGGACAGGCAAACGGTAAGCAGCCGTATTGGGCCTGGGATCACAAAGATATCGCTCCCCGGCTCGCATTCGCCTATTCGCCGACCAGCGACAGTAGCTGGGGAAAGCGGCTTCTGGGCGGCGCCGGCAAAACCTCCATTCGCGCCGGTTATGGACTTTATTTCGATCATTTCGGCGAAGGCATCACCAACACTTTCGATCGCAACGGATCTTTCGGTCTGACCACCGCAATTACCAACGCGGCCGGTGTCCAGACCGTGGACGGATCGGCGCGCTACTCCGGACTGAATACCATCCCCACCATCAGTCAATCCCCGACCAGCAGCTGCGCGAAAAACTGCCCTGTCGTTGAGCCACCGCCAAGCGGTCCATTTCCGGTTACACCTCCGCTGGGCGTTGCCGACGGTGGATTCGCCATCTACTACGGTCTGGATGACAAACTCAAAACTCCATATTCCCACGTGATCGATTTCTCGATCACGCGTGAATTGCCCCACAGCTTTGTTCTCGAGGCATCCTACGTGGGCCGCTTCGCGCACCGCCTGTTGCAGGAAGAAGATCTCGCCGAACCGACCAATATCTTTGACCCCAAGAGCAAGACCAGCTATTTCCAGTCGGCGCAGGCGCTGGCCAGACAATACTACGCGGGCGTCCCCATTCAGAGTGTGCAACCGATTCCCTACTGGGAGAATATGTACCCGGGCGCGGCCGGTCCTTCTTCGACGCAGATTGGAGGATCGACCGTTGGCTTTGGTACGCCTTGTCTCGGAACGGCTCCCGCCCACGTAACGGCTACGCAAGCCATGTACGACTTGTTCTGCGAAAATGCGGGGAACGAAACCACCGCTCTCGAGCAGGCCGACGTCCCGGGCGTGGTGGCTGGTTGGCCGACGGGAAATTGCTATCCCTCGTGCGCCACCATTAACGGCACGGTGACACCGTATGCTTTTTATACTCCGCAATTTTCTTCTCTTTACGCCTGGAGAAGCACCGGCAACAGCGCTTACAACTCGGGGCAGTTCAGCTTGCGGCATCGCGCCAACGGGCTCGAGTTCGATTTGAACTATACCTACTCGAAGTCGATCGATCTGGGGTCTGACGCGGAGCGTGTCAGTCTGTTTGAAGGACTAGGCTTCGGCGCCAGCCAGGTAATCAACTCGTGGGCGCCCAACCAGAATCGCGCGGTTTCAGATTTTGACGCAACTCATCAACTCAACGCCAACTGGGTGTATGAAGTTCCAGTTGGACATGGAAAGCGATTTGGAAGCGGCATGGGCCGTTTTGCAAACGCAATGCTCAGCGGTTGGACAATCTCCGGACTCTGGCGCTGGTCTACTGGATATCCATTCACCGAATTCAGTCCGGCATGGTCCACGAACTTTGATCTTGAGTCTCCTGTCGTTCCTCTGAGCTCACGGAAACCGCAGACCGGCAGTTTCATCGTGGCCCAGGCCAGCGGGGGAACGGGACCCAACGTTTTCAAAGACCCTGGAATCACCGATCCCACCAACCCGAATGCCGCGATCAACCTGGTGCGGCCTGCCTACCCGGGAGAAGGTGGCTCACGCAACTGGCTGCGCGGTCCGGGCACCTTCAACCTGGACTCCGGCCTCGCCAAAGGCTGGCAGATCGGCGAGCGCCAATCCGTACGGTTCACATGGGAAGTATTCAACGTCACCAATACGCCCCGCTTCGACGTGGGCACCATGCAGATCAACGGCAACACGGCGTTGTATGCCTCCACCAGCTTCGGAAATTTCAGCTCGACACTCTCCAATCCGCGGGTGATGGAGTTTGCCTTGCGCTACTCGTTCTAGCATGATGTCGAGACTCTAGATTGAATGACCCGAGGGGGTTCTGCGTTCATGCGCCTCAAGTCTCTCTGGGCGATTGTGCTTGCCACATCAGCTTGCCTACCGGCGTTCTGTTCGGATGCGCCCATGTTCCGCGGCAACCCGCAGCACAGCGGTGTTTATAACGCCGAGGGCGTGCCGGCATTCAACGGAGTCAAATGGAAATTTCATACCGGCGGCCTCGTTATCTCCTCGCCCGCAGTGGTGGGCGACGTGGTTTTTGCAGGCAGCACCGACGGGAACTTTTATGCCGTGGACCGCGAATCCGGCACATTGAAATGGAAATTCAAAGCCAAGAGCCGGATCACGTCGTCCCCGGCGGTGTCGGGGGGACTGGTTTACTTCGGCGCCTACGATGGCAATTTTTATGCCCTGGATGCCGCGAAGGGCCAACTGAAATGGAAGTTCCAGACAGCCGGAGAGCGGCGGTATGCGGGCAAACATCTGCACGGGTCGCAGCCGGCCGCGGAAACCATGCCCGACCCGTTTGATTTTTATCTTTCCTCGCCGGTGGTCTGGAATGGCGGCGTGTTTTTCGGCAGCGGCGACGGGAACGTTTACTCGTTGAACGCAGCTTCGGGTGCGCTGCAATGGAAGTTTAAAACCGGCGACGTAGTTCACGCGTCTCCGGCGATCGCAGACAGCATCCTCTTTATTGGAAGTTGGGACAGTTATTTCTACGCCCTTGATGCCGCCACCGGAAAGGAAAAATGGCGATTCAAGACTGGCGAAGATCCTGCCATTCACAATCAGGTTGGCATTCAGTCCTCAGCAGCGGTGGTTGACGGAGTCGTGTATTTCGGTTGCCGCGATTCGAACTTCTATGCCCTGGATGCGGCGACAGGCCAGAAGAAATGGGCATTCTCGAATGAGGGTTCGTGGGTCATCAGTTCGCCCGCGGTCCAGAACGGCAAAGTATATTTTGCCACCTCCGACTCGGGCTTGTTCTATTCCATGGACGCCAAGACCGGCAGCCCTATCTTCTCCCTGAAGTTCCAGGGATGGCCGATGTTTTCATCGCCCAGCATCGCCGGCAACTTGATTTATATCGGCTCGCACATGGGCAAGCTGATCGCCATCGACCTCATTTCTCAGAAAGTATCCTGGACGTTCGAAACCGATGGCGCAAGGAAAAACGCGGCCGCCTGGACCAAGCCCGATGGCACACCCAACTATGAAGCGGCCTTCGCATCCGACTTCTACGACGATATGATCACGGGAGTGAGCAAAATGATGAACATCGGAACGATTCTGTCTTCCCCAGTGGTCGTGGACCGCGTGATCTACTTCGGCAGTGCGGACGGAAATCTGTATGCGCTGATGTAGCTGACTCGTCGCTGACTCATCACGTGAAGCAACGAAAGTGAACCCAAACCGGGCTCGTCCCGAAAGAGCTTCTCTGCCCGTTCTAGACTAGCCACTCGTTCTCGCAGCTCGATGCAAAAGCGACTATTCCTGCCACCAAGCCCAGGCAAGAACATGAATTGGCTGAGCCTCGTCTGCCACTCAGCGTTGGCCACTCAGTCGGATCACTGACGCGATCACAAATTGAGAAAGGCCAATCATTTCTGATTGGCCTGCAGACGCAAAGGCCCCCGAACCTCGGGCGTCCTTAGTTAGTAAATCACTTTCAACCCGAAGTAAACGCAGCGTGCGCCAGCCGGGCAGGAAAGGTTAGCATCGGATTGGACGGTGGGATCAGCAAAAGCGGCTCCCGCACCCGCTGCTCCCGCGCTTTCGATAAACGTATTGATGCCGGGGACTGTGTTGCCATAGTTCGGATGGTTGAATACGTTATTCATGGTCATGTGCCATTGCAAGGTTGCGCGTTCCCAGAACTTGAAGTTCTTGAATAGAGTGAAGTTTCCGAGATCGGTATGGTAGTCGCGAACGCTGTTGCGCCGAACGTCGCCGAACGGAACCCCGAAGAGTGACTCGGATTCTCCGCCGTTTCCAATGAAGTGAACCTGACTGTTAGTTACGGGCGTAACAGCTCCGTTGTTGATTCCGTTCATGCTAATCAGGGTATTCGCGGGCAGGCTGCACCCTGGCCCATTACCGGGGGCAGTCGAAAACGCAGCACAAGCATCGCTCGCAAAAACCCCAACCTGCGTTACCGGAGCGCGACGGTTTGCAAGGAATGGCCGCACCACGTCGGGGACTGTGTTGTTGAAGGCTTGGTCAAACGCTACATCCTCGATCGGGGACGAGGCCGCGTTGATGAAGATCTGCTGTGGCGTGTAGTTCTGGCCGGACTGAAGGATATAGGTTCCCGACAACGCCCAGCCGCCGGCGATATGCCCGAGCATGCCACGCTGGGAGCGCATGACCGGAACATCTTCTACGAAAGATAGAGTCCAGGTCTGCGGAAAGTCGATTCCGGAAAGGGAATACTCGCTTCCTTTCACGTTGAGCGGGTTCTGCGCGAGGGACTCGCTATTTCCGCCGGCGAACGTGTTAAAAATCTCACTGACGTTGTCCATCGTCTTACTAAATGTGTAACTCGTGCGCAGGGTCAACTGATGGAAAATGTTGCTGGTCCGGAATTCCGTCTGCAATCCGTTGTAGTTGGAGTAGCCCGTATTGCCGACCTCCAACTGGATCCCGGTGTTGCAGTTGACCCGTCCCACCGCGGCCGGTACCACTGCGCTGGCTGTCGGGCAAGGTGTGTCACCTGCGGGAATATAACTCGGGAAGGCTGACGCGAGGCCTGCAATCGACGGATTGGCGTTAATGCTTTGGAACAGATTTTGGCCGTGATTGCCCACGTAGCGTACCTCCACAGCGGCGTCCTTTATGACGTTGCGCTGGATGCCCAACGACCACTCATGGACTCTATCCGGACTGAGGTGCGGGTTAATAGTGACTTCGGGAGAATTTCGCGGGTCGAGCTGGCCAATAGGAAGCAGGCTGGCGTACGCAGCGCGAACCGAAGGCCCCAATGGAGATGCGGGGACACCCGGGAGTCCTGGTCCGGAAAAAGTATCCCCTAACACCACAGGCGATGTGGTAGCGTCGTTCAGGAAGATGTTGTAGAAGGCGGGGTCATAAGTGAGACGATAGCCACCCCGGATGACCGTGTTGCCGTTACGAGTGAACGGCGTGTCGGGGGACCAAGCGAATCCAATGCTCGGACCAAACAGATTGTGAAGTGCTGGAATCGATGGGGTCGTGGTGGCAGAAAGCGGCAGGGACGGCAGCCATACCGGGTTGCTTCCGGTTTGCTGAGCCACGGTTTCCTGATGGAATAGGTTAGCGGGCTGGCCAAGGTAAGACCATGTTAGTCCCAGGTTTACAGTCAGATTGCGCCTAACTTTCCAGTCGTCTCCCACATACAAGAACGTATCCCACTCCTTGAATGGGTACTCTGGGTTGCCCTCGTCAAGAGTGGTGCTGGAAGGCGTGTTTGCCGCGTAGGCACCCCAATCGCTAAAAACATAATCGCCGTTATACCCGGGAAGAAAAACATTGGGAGATCTCTGGTTGGTGATGTTGGCGCCCCATTTCAACTGATGTTGCCCTTTGGTGTAGCTGAAATTGTCTTGCAACTGATAGGAGTTGACGATTCTGCCCTCTGGAAAGTTCGACGCCGGGCCAAAACCCAGAAGGGTGGAATTGGTAAAACCAATTGACGTCATGGCATCAGCGACATTGCTCATTAACGGGACCGAGCCCACGGTGTTGCTGCCGAACTGCACCGCGTTGCGCGAGTAACCCACGCGAAATTCGTTGAGCATCCGGTTGTTAAAAGTGTGCGTCCAGCCGATCAGGCCGGATTGACCGAGCGAGGGAACGTTGACTGGATAGCCCGCGGCATTGCTGGTGGCGGTCACAGCAACGTTGAAGAAATTTTCTCTTTGATAAAGGTAGCGGACATAGAGAGAGTCTGAATCGGTAGCGTGCACGTCTAGTCGCGTGATCCAATCGTAGATATGAAAACCGTTGGGCAGAAATCGCTGAATGCCGGCCAGTTGATACCCGCATGCAGGATCCCCATTCGTCGGATCCGTGGTGTTATTCACGGGCGCATTGTCGAAATACGCAGTCTGGGGGGCGCCTGCAACCGTGGGCGACCCGCCCACGGCGTAGGGACCCAGATTGGAGAGCGCCGTGATGCTGGCGCTTCCAGGAAAGCACCCCGCCAGCGTTCCAATTCCGTTGGGAGTCGGGATCAACGCGCCGGTACTGAAGAACGCGCCCGAAGAATCGATTTGATTGTCAAACCCGCCGAAGATAAACACCTTGTTCTTCAGAAGTGGGCCGCCGATGCTTCCACCCGTAAATTCCTGGTTGAAACGAGGAGGTTTAGTAACGCCCTCAAAGCCCTTCTCGATGTTCGTAAGGCTGGTGAAAACCGAGTTGGTTTCGTCTCCGAACACCGTTCCGTGCCACCGATTGGTGCCATTCTTAGTCACCACGTTGATCACCGAGCCTGAGTTCCGGCCGTATTCGGGACCGAAGTTGCTGGTGGTGGCCTGATATTCATTTACGAAGTCTACGTCGCTGACGAACAAGGCAGGACCGGCTATAGAATTGTCGTTATTGTTCTGGCCGTCAATCTGCTGGTCGTTGTTGCGGCCGCGAATCCCGTTCACCGTGAATCCCACGCCATTGATATTTGAAAAGTTGTTATCCCGGCTGGCGGCCACGCCCGGCAGAGTCAGAGCGATGAAATCCGCGCCCTCGTTTTCGCCAACTCCAGCGAAGGTCTGCAGAGCTTCACCGGTGATGGCGGTGCTGACTTGCGCCTGAGCCGATTCCACCAGCGGCGCAGCCGAGGAGACTTCGACGGACTCTGTGGTTTGGCCTACATCCATTTTCAACGATCCCAAGGTATGCTCGATGTTCGCGTCCACCGCGATGCCCGAAGATTTCAGGCTGCGAAAACCAGGCTTGCTAATTTCCAGGTCGTACCGGCCCACCGACAGGAAAGTAAATCGAAAGGCTCCGGAACTCGAGGTCGTCGCCTGTTGCTTTGCGCCGCTGCCTTGGTTGATGAGTGTGACGGTCGCGTCGGATACGACTGCACCGCTAGGATCCACGACTGTGCCGCTTACACTCCCGGTGGTCACCTGGGCTACCGCCGTGGCCGCAAGTAGTGTTGCTCCCACAACGATTAGCGAGACGAGCCTGAAAAAAGAACTGACTTGCATGTATCTCCTCCTGCAAACCTAAACATCAACAATGCGTTCTCGAAAATGCACTAGTTTGGCTGCTGCGCGATCCGCTCGGCTAAACCATCACGCATCTTCCGAAGAGAACGTGCATGTCACTACCCAGCCCACGCACTTGCGGACGTCTTGGTACAAATGCACTCGTCAATGGGATGAAGTTCGTTTGGACTTACATGAAGTGCCAATCCCGGGCAAACGTGAGACGGTGACTGATTTGTAGACTGAGCGGCATCTCTCCAATTTCGTAGAGCAACACGACCGTTACTATGAGAATTGGAAACACGGCAGGATTCGGACACTCGGCTTAGACACTGACAGTCGGCAGTTGTGCGGCGAAGCCCCACTTACGAAAAAAAGCCGTGGCCCACGAGCGCCACGGCATGATCGCGTATTTCGCTTTCGCTAGAACCTGAGGCTCAAGCCAAATTCGAACTGCCGCGGAGCGCCCAACGCGTAAGTTCCAGATTGGAAGCTGGCACGGTAAGGCAAGAGGCTCTGCGATGTCACTCCGCCCACCGAACTTGCCGCCAAGGGAGTCACCGCGCACGTTCTGAGCGCAACGCAGCCTGGATCCGCCGGTCCCAGCGTCCCTATGACAGTTCCCGGCAGATTGCCCGGAAGGAACGAGTTGGCGAAGTTAAACATGTTGAAGATGCTGGCGCTCGGTTCGATGGTAAGCCGCTCGCGGATCTTGATTGGCCACGCCGCCTTCAAATCGAGAGACTTGAGCCAGGAGAATCCGACCGCACCATTGGGAACCGAAGCGAGAGCCGGCATCTGCCAGGCCAACGTCGACATGTCGGAGCTGGTCATCACTCCGCCGTTTACCACCGCCGCGCCGGCAGGCGTCAGCGTGCCTGCGGATGTGTTGTTGTAATGGGTGATCAGGCTCTGCAAGTTGTCGATGTAGGCGCCACGCTGGAATTCTCCGTTATTCGTGCCCGGTACCGGCATGCCTGCCTCGCCAGATCCAATCCCAGATCCCAGCCAGTCTGTCGCGAAAATTTCTCCCCCACTGGTCAACTGGGGCAGCGCAAGATTCTGCGCCAGCGGACTGTAGAAGTGCCCGATCAAGCTGATCTTGGTAAACAACGGCATGTCGAAGGTTCCGCCGAACGATATCTGATGGGTACGATCGAGACCGTTAGGTCCTGCGAACTGGTCGGGATTATCGTTGTTGATTGCCACGTTCACGAAGTCTCCATCCTGCACTTCACTGGTGAATCGCGAGAGCGAATAGGAGACCTGGAAGTTGGCAGACCTCACTCCACGGAAGGGATTCCTGATCTGTTGCACCAGCTTTACTTGCAGCCCGCTGTATACGGAACGTCCCACAGGCTGCAGCAAGTCGAGCGTGCCCAGGGCGCCATCGTTCACTCCAGTGAAGCCGTCAGTGCCCGGAAACGCGCAGAAAGAGCATGGGCCGCCGCCGGTCACCGCGTTGTTGGAATCCAAACCCGCTGTGGAATAGGCAGACTGAGCGCCCGCCAGCGCAGCGACAGACGCGGCTTCTCCGTTTAGGCCAGCTTTTGTCGCGGCCTTCAATTGTGCGGCATAGACGCAGCCCGCCTGGCCCGCCCCCGACGGGCATCCATTGGCAGCCTGGGCGCTGTCCCGCGCAGCGATGGCGTTGGCAAGATTGAAGGAACGCGCCGATCCGCTGTGGTTCGCATCGACCACCAACAGGAAGTGCTCGCCGATATTCCGAATGTAGTCGGCGCTGAGCACCGTTCCCGGACGAAATTCGTGCTGGAAGCCGAGATTCATCTGCCACGAGCGGGGCGTGCGGTAATTCGGGGCAAACAGATCGAACCCATTGGCATTGGCCGCGTTCAGCGACGTGCCCACGAAATTCGGGTTGGGTTGCAGCCCAACATTGGCAGCGGCGGCGGTCTTGAAGGCGCCACTCAGCGCCAGAATCTCGGGTGCCGCGGTCGCGATGGTCTCGCCACAGAAATTGGGAGAAACCTCGGTCGCACTGGTGACGGTTCCGGCCCCGCCCGCGATCGAACTTCCGATTGGGCCTGGACTCGTGGGCCAATTAAAGGGAGCAGCGCCACCCCCGGCACACACCAGCGGAGTGTAAGCGAAGATGCCCTTCGGAATTCTTGCCGGACTATCGAACAAAACGTTATTCCAGATGGAGTTTTCAAAGAACAGGCCGCCACCGCCGCGGATAACGGTCTTACCCCTGCCTGCCGGATCCCACGCAAAACCCACTTGCGGACCAAAGTTGTCGCCGGGAGTACGCACCCGATTGCCCAGTCCCTGACCCCACTGGTTCAGAGCAGGCAGGGAGCCCAGGTCACTATCCACCCGGCCAGTGTCATGCACGTAGTGCAACCCTAGCTGCAAACTGAAGCGTGGGTTCACCTTCCAGGCGTCCCCAATGTAGGTCTCAAAGCGATTATCGGGTCCTAAGCCGCCGCCCGGGAATCCGAAAGAAGACTTGGCGGTAGAGAAACCAATGCCATTGCCCAGGAACACCCAGTCCGACGGGTAGGAGGTTGGATCAGACGAGGCTCCAGTGAAGGTTGTGCCCACCTGCGGATAGGTAAAGAAGGCAGCCAAGCCACCGCCCTGAAGATGATTAAACGCTGCGCCGTAGCGGACAATGTGCTTGCCGATTATCTTGCTGCCGTCGTACTTAAGCTGGTGATTGCTTTGAATTGTTTGCTGGGGCGCCAACAGGTTCGGTCCACCGCAATAGGCGCCTCCCTTGCTGATTACACAATTGCCGAGGGTCGACGCCCCGATATTGATGCCCAATCCAGGGATGGGATTATCCGGCCCAGCCGTGATGCTTGAAGTTCCATCTCCGATGCCATTGCGAAACTTGAGGTATTCAAAGCGGATGCTGTGGGAGTAGGAGCCGGTGCTGAAATCGAGGCCGACCGCATGAGTCGCAGTGTGGTCGGCGTTTTTGAATCCCTGCAGGGAGCTTGCCGAACCGTAGGGGCGAATGTCACTGTTTTGATCGAAGTTGTAGCGATAAAACGCTCGCGCGCTGCCCTTAATGTTCCAATCCACGCGCTCATCCGACATAAACTCGCGGTAGGGCTCGACCAAAGTCGTATTCAGCGTGTCGAAGGGAGCGCTAAATGGTTCCGCTGCGCCCAGGCTTTGCTTCGTGCGTTCGCCGTCAAGAAACCAGAACAGTCTGTCCTTGATAATTGCGCCTCCCAAATTGCCGCCAAACTGCTCCCGCTGAAATGGCGGAGCTGTAGGACCGGGCAGGTCTGCTGCGATCTGGTTCCCGCGGAAAAGTCCAAATGCCTCGCCGTGCATCGCGTTCGCGCCAGAGCGGGTTGTCACGTTCACAGCTCCGGAGGAAGTCAGTTCGGTTGAGAGATCGAGCGAGGACTGGGAGAGCTGGAATTCCTGGATGGCGCTGGCTGGGATGTTCTGAGTCGTCGTGCCCACCGTCTCGTCGCTGACGTCGACTCCATCCACTTCAATCCTCGCGGTGCGGCCGAACCGGCCTTCGAAGGAGATCGAAGAGAAACCGTTCTTGGTCGGGTCGAAAGTGCTTCCCTCTTGAATTTGAACGCCGGGCTCGAGTTGCGCGAGGTCAAGAAAATTGCGCCCGTTGACAGGGAGGTTCTCAATCTGGTCGAGATTGATCGTGCCTTGCACCGTGGCCTGCTCCGTATTGATGGCGACTGCGCCTCCCTGAACTTCAATGACCTGGCTCTCCTGTCCAAGCTCCATCTGCAGGTTAGCGGTTGAGGTGTTGCCGACCTGAACGGTGACCGCCAAATTCATGGTCTTGAAGCCCTTGCCCTCCACGCGCACGATATAGTCCCCGGGCTGAATTGGACCGGATGAATAGCTTCCTGCAGACGACGCGTTGAGGTGAAACACGGCTGCCGTTGCCTTGTTCGTGAGCATCACCCTGGCACCCGCGACTACCGCGCCGGTTTGATCGGTCACCGTGCCTTGAATGCTGCCCGTCCCGGTAGTCGATTGCGCCCAGGCAGTGAAAGAGACAGAAAGCAGCACTGCCAGGATACATCCGTAGGTCAGCTCCCACGCCTTGACGCTTCTTCGTGAGGATCGCGCGCAAGAAACAGTCTTCATCATCGTCGTCTCTCCTTGTAGTGTTTCTTCCATTCGCCGAGACAGTCTGTGGATCTGCCTTATGACATTGGTTAACCCGATGAGGCATGGCAAGCGGCTGGCCAGCGTGGATGGGTATGAAAGAAACAGGGACGAATCGACTTTGAATGAATTCGAATGATCGTTGACGAGCAACGAATGCACACCCGACACAGTGGATTAGAGAGGGGAGACAAACTGGTTCACATATGATTGTGCGTATAAACCTGACGTACATTCGGAATTCAGTAGAGTTAGCAGCATGCAGGGCAGGAACTACAAGAGTGCAGCCGCGCCGGCAAAACTGTCGCTCTTCTCGAGGCGCGGGTGGATCGGGGAACTGCCGATCGCGCAGCCTCACCTTTGCGGACCAGAGCAGCTTGCCAAAGACCAGTGGTCATCCACTATCATCTATAGATTAGTTTTCGTCTCTGGTTTGAAAGGAAACATCATGAAGATGCTTTTGTTACTTTGTGGGACTCTGGCTTTGACTGTTCTGTTCGCGGTTGCCGCGGATCAGCCACAACCGCCTACGGCGGGCAACCCTGCTCCGGCTTTCAGCTTGCCCAGCCAGGAAGGCGCTCAAGTATCTCTCGACCAATTCAAGGGCAAGTGGGTTGTGCTTTATTTTTATCCCAAGGATTTCACTTCGGGATGCACGATCGAAGCTCACAATTTCCAGCGCGATCTCGATAAATACACGCCCAAGAATGCTGTGATTGTTGGGGTCAGCGTGGATACCGTGGATTCGCACAAGAGTTTCTGCACCAAGGAAGGCTTGAACTTCAAGCTGCTTGCCGATTCCACCCACGCGGTCGCGGAGAAATACGGCTCGATCATGGACCACGACGGGATGATTCTGGCCGCGCGCAACACCTTCTTGATTGACCCGACGGGCGTAATCAGAAAGGTTTACATCAAGGTGAGTCCGCAAGGTCACAGCGAGGAAGTGCTGGCCGATCTGCAACAGTTGGAGTCGGGAAAGTGAGGTTAGTCCGTTAGTCCGACTCCGTTGGCGGCGTCTCGATGTTGAGAGGCGCCCAGCAGCTCCTTTAGAAATTGCTGCCACAACGCCGCCGAGGTGTGAGTTCCGTGTCCCCGGGTCTGGTCGGATATGGGAATCAGCACGAAACGACCTTTCTTCACTCGTTTGATTTCGCGTTCCGCAATTCCTAGCTCAGGCGGATTGATGAAATCGTCGGCTGAATTCACGAACATCACCGACGCCGTGATTTTCTCGAGCTGTGGCGAGGGGTCGTAGTTCCGCGAGGCATTCAGCGCGAAAAGCAGGTCGTTGGCATCGTGATTCGCACTAAACTGCTTCACGAAGTCGCGATCTGCAGCATCGGTCGCATCGCGCGTAGGGAGGTTCCTCTGCATCTGCAGAGGCGCACCCGCAGCAATAAAGAACATTTCCGCGGCAATTTTCAATGCCGTCCCAGGCTGGGCGGTGTACTCGCCATTGTTCCAATCGGGATCGTCGCGAATTCCGTCGATTACCATCTTGCGCCAGATTCGATTCCGCCCCGCGATCTGGACGGGCTGGCAGGCCAATGGCATAAGCGCGTCCATGAAATCGGGGTAGGTTTCGCCCCAAACCCAGGAATGCATGCAGCCCATCGAGGTGCCCAGAATCAGGCGCAGGTGGTTCACGCCCAGTCCTTTTTCGAGCAGCTCGTGCTGCGACGCCACCATGTCGTCATAGTCATATTGCGGAAAATGTGCGTGCATGCCGTCGCTCGGCTTGCTGGATTTTCCGTGACCGATGTTATCTGGCAGAATGACGTAATAGCGTGTGATATCGAGAAGTTGTCCCGGACCAAACAGCACACCCGCGAACTGTGGGACCAGGAACTGATCGCCGGTACCGCTGGTGCCATGCAACAACAGCACGGCATTCGTTACGCGGCCGTTCGCGTCGCGCGCCGGCGAGCCAAAAGTTGCGTAGTGGATTCGCAACTCAGGCAGCGTTTCACCCGACTTGAAATGGAAGTCGTGAGAAACGTAGTCTCCTCCCTTCGGCGTGGACAATTGGCTAGGCTGTTGCGCCATCAGATTCTCCGCGCAGCAAAGCAGGACGGCTAGAAACGCAAACTTGGCCGCTGGAATGAAGGCGGGCATGGTCGCACCTCGGTTCCGTCGCAGGGTACCACAGGATAGGAGACCGCCAGAAGGTAAGGTCTGCAACAATGGCGCGCAATCAAGTATTGGAGCGAGAGCTTGTAGACTTGGGTGGCACGCTACTTCTATGCTCCCAGGGAACCATTCCCACCGCTGTCAATATTTCTTTCCTCTGATAGTGGGAGTCGTGTTCTTGTCGTGCGTTCTCTCATCGGGCCAACAGGCCGATACCCAAACCAACCCGCCGGACGCGCCGAAGCCGAGCGTCGCTGAGTCGAAAGGATTCTTCACGCGCTGGGCGGATTTTTACCGCCAGGACTGGTGGGGGACGACTGCTTCTTCGCCGGCCCCAGCGCGCCGCGGCCTTCCCTCGCCGCTCGATTCACCTCCCTTTCCTAACTCCGACTGGTCGTATGGCGGTTCTCCGGTGATTGGCGAGCCGGACTCGAACAGCTATCCGCTGATGACCGCCATCAACCAGGCCCGCAGCCGGACGAAAATTTACGGTTGGATCGATCCGACGCTGAACTTCAGCACTTCATCCCGTAGCAATGCGCCCGAAGCGAACGATGTCTACTCGAATCGCTTTGAGATGAATCAATTTGTTCTCTATGCCGAGCGGCTCCCGGATTCTGTGCAACGCGATCGCGTTGACTGGGGTTATCACCTCACGGCCCTCTACGGCACGGATTATCGCTACACGATCGCAAAGGGCTACCTGAGCGGCCAACTGCTGAACGATCACCACAAATATGGCTTTGATCCGACTCTGGAATATGTGGACGTTTACATCCCGCAGGTCGCGCAGGGAATGAACCTGAGGCTGGGCCGCTTCATCTCCGTGCCCGGCATCGAGGCCCAACTAGCGCCCAACAATTACATCTTCAGCCATTCTCTGCTTTATGCGATTGACCCCTTTACCGATACGGGGCTGATTGCGACGGTTAAGCTGAACGATCAATGGCTGGTGCAACTCGGCATCACCGGCAGTCATGATGTTGCCCTGTGGACTTCGGATGCGAAGCCTTCCGGTACAGCCTGTATGAGCTACACGACCAAGTCGGTGAATGACAATTTTTATATCTGCGCCAACGGAATCAACAACGGCGAGTACGCCTACAACAATCTGCAACAGTATGACGCCACCTGGTATCACAAGTTCTCAAAGACAGTGCACATGGCCACGGAAAGCTGGTATATGTACGAACGCGACGTGCCGGCTTTGGGAGGTACCATTCAGCCGGAAACGGGCGCGAACGCCGCATATTGCCTGCCCGGCGAGCAACGCTGCACCGCTCCGGAATATGCCATGGTCAATTTTCTGCAGAAGGAACTCTCGGCGCATAACTTCCTGTCATTTCGCAGTGACTTTCTCGACGACAAAAAGGGCCAGCGCACGGGCTACGCGACCCGATACTCAGAGAACACGATCATGTGGGGTCATTGGATGGGCACGACGGTCCAACTGCGCCCAGAATTGCGTTTCGAGCGGGCCTGGAACATGAAGGCTTACGACAACGGCCGACAACATAATCAGCTTACCGTGGCAAGCGATCTGATTTTTCATTTCTGAGCGGGAGTCACGCTCCGCGCTGTTGGGCATTACAAGATCGGCTCCGGCGAGGGGTAGCGCTGATTGTAGAAATGGCAGCCCGCAAGGAACAGAGCGGCGCCAGCATAGCTGAGGCAGAATGCCGGTGCGACAAAGATTCCCAGCTTGTTCACGATTCCTGCGGGACTCAAGTCGTAAGCATGGATCACACCGAAAAAAGAGAGCGCGGATCCCGCAAGCAACCAGCCAGCCGCGTGCAGGAATCGGCGATCGAGCATGTAAGCGATTGCCGCCGCCCACACCATGGAAACCAGAAGAGCGCCCTGGCTTAGGGCAATCAGTCCGTAGATCGCGAGTTCGTCTCCGAACCTCGGGGCCGCTTCGAGCAGACTCGACCCTCCTTTGCGCAATGCTGAATCGACAAGCTGCAATCCCCACGAAGCCAGCATCGGAAGCAAGCCGAATGCAACCGCGATGCAGTGTGACTTAGGCACCTCTTGAAAAGCCTGCGCCACCATCACCAGACCAAACCAGACGATCACGACTGCAACCACTTCAAGCGGGACGAAATGAAGAATCGGAGAGATTAATCCGGTCACGCAGATCAGGAGTACCGCGACGCCATTGAGGATCGAGTAGCCCACACGCGCCCCGTAGGCTTTGTGTGCCAGGTGGCCAAAATAAAGTGTGGTTGGAAACGGACTGCCGAATGTCGCAGCCGCCAGCGTGGCCAGGCCGTTCACGAGCAGCGATGGACGCGTGGCGTAATCGTCGCCCGCCACTTTGACACTTTCCAGAATCTGCAACGACACGATCGTATCGAGCGCGCCCATCGGCAGGACGATGGCAAGATATTCCCATCCCTGGTCATGACGCAGGAACTCGAAAAGATTGACTGGCTGAGGCAAATGAAAACCCAGGGGCGACAGCGGCGGAGGTGGCGGCAACGAATAGACGTGAAAGGCCTTCAGGACTGCGACCAGAATTACGCCAGCGACAATGCAGAGCAGCCCGCCGGGCATGCGGAAAGGCAGGCGAATCCTTGAACTGTAGACGGCAAGAATAATCACCGTCGGCAGCAGCGCCAATTCGGGCGTTTGAAAAATCCGGAGCACGAATCCCAGGCACAGAAATGCAATCGCGAGACCGGCCAGTGGACACAGGAGAGCTGCGAGTGGCGCGTGACGGCGCAGCCCATCGGTGCAGAACGCTCCGGCCGTTTGCACGATGCCGCTTAAGAAACATGCAAACAGACCGAGATGCCAGGCGAGTTGCGAATCGTGCGTCCTCTGGTAAGCGGGCAGCATGATCAGGAACACATAGGCAAATATGGTGGGCGTGTTGACGCCAAAGGGAATCGCGGTCACGTCCGTGCGGCCGGTTCTCACGGACAATCGCCGGGCTTGCCATGCGTAAAAGAGATTCCCGCCGAAGATGGAGAACGCAACTGCAGGCATGATGCGGCTGGCAACCATTTCCACGGGAAATCCGCAGAGTGGGGCGAGGCCCGCAATGAGCAGCAAGTCCGGGAAACCGCTGAAAAACAGTCCGAAAAAGCCGTCTAAATCCCCCGAGACAAACCACTGCCCGGGTCGGGGCGAGGAGGAAAGCGCGAAGCTTGCGGGGGCGCTCAAGCAGTACCGTACTTCAAACCAATTTTTGTTAGCCACCGCCGGTATGCGATCGCGGTGCGGTCCGAACGCAGGTGCAATTCGGCCTGCAAATCCAGGGGCAACAACTCCGGGCGCTGCGACTCCACGATTGGAATATCTTGTGCGCTCACCACGTCTTGGTAGCTTCGCAATTGGTCGTCGGAGGTTTCGGGGGAGTAGTTGAGTGCCATAATCAGCCAAGCCTGGCTCTCATGTTCGTCCACCGGCGTGACGGAATTGAAGATGGAGAATTTTTGTTGGTGATGGGATTTGAGAAAGTGGGCAGTCAAGGGGCGCAGGACCCGGTAGGTATATTTCACCTCCGCGGAGTGCCCGGTGCCATCGGGGTCGGGCTGCCACACAGGAATATCGCGAGCAATTATGCCGTCGGATGTGGTCTCGACTTCGTAGTCGCCCACTTCCGTGTGGCTGGGATCGCCGAGGAAACCGGCGTGGACAAAAGGAAAGTGTCCCACATCCAGAAAGTTCTCGATGATCCGCGGGCCCTTCGCCTTAAATACATAAGGACCCGCGCCCACTTTGCGAAATGAAACGTCATCCCATTCGGTGAACAGAGGTACGTCATCTTTGGGCGTGCCCAGACAGACCCAGATCAATCCGTATCGTTCCGAAACGCGATAGGTTGTGGCGCGTGCACGCTCCGGCGGCGGCTGTAAGGGATGCGCGGGGATGCGCACACATCGCCCGGAGGAATCGTAGGTCCATCCGTGGTAAGGACACATCAGGCACGCGTCCTGAATCCGGCCGCCGGAAAGTTTCGCTCCGCGATGGACACAAAGATCCTGCCATGCGCAAAGGCCTTCATTGCTCCACCACAACACTATGTCATGACCGAGGAGCCGCACCGACCGGACGTTTCCTGCTCCCGCGTCCGAAGATCGGGCTACGACGTGCCAATCGTTGACTAGAGTCGGATCATCGATCATATCGACAGGTCTATTGGCATTGCTGGGTATGATCTTTTCTAGCGCGGTACAAACTGCAGAGTGTACGCCATCTTCGGATCGAAAGGTTTCGCAATAATCTTCAGATCGAAGAGTTGTCCATACATCGTGGCCCAGCGCTCGGGAGTCATCTCCCCCAGTCGTGCACCGCTCGGATCCTCACCCGTAACGAAATGGCCGTCACGCAATGCCTGCCAGCTGAACTGCATCCAATCCGGATTCAATGCGGGATTCAATTTGGCAATCACAACGTGGGCGACAGCTGGATCGTTCAGGTAATCACGCCATCCCCGCAGCGACGCACGCACAAATCCGGCGACGATGTCTGGATGCTTCTCGAGAAACTCCTGCGTGGTAAACATTACGCGGTAGGGGCTGTATCCGGCGTCGCCGATAAGGAGAACACGCGTCTCGATGCCGGCCTGCCGTGCGAAGAAGGGCTCCGATGTAGGGAAGCATTGTTGGATGTAATTCGGATCGGCCACGAAATTGGCCACGCTGTAGGTGGCGGGAATCTCCACCACACGATTCAACTGATAACGCTTCACCAGATATTCGAACCAGGTGGATCCCGGTTTGACGGCCACCGTGTGTCCGTTGAGATCAGGAAATGAATGGATGGGTGAATCCTTCCGCACCATGATGCCTTGCGGATCGTGCTGCATGGTTGCAGCGACGGCGATCAGGGGCTGGCCGTCTGCGACCGCCTCCAGAATATGGTCCGACGCTATCATCCCGAACTGGGCCCCGCCGGAGGCGACCTGCTGGGTGACAGCGACGTAAGGCCCGCCGGGCTGAATGCTAACGTCGAGACCTTCGTCCCTGTAGTAGCCCTTGGCCAGCGCTGTATAGAAGCCGCCGTGCTCTGGCTGCGGATACCAATCCGCTTGCAGGATGACTTTGGTCAGGGGAGAGCTACCCGCCGGTTCGGTGGAGGATTTATGACAACCCTGCAGCAGACTTGCTACAAGAAAGATCACGACAAAGATCAGAAGGCTGGGCGTATTGGAAAACCGAAGTTTGCACATGAACCGCGGGCTCGGTAAAACGTGAACAGCAGCGTAGCACTGCCCCGTTGCTTCCCCCTTATAAGAAATAGTTATGCAGGCGAACGGATTTTCCGATTGTGACCAGCTGTCGCCAGCGTGCTAGATTGCCGGATGTGAACGACGACGAGAAACACATGCGCGAGCTCTATCAGTTCACTGCGCGCACGCTGGAGACGAAGCAGCCTGTACCTTTTGGCGCGATGATTGTGAGCACGCGCACAGGCAAACCGCTGATGAGAGCTACCAATGCCGTGCGGCGTGAGAACGATCCCAGCGCTCATGCCGAGGTAAGAACCGTCCGCCTGGCCTGCAAGAAGCTGAAGCGAACAAGTCTCGCCGGGTTTACGATGTACTCAACCTGCGAGCCGTGTCCCATGTGCATGGCCAACGCCCTATGGGCCAGGTTGGACCGCGTGGTGTTTGGCGCGACCATCGCAGACGCTAACCGCCACTGCTTGCAGATTCACATTCCAGCGACGGAAGTGGCACAGCGTGCGGACATGCCGTGTCCCGTGGAAGGCCCAGTGTTGCGCGACCTTTGCATTACGCTTTTTACGCACCCGAACATGCAGAAGGCCTTCCGCAAGTGGAGTACGGCCAACAACATTGCCAGCAAGAACGCTGTAGCAAAGCTGTAGCCCGCAACGAAACCGCACCACAAAGCGAGCGACTCAATGGATCCAATCCACCTCACGGCACTCGCTGCAATCCTCGGCGAGGACTCGCGCGTTCTCACGCAGCCGCAAGTGGTGGAACGGCTCTCGCGGGATTTCTACTGGTACTCACCGGTGCTGCGCAAACAGCTGGACGGCAAGGTGGCGGACGTGGCCGTCCAGCCTCTAAGCGCAAGCGAGATTCTAGGTGTTCTCCGTTATTGTCATGCGCACGATTTGCCCGTGACAGTGCGGGGTTCGGGTACCGGAAACTACGGGCAAGCCGTACCGCTGCACGGTGGCGTGGTGCTCGATCTCGCGCGCATGGATCGCATTGACGCGATTCAACCGGACGGCGTAGCGGTGTGCGAGCCCGGCGTGCGTTTGGGCGTACTCGAGAATGAAGCGCGCAAAGCAGGTTGGGAGATGCGCTGCTATCCCTCGACGATCGTCAAAGCGTCGCTGGGCGGCTTCCTTGGCGGAGGTTCGGGTGGAGTCGGCTCGGTGGCCCACGGAGGGCTGCGGGACTTCGGCACGGTGCGTATGCTCGAGGTGGTCACCATGGAAGGTGAGCCGCGACTGGTGCGGCACCAGGGCGAGGAGGTTCACGACATCCTGCACGCGTGGGGAACAAACGGCGTCATCACGCGCATATGGCTGGCGCTAACGCCGGCTGTGGAATGGTCGCAGTGTGGGGTTGCTTTCGACAATTTCGATTCTGCCTTCGACTTCAGCGAGCGCATCGCCACGGACGCATCGTGGACCAAACGGCTGGTCACCACGTTCGAGTGGCCGATTCCGTCGTTCTTCGCGCCAGTGCGGCGATATGCCCCGGAGGACAAAGCGCTGATCTTCTTTTTAATTGCCTCTGCGGAATGTGCGGCGCTCGAAGCGGCGGCGCGAGATGCGGGTGGAACCGTCACTTACTCCGGCGCATATCACGGTCTGCGCAGTACGCCGTTGCTCTCCGACTACACCTGGAATCATACGACGCTGTGGGCATTGAAGACGGATCCAGCCTGGACTTATCTGCAATGTGGGTTCGATCCAGCCACGGTGCGCGATCAATTCCGGCAATTGAAGGAACGCTTTGGCGACGAAATTCTTTTTCACATCGAGTTCATGAAAAACGGCAGCGGACAAGTGATTCCCGGCTCGATCCCGCTCGTCTACTACACCACCGAAGCGAGACTGAACGAGATGATTGATTATTGCCGTGGAATCGGCGTGTTCGTTGCCAACCCGCATGTGAACAACGTCGAAGGCGGAGGACGCTACCGCGCGGACAATGTGCAACTGCTTGCCAAGCAGCGCTATGACCCCAAGGGGCTGCTGAATCCGGGCAAGATGATTACTTTCAAGCCGGTAGATGCAGCGATTGAACCGGCGCCGATAGAAACGGTCCCCACGCGATGAAAACATTATCGATGAAAAATTGCCCATGAAGACATGGATCCCCGACAAGCGTAATTTCGCTTATCTGAACTGGAAACAGGTAGACGCGCTCTCCCGCGAGTCTACTCTGCTGGTGCTGCCGACAGCCGCGATCGAGCAGCACGGGCACCATCTTCCCCTGGCTACGGACACTCTCATCAACCACCTGCTGCTCGGCCACGCCCTGGACAAACTGCCGGTGGAACTTCCGGTATTTGCGTTGCCTGCGGTGCACTATGGCAAGAGCAACGAGCATATGGGTTTTCCTGGAACGCTTTCGCTGAGTGCCACTACGTTTATGGCGGTCCTGCGCGATTTGGGCTCCAGCATTTCAAAGGCTGGATTTCAAAAGCTCGTCCTCTACAACACACATGGGGGCAACACCGCGTTGATCGACGTGATGGCCCGCGACCTGCGCGCCGAGTTCGGCCTGCGGACTTTCGCGCTGCATGGTTCGGGCGGGATTTCGTTTGAAGGCCTAAGCCCTCAAGAAAAAGCCTACGGCTTCCACGCCGGCGAAGTGGAAACGGGATTGCTTCTCGCGTCCGTACCGGAACTTGTGGACCGCAATGCTTACACGACCAACTACATCGCGGATATCGCTCGTCCTGAACTGCTGTTGCCGGAGAACGCTCCTGCCACCTTTGCCTGGCTCACGCGCGACATCGCACCCAGCGGCGTAATGGGAGACCCCCGCCCCGCCACCGCAGAGAATGGCATGCGCTGGCTTGATCAGGCAGCGACGCGGTTGGCGGCGGCTCTGGGAGCCATGGCCCGCTATCCGAACCCGCAGACTCCATGAACAATACGACACTCGTGGATTGCGGCAACGGAGTGCACCTCGAACGCGGCGTGCGCTGCCGGATGTCCGACGGAGTGGAGTTGGTTTCCGATCACTATCATCCGCCGGAGGTTGGTCCGCATCCCACGTTGTTGATGCGCCAGCCTTACGGTCGCGACATCGCGTCCACCGTGGTCTATGCCCACCCTATCTGGTTTGCGCGACACAATTACAACGTCGTGATTCAAGATGTGCGCGGGCGCGGCGACTCCCAAGGGGAGTTCTATCCTTTTCGCAAGGAAGCGCGCGATGGCGCGGAAACTATCGCGTGGCTGCGCTCGCGGCCCGAAGCAAACGGCCGCGTCGGTATGTACGGATTTTCTTATCAAGGCATGACCCAACTCCTCGCCGCCGCCGAACAGCCGGAAGGTCTGGTATGCGTTGCTCCGGGCATGACGGCCGGCGACCTTTATCACGGCTGGTTTTATCACAATGGAGCTTTGCGTTTAGCTTCCAGCCTGGGCTGGGGACTGCAGATGTTGAAGGCAGATACGCGCCGTAAGCATTTGCGCGAAGCCAGCGACAGGCTGGAACAAGCCTGGACACACTTGGCGGAGCAGACTGGCGTTTTACCCTTTCGTTCTCATCCTGCGCTGCATGGCGAAGGCGTACCGCAATATGTGCTCGACTGGTTTGATCACACCGAGCCCGGCGAGTACTGGACATCCATGGATTTGAGCGGATCAGACCTGACCAGTCCGTTGAATAGCATCAAGGTGCCGGCACTTCACTTCTCGGGCTGGTACGACACTTATCTGAAGGGATCGATCGACGGTTTCGTAGCGTTGTGCGATCACGCAGGCAGCGTCTTTGCACGGCAACACCAATATCTGGTCGCGGGGCCGTGGATACACATTCCGTGGGGAGATCGGGTTGGTGCAGCGAACTTTGGAAACGAGGCGCTACTCGACACGGATTCGATTCTGCTCCGTTGGTTCAATCACTGGCTGAAGGATTCCGGAGAGTTCGCCGACGAACCTCGCGTCCGCCATTTCGTGCTGGGGGAAAACCAATGGCGTAAGTCCGACAGCTTTCCCACCAACGCAAATTATGCCCTGTATCTGCATAGTGCAGGCAAGGCGAATTCACGCAAAGGCGATGGCGTGCTCTCGACGATGCCGGCAGAGCCAGCAGAACCTTGCGACGTCTTTGTCTACGATCCAGAAGTGCCGGTGCTCGCGCCGGGCGGGCCAGCGGCACAAAGCGGGCAATTCGACCAGGCGTCGCTCGAGTTGGGCAACAATATGCTCGTCTACACGACAGCGCCACTGGCTTCGCCGTTGCGGATTTTTGGGGCGGCGCGCATCGTGATTTTCTGTGCGACCTCTTCCCCCCATGCGGACCTCACCGCGAAGTTGGTGCGAGTCCGGTCGAACGGCGCCGCAGAATTCATCTGCATCGGCATAGCGCGATCGACCTGGCTTTTCCGCCAATCGGGGCACGCCGCGGACACGATCAATCGCTGGGAATTCGAACTCGAACCTACATCCTGCGCCTTTGCGGTCAGCGACTGCGTGCGGCTTGAGATCGCGAGCAGCGCCTTTCCGCTCTACGACCGCAACCCCGGCAGCCGCGTGCCCTCGTGCCTGGCAACGTCATCGGACTGGCGACGGTCAACCCAGATCGTCTACCACGATCGCGATCATTGCTCGGTGCTCTACCTGCCACTGTGCGAACCAGAAAAGCGCGAGGCGGAAGCATGAAGCGCGAAGGCACAGTTCCCGAAGTCGAGTTCGACGGCGTTACCAAGCGCTACGGCAACGGACATGCAGTTCTGGAGGCGGTTAACCTGACGATTTTGAAGGGTGAATTTGTCAGCATCATCGGGCCTTCCGGGTGCGGGAAATCCACCGTGCTAAAACTGATTTCTGGATTGACCCTGCCCAGCGTCGGGACCATCCGCGTGGACGGCATGACGCCGGAGAACGCCAGAGAAACCGTTTCTTACATTTTCCAGGATGCGACGCTGCTGCCTTGGCGCACGGTGCGTCAGAATGTTGCTCTGGCGCTGGAACTGGAAGGCGCAAGCAGCCATCGCCGTGAAGAAAAAACCGGCGCCTTGCTTGATTTGGTCGGCCTGGGCGCTGTCGCTGGCGCTTACCCTCGCGAGCTTTCTGGAGGCATGAAGATGCGCGTTTCGATCGCACGCGCGCTGGCCACCAATCCGCGCCTTTTGCTTATGGACGAGCCCTTCGCCGCGTTGGACGAAATGTCTCGCGACCGTTTGAACGAAGAAGTCCTGCGCTTACGAGCGGAACAAAATTGGACTGCGGTCTTCGTCACACACTCGGTGGCGGAGGCGGTTTTCCTTTCCACACGCATCGTCGTGATGTCGCCAAACCCCGGGCGCCTCTACTCCGTGCTTTCAGTTGAGCTCCCTCAACCGCGCACCGCGGCGCTGCGCACCGCGCCAGCGTATGAAGAGCTGGTGGGCCGTGTTTCACACACATTACGGGAGGCTCGCGCGCAATGAAACAAAAACTGATCACGCTGGCCAACTCCCTCGCCGTTTTTGCGGCGCTGCTGGCTTTGTGGCAACTCGTTCTATGGGTGTTCCGCGTTCCGCCGTTCATGCTGCCTTCGCCGTGGGCCGTCGCACGGGCAGTTGGCCGACGCTTGCCTTCGTTGGGGACCGCGTTCGCCATCACCGGAGAGGAAGCTCTGGGCGGATTGCTCGCAAGCATCGTCGCAGGCGTCGCCATCGCATTGATCTTCGCCCAATCGCGCTGGATCCGGCGAATGCTTTACCCCTACACTCTGCTGCTGCAGACCGTGCCGATCGTTGCGATTGCGCCTTTGATTCTTATGTGGGTGGGCGCGGGCACTGCTTCCGTCACGCTGATCGCCTTTATCATTTCGCTGGCGCCGATTATCGCCAACACCACGCAAGGACTGGTCAGCGTCGAAGAGAACATGGTGCATCTTTTTTTGATGCATGGTGCATCGCGCGCGCAATTGCTGTTCAAGTTGCGGCTGCCTCACGCGGTGCCGTCGCTGTTCGTCGGGATCCGCATCGCCAGCGGCATCGCGGTGATCGGGGCGATCACCGGCGAACTTTATGCCGGGTCCAGCCGCGTAGGCGAAGGTGGGCTGGGTTACTCGATCTTGTATGCATCGTCACAGCTGCAGACTGACTACTTGTTTGCGCTGGTGCTGGCGGCGACCGTGCTGGGGTTCAGCTTCTTTTTTCTGGTCATGTTTTTCGAATGGTACTTTCTGCACCGCTGGCACGAGTCGGCGCGGACGCCAGAGGTTGAGTAGCCAAGACGAGTGAGCAACGCACGCCACACGACGGAGACCTGATCATGCTGCGACTGGAAACCAAAACCGGATGGTGGCTGGTGACGCATCCTGACCATGCGCGCCTGGCCGGAGCGTTTGCCGAACGCTGGGGGAACGATCGCTTCCTGGCGCCCGAGCCCCGTGCTCATGTGCTGAAAGGCATCTCGTGTCACGACGATGGCTGGGCCGCACGTGATGCTGCTCCACAGATCACGCGACAAGGGAAACCCAGCGCATTTTCGACGGAGCTAGTCGGCAAATATTCGGCCTTTGAGGAAATTGACTTGGCGGACTACCTGGCAGTACGTGACCGCGCCGTGCGCTTGATTGCTTCCGAGGATGCGTATGCAGCCGTGCTCATTTCCATGCATACCTACAGTCTCCTGAACGACCATGCGGACCGCTCGACGATTGCGCCCGATCAACTGCCTTTGCTCGATAAATTCCTCCTACAGCAGAAGGCTCTACAGCAATCGCTGCTGGCGCAGATTTGCTCTGACCCACGATTCACGCGGGAACAAGCCAGCGAGGCAGCCGTTCTCGATCATTTTCGGCTCCTGCAAGCTACGGATTATCTTTCCTTGCTCACATGTGTAGACTTCCGCCGACCCGCGCACCTGTTGCATCCTTTGCCATTGCGCGGCGGCGGACATAGCCGCGTGGAAGTACGGTCTGTGTCGACACGACACTTCATCCTCGATCCCTATCCCTTTGCCGAGCCGTCTCTAAACTTTCTTTTCCCCGCGCGACGGGTCGAAGGTGTCGTCTTCGAGTCAGCAGCAGAACTCCAAGATCATTACAACGACGCGCCGGTCGAGATGCTTTCGGTCACCGTGAGCGCGAACTGAGTCGCGCAAACCGAACCGCACGTCAGAGGGACTTACGGCAGCAGTGATACGTGCGCCGAAACTATCCGCCACCCTTCTGGGAAGCGCACCCACACTTGACTCTGTCTTCCAGAGACCGTCCGCGCGTTTACAGTGCGTTCGAATTCGAGCGTGACACTGCCATAGTCGCGTCCAAAAGTCACGACGTCCAGGCGCCGAATCGTTCGCGCCAGATTTACGGGTGCGCGGCTCTTGCGAAAGGCCGCGATCTCGTCAATGCCATGGAGATTCTCCGTCACGCCGAAGCGCATGGCGTGCGGCGAAGCCCAAAACATTTGCGTCAAAGTCTCGGCGTCGTTGCTCACCAGGGCGGTTTCGTACCGGGGGTAAAGCGCCAGCAGTTCGGCAACAATTTCAGGGTCGTTGATATGCATAGGTCGGAAAAAAGTTCGGAAAAACTTTCAGAACAAGGTTCAGAAAATGTTCACGAATGCTTCAGAAAAGCCTCCGTGCAGGTAAAACATGTTTGGGAATCGCTGCGCTCACCGTGAACATCGGTTCGTTCACCACCTGGCTCAGCCGCAGATGCATCGCAACGCTGCAAAGCAAATAAGCATGGACTGCAGTGAACTTCCAGCGATCTACCAGCAGATCGATCATGCGCGAAGTTGCTGCGCGCGCCGCACCAACGGCATCACTACCAGACTCGACGACAATCCACGCCTCCGCTTCCGCATGCACCGGATAGGTAGCCGACTCGATGATAGGACCTGGCAGCGATCGTTGCTTGTGCAAGTGGAATCGCAAGGTCACATCGGCCGGGCACTCGATGCCATTGATGCAGACTTCTCCGTCGCCCTGCGCGGCATGGGCGTCGCCAGCAGAAAAAAGAGCTCCGCGGTTCAGCACCGGCAGATAAAGAGTGGCGCCTTGCGACAACTCACGAACGTCCATGTTGCCACCGAAGATTCCCGGGGGCCGCGTGCGAAATTCTCCATCCTCGGCGGGGGCAACTCCCATGACGCCACAGAACGGGCGAAGAGCGACCACAGCGGGCGCAAGTGATCGGCTGACCGCACCGTCGAGTTGCCAGTGAAACAGATATGGCTCTGAAAAGCGCTCTTTGAGAAAACCAAGTCCCGCAATCACGCTCGACCAGCCCCAGCTCTTGTGCGCCACTTCGAGCACGTCGATCTGCAGCACGTCGCCGGGTTCGGCCCCTTCCACGAAGATAGGCCCGGTGAGCGCGTGAATGCGTCCGCGATCGATCTTGAGGAATTCCGCCACGTTCATGGCGGAGTGCACCTGCGCTCCACTCGAATCGAGGCACGCCAGATGAATCGTGTCACCGGGAGTTGCGCGAAGTCGTGGTTCGAGCGCGCGATTCCAGCGCGAGTGAGTCGGCTCAGCAGATAGGGTGAGTTCGGCCATCAGCGCTCGATCTCCACCGTCATCTGCACTTCGACAAGCGCGTTGCGCGGCAGGGCAGAAACGCCGATGGCAGCGCGCACATGACGGCCAGCCTCGCCAAGCACCTCGACAAGCAAGTCCGACGCTCCATTGATGACCTTTGGCGAATCCGCAAAACCAGCGACCGCATTGACGTAGCCGTTGACGCCGACAATCCCTTTTACCGGATCGAGCGACCCAAGATGGCGCTTCAGCACCCCGAGTTGGGTCAGCGCGCAGGCCCGAGCTGCCGCGTACCCTTCATCCACTGTGCGATCGAGGCCGACGGTTCCCGTGATCACTCCTTCGGCGTTGGTGGAGATCACGCCAGAGAGATAAACCACGCGGCCGACTGTCTTCGCGGGAACAAAATTACCGCCGGGCGCCGGCAAAGCTGGCAGAATGATGCCTAGATCTTGGAGTCGCCTTTCTATTTCTGTTGCCACGGTCTCCGCTTCCTCCGCGCTTCGAATGAACGTCAATCTACCACACTGCCGTTGGTGATAACTTTTCGCAGCGAGATTCCACTTGCATCTGGCGTTCTGCACGCTAACATGGCCCATGCAACCACCTCTGATTGGCCTGCTAGCCGCTGCAGTCCTGCTGGCCGCGAGCCTGCCGCGGCAAAATGCGCAACTAGCTTTCGACCAGGCTGCAACTACCGCTGCGGCGAAGCCCCTTCCCGTGCTGCGTGTCGAACGAGCGTCCCCTTCCGATCTTGAGTTAAGCGGCGACCTTGCGGGTATGCCACCGGGCACAATTCGTTACCTGACGCGCGAGGACCTGCTAACGTTGCCCCAAGTCAGCTACACCGTGACAGACGATGCAAACTTCACCGGTCCGACGCAAATCACGGGCGTTCTGCTGGAGGAGTTGACTCGAAAGCTCGCCGCTGCCCCGGAGTCCGACATGCTGGTCGCGATTTGCGACGACCAGTACCATGCCAATTATCCGCACGCCTACATTGCCGAGCATCATCCTGTTCTGGTGTTGAACATCAACGGGCAGTCCCCTGATGGATGGCCGAAGGATCACGAAACTCACGGCTACGACATGGGTCCGTACCTGATTTCGCATTCCAAGTTTTCGCCCGCCTTTGAGATTTTCTCGCAGCCTGACGAAGCACAGATTCCCTGGGGCGTGGTGCGGCTCGATTTTCGAAACGAAAAGACGGTCTTCGGCGCGATCGCGCCACGTGGACCGCAGGCGGCGAGCGCACCGGTGCAGGCGGGTTACCGCATCGCGCAGCAGAATTGTTTTCGCTGCCACAACATGGGCCAGGAAGGCGGAATGAAGGCCGGACATCCCTGGCTTGTGCTCTCGGCCTGGGCCGCGGCTTCTCCAAAATACTTCGCCGACTACGTGCGCAACCCGCAGTCCGGGAATCCACGCGCTCAGATGCCAGGCAATCCCGGTTATAACGACGCCACAATCGGCGCGCTCATCGCCTATTTCAAGACCTTCTCCCCGTCAGCCCAGGAAAAACCGCAGCCTCAGGAGCCGCGTGAGAAAGAAAAACCATGACGCTACGCATTGCCAAGATGCTTATGGTCTTCGCAGTGGCGGGTTTCTATTCGTTCGTCGTCCTCAACAACACGACGGACTACGATTCGAACTACCAGTTTGTACGCCATGTCTTGATGATGGATTCCACCTTTCCCGCCAACCGCGGAATGTGGCGGGCGCTGAATTCGCCGGCGTGGCACACTTTCTTCTACGTCTCGATCATCGCGTGGGAAACCATCACGATGATTCTCTGTTGGTGGGGCGGGCTGAATCTGGCGCGAGCTTTGCCGGGCACCGCAATCGCGTTCAATCATGCCAAGCGCGTGGCCGTTGCGGCGCTCACCTGTGCTCTCCTGATGTGGTTGGTCGCCTTTCTGAGCGTGGGCGGTGAGTGGTTCCTGATGTGGCAGTCGAAGTCGTGGAACGGTCAGGATGCAGCCTTCCGCACCTTCACCGTTGTCGGCATAGTGTTGCTGCTCGTGGCGCAGCCAGACGGCGAGGGGCAACCTTAGCCCTCGGCACCTTAGCCCTCGGCCGTTGACACCCTACATCCTACTGCTCGATCGTCGTCTCCGACTTGGCGGGTTTTTGCCTCACCTGCTGCGTGGTCGGCAGTTGCGAACGATCCCATCCGCCACCCAGAGCCTCAACCAAGGCCACAGAGTAAGTCATCTGCTGTACTTGAAGACCGTTGAGAGTCTGCTGGTCCGCCAGAACCGTGACCTGCGCGATCAGCACGTCGACGTAGGGATCGACGCCAGTGTCGTACCGTGCCTGTTCGAGCTTGAGGTAGGTTTGAGCTGAGTCCACTGCCTGCTGCTGCTGCTGAATCTCTTTGGATAAAATGCGGACTTCGGCGAGAGCATCTTCCACTTGTTGAAACGCGGTGAGCACCGTCTGACGGTAGCTGGCAAGATCCGCATTGTAAGTTGCGACATTTTGTTGAACGGTAGCGCGGCGCAATCCGGCGTCGAAAATGGTTTCCGAAAGCGACGCGCCGATGGACCAGAAACGGCTCGGCCACGCTAGCCAGGTACTGAATGCTGAACTTTCGAAGCCACCGGCCGCGGTCAAAGTCAGGTTTGGGTAATAAGCGGCGTAAGCAATCCCGATCGCAGCGTTCGCTTCGGCCATGGTGCGCTCGGCAGCCGCGATGTCGGGCCGGCGCTCCAGCAGTTCCGAGGGCACGCCGACCGGAATCGGCGGCGGAGCAACGGTCATTGGCTTCACGGGGATGGAGAAGTTGGAAGCAGTCTGGCCCAGAAGGACGGCGATCGCGTGCTCATACTGTGCTCGCGCAACTCCAACATTGGTTGCGCCCGCCTGCGCGTTGCGCAGCGTGGTTTCAGCTTCCACCACGGAGATCTGGTCGTCGATGCCAGCCTCATAGAGCGAACGGGTTAGTTCGTACTCCTTCTGATCTGCCACAACGGTATCGTCATAAATTTGTTGCAGCTTGTCCTGGCCGCGAATCTCGAAAAAATACTCTGCCAGGCTGGCCTGCTCGGTGAGACGCTCGTTCTCGAGATCGGCCGCGCTGACTTGGGCAGCATATTGAGCCTGGCGCACCGTGTTGCGGACCTTGCCCCACAGGTCGGGTTCCCAGGACGCTTCGAGCGGCAACGAATAGACGGTACTTTGCAGTTGCTTGGCGGCGGTGCCCGCGCCGGACGTATTGACGGGGGTCGTGTTCAGGTTTCCGGAAGTTCGCGACCGGGTGAACGAAGGTGCAGTCGTCAGCGTAGGAAAGTATTGCGAACGAGCCTCGCGGACCACGGCGCGGGCTTCCATGAAGTTCTCGAAGTATTGTTTGATGTTCTGGTTGTTGATATCCAGTTGGTCTTCGAGCGCGTTCAGCTCAGGATCGTTGAAAATCTCCCACCATTTGCCGCGCAGTTTGGCGTCCGCAGGCTGTGCCACCGTCCAGTCTCCAGAGTCTTTGAACTGGGTAGGGGATTCCTTGTAAACGGCAGCAGGCGCCGGCGGTCGAGGGGGATGATATTTCGGTCCGACTACGCACCCCGGCAGAACTAACAGCAGCGCAGCCGCACCCAGTTGAATCATGCCGTTTACTGGTTTTCGCGTGATGATCTTCATAACGTTTCTGCCTAACCAATACTGCTAACTAATTCTGCCTGACCCACCATGCAGTCGAGCGTTCAGTCCAACGTTCCATTCATCGGGTTAGCTGGCTTCGGGAGCCGGGGATCCGGGTTGCACTGTTTCCCCTCCCGCGAAGCGCAGCCGCAGCCGGTCGAATGACAAATAGACCACGGGCGTCGTATACAGCGTCAGCATCTGACTCAAAATCAGCCCTCCTACAATCGTGATGCCGAGGGGCCGGCGGAGCTCAAACCCTGTGCCCGTTCCGAGCGCCAGCGGCAAAGCGCCCAATAACGCAGCCATGGTCGTCATCAGGATGGGGCGGAAGCGCAGCATGCACGCTTCAAAAATCGAGTCTTCCGGGCTTTTTCCCTCTTCGCGCTCTGCCTGAAGGGCGAAATCGATCATCATGATGGCGTTCTTCTTAACAATTCCGATCAGCAGCACAATGCCAATGATCGAGATGATGTTCAGATCCTGCCCGAACAGCATCAATGCGAGCATCGCGCCTACGCTCGCTGACGGCAGAGTGGAGATGATGGTGAGAGGATGAACCAGGCTTTCATACAGAATGCCGAGAACGATGTAGACCGCCAACAGCGCCGTCAGAATCAAAACCGGCTCAGTGCCGAGCGATTGCTGATAGGCCTGCAACGTACCGGCATAAAAGCCTTGCAGTGTCGAAGGCGCGCCCACCTGTTTTTGCATCTGGCTGATGCTCGATGTCGCCTGGCTCAAAGACACGTTCGGAGCAAGGTTAAAAGAAACGGTGACCGAGGGAAATAAGCCCGTATGGTTGACGGCCAGCGGGGTTGTATTAGCGTGGCCCTTAGCCACGGTGACCAGCGGAATGTTGCCGCCACCGGAGGTATGGAGATAAATGTCCTTCAAACCTTCTGGGGTTTGCCAATACTCAGGCGCGACTTCCAACACCACGTAATACTGATTCAGCTGGGTGTAGATGATGGAAACTTCCGACTGGCCGAATGCGCCGTACAACGTGGAATCGAGCGACTGTGCCGTGATGCCGAGCTTCGCCGCCGTGACGCGATCGTAGTCCATCACCTCATCCAGGCCGCCGTTCTGCTGGTCTGAGCTCACGTCCTGCAGGCCGGGCAGGTGCTGCATCTGGTTCAGAATAGTCGGCGCCCATTTGGAAAGATCCTGCACATTGTCAGATTGCAGCGTGTACTGGTACATGGCATTGCTCGACCGTCCGCCGATGCGCAAGTCCTGAGAGGCCTGCAGGAACGCCGAAGCTACCGGCAGATGGTTCAATTGAGGGCGGAGTCGGCTGATGATCTGCGGGGCGGTCACTTGGCGTTCCGCCAGCGGCTTAAGAGCAATGTAGACGGAGCCGGTATTTGTGGCTCCGCTGCCACCAGCAACCGCAAGGACATTCGCGACGGCAGGGTCTTTCTTGATTACCGCGCCGATCTGCCGAATGGAATCGTCCATCGCCGGAAAAGATGAATCCTGTGGTCCTCGAACGCTGCCCTGGATGACTCCTGTGTCCTGCACCGGGAAAAAGCCTTTGGGGATTTTGACGATGAGCCACACATTCAGCGCGATGGTGGCGGCCAGTACGATCAGAATGAGAACGGGATGGTCGAGCGCCCAATGCAGGCTGCCGCGATAAAGCGACAGCACCCAGTCAAAGAAATTCTCGCTGGCCATGTACATGCGCCCGTGTTTTTCCGCGCGCTCGTTCTTCAAAAGGAAGGCGCACATCATGGGCGTTGTGGTGAGGGAGATGATCATGGACACCAGCACAGCCGTCGAAAGAGTGACGGCAAATTCGCGGAAAAGCCGGCCGACGATTCCGCCCATCAACAGCAGAGGGATAAAGACGGCAATGAGCGAAATGCTGATGGTGAAGACGGTGAAACCGATTTCTTCGGCACCTTTCAGCGCCGCGGCAAAGGGCTTCATGCCGTTTTCCAGATGGCGCGCGATATTTTCCATCACCACGATGGCATCGTCGACCACAAATCCGGTAGCAATGGTCATGGCCATCAGCGAGAGGTTGTCCAGGCTATACCCAAACATGTACATCACCGCGAAGGTACCGACCAGTGAGACCGGCACCGCGACCGCGGGAATGAGCGTGGCGCGGCCATTGCGCAGGAAGACGAACACCACGACGATGACGAGGCCGATCGAAATAAGCAGCGTCCGCTCCACATCGCCGACCGAGGCTCGGATGGTAGTGGTGCGATCCAGAACGATGGTGGTCTCGATGCCGAGCGGAATGGATGCCTGAACATACGGAAGCTGCGCGCGTATGCGGTCGACAGTATCAATAATGTTGGCGCCGGGCTGGCGGAAGATGATGACCGTGACCGACCGCTTGCCGTTCAAATAGCCTGCAGCACGAACGTTCTGCACCGAGTCCGTCACCTGAGCAACATCGGAGAGACGGACAGCCGCGCCATTTTTATAACCGACCACGATCGGCTTGTAGTCTGCGGCGAGCGAGATCTGGTCATTGGCAATAATGTCTGCGGTCTGTATGCCGTCCGTGATTTGGCCTTTGGCCAGGTCGGAGTTCTCGAGGCTCAGCACCGATTGCAAATTCGCCAAGGTGAGACCATAGCTGGCCAACTGCGTGGGATTTGCATCCACGCGTACGGATGGCAACGCGCCACCTCCGACGACCACCTGCCCGACACCTTGTATCTGCGACAGCTTTTGTTCGAGGACGGTGGAAGCCTCGTCATACAGTTTCGCGGGTCCGAATTTGTCGGAGGTGAGGCCGAGAATCATGATTGGCGAATCTGCGGGATTCACCTTGCGATAGGTCGGATTGCCCGGCAGGTTGGCGGGCAGATAGGTACGCGCCGCATTGATGGCAGCCTCCACATCGCGTGCCGCACCGTCAATGTCGCGGCTCAGGTCGAACTGAATGGTGATCGATGTGCTGCCCAGCGAGCTCGAAGAGGTCATTTCCGTTACGCCGGCAATATGACCGAATTGCCGTTCGAGAGGGGTGGCGACGGAAGACGCCATAATGTCAGCGCTGCCCCCCGGCAGGCTTGCACTCACTGAAATAGTGGGAAAGTCGACCTCGGGCAGGGGCGCCACCGGCAGCACTTCAAACGCAATTGCTCCAGCCAGGGCGACCGCCACTGTGAGCAGGGTCGTAGCCACCGGCCGGTGAATGAAGGGTTCGGAAATGTTCATGCCGGCTCTGCCTGTTCTGCGTTTCCGGTTTCTTCTTGGCTCGACTTGGACCCAAAGCGCTGCGCCAGATTGTCAAAAAAGATGTAGATGACAGGCGTGGTGTAGAGCGTGAGCGCCTGGCTTAGCAGCAATCCGCCCACCATGGCGATGCCCAGCGGCCGGCGCAACTCGGAGCCAAAGCCAGTTCCGAGGGCCAGGGGCAACCCACCCAGCAACGCGGCCATGGTCGTCATCATAATGGGGCGGAAGCGCAGCAGGCAGGCTTCGTAGATTGCCTCCGTCGCATTCTTTCCATGCTGTCGCTCTGCTTCGAGCGCGAAATCGACCATCATGATGCCGTTCTTTTTCACGATGCCGATCAACAGTACGATCCCAATGATCGCGACGACGCTCAGGTCCTGGTGAAAAAGAAGCAGCGCGAGGAAGGCTCCCACGCCCGCTGAAGGCAGCGTAGAGAGAATCGTAATCGGATGGATAAAGCTCTCGTACAAAACCCCCAGCACGATGTAGACCGTGACCAGAGCGGCAAGAATCAGCAGCGGCTCATTGGAAAGGGAATTCGTGAAGGAGGCCGCGGTACCTTGAAAGCCGGCCTGCAGGCTGGCGGGCATGTGCATATCTTTCTGCACTTTGTCGACGGCCGTAATCGCTTCGCCCAGCGCGGCACTCGGGGAAAGATTGAACGACACGGTGATGGCCGGAAATTGACCCTGGTGGTTGATGGACAGCGCCTCGGTCGTATTCTCAAAGTGCGAAAATGCACTCAGCGGCACGGCGTTGCTCAGGGTTGAACTGGTCGTGCCGGCGGAGTTCGCCCCGGTGCTCGACCGGGTCGAAGCGCTGGGGGAAAGCGCGTTCGCCGGAGGAGCCAGCGTATTGGCCGACGGCGTGTACAGCACCGAAGTCGTTAACGCGTTAGAGCCCGCGGCAGAGGCTCCCGAGGACGCGAATGAGGTAGACGCACCGGCACCGGTTGCGCCCGAAGACGCATTGGACTGGATATAGAGATGGTTCAACTTGTTCGGGTCCAACTGGAACTGCGGCTGGCTCTCGAGAACAACATGGTACTGATTGACTTGCGTGTACATGGTGTTGATCTGCCGTTGACCGAAGGCGTCATACAACGTGTTATCGATGGTCGTCGGCGCAATGCCGAATCGCGAGGCGGTCACCCGGTCAATCACCAACGATACCGCTAGTCCTCCTGTTTGTTGATCGGTGGCAACATCTTCCAGTTCCGGCAGCTGCTTCAGCCGGCCGACGAAACGGTTCGTCCAGTCATTGAGTTCATCGGCATTCGGGTCTTCGAGCGTGTACTGGTATTGCGTGCGGCTCACCCGGTCGTCCACGGAAATATTCTGTACCGGTTGCATAAACAGCTGTATGCCCTGAACTTTGTCGAGCCTTGAACTGAGTCGGCGGATTACGTCAGAAGCGCTCATTTTGCGCTGGTCGAGCGGCTTCAGATTGATCGAAATTCGGCCACTGTTCGTGGTTGTGTTGGTTCCATCTGCGCCGATAAACGACGAAAGACTTTCGACGGCTGGGTCATCCAGAATTACCTTTGCCAGTTCCTGCTGCTTCTCGGCCATGGCCTTGTAGCCAATCGTCTGCGGCGCCTGCGAGATGGCCTGGATTACGCCCGTGTCCTGCACCGGGAAAAATCCTTTGGGGATGATGATGTAAAGAAAAATCGTGAGCAGCAACGTGCCCAGCGCGACGAACAGAGTAATTGTTTGGAAGCGAAGGACAAATTTGAGCGTGCGGCCATAGAACGCGATCATCCCCTCGAAAGCGCGTTCCGAGGCCCGATAGACGCGTCCCTGCTGCTCTTTTGGCTGGTGGCGCAGAATCCGCGCGCTCATCATGGGCGTGAGCGTAAGTGAGACCACCGCCGAGACGACGATAGTGACAGCGAGTGTCACGGCAAACTCTCGGAACAGGCGCCCCACCACGTCGCCCATGAATAACAGTGGAATCAGCACGGCAATGAGCGAAACAGTCAGCGACAGAATGGTGAAGCCAATCTGTTCTGCGCCCTTCAGCGCCGCTTCCATGGGCGCCTCACCCTCTTCAATGTAGCGTGAGATGTTCTCGATCATCACGATGGCGTCGTCCACCACGAAGCCCGTCGAAATGGTCAGCGCCATCAGCGATAAGTTATCCAGACTATAGCCAAGGATGTACATCGCGGCGAAAGTGCCGACTAGCGAAAGCGGTACAGCCACGCTCGGGATGATGGTGGCGTAGAGACTTCGCAAGAAGAGGAAAATGACCAGCACGACAAGCCCGACTGTCAACATCAGTTCAAATTCAACGTCGGAAACCGATGCTTCGATCGCGGTCGTAAGATCTGTGAGCGTGGTCACCTGAATGCCCGTGGGCAGATTAGCCTGAAGCTGCGGCAACAGTTGCTTGATGCTCTTCACCACGCTGATGGTGTTGGCCCCGGGCTGACGCTGGACGTTCAGAATCACGGCGGGGGTCTGATTCATCCATGCCGCCTGATTGTTGTTCTCTACGCCATTCACGACCTGCGCCACGTCGGTCAGCATCACCGGCGCACCGTTACGGTAGGCCACTACTACTTTCCGATAATCGTCGCTGGTGACCAGTTGATCGTTGGCATCGATTTGGTAATCCTGGCGTGGCCCGTCAAAGTTCCCTTTGGCCGCGTTCACACTGGCCTGGGTCAGAGCCGTGCGCAGATCCTCCAGGTTGATGCCGTAAGAAGACAGGGCCACAGGGTTGGCCTGAATGCGGACCGCGGGCTTCTGGCCGCCGCTGATCGTTACCAGTCCGACTCCGCTGAGCTGAGAAATTTTCGGTGCCAGGCGCGTATCCACCAGGTCCTCCACCGCAGAAAGCGGCATGGAGTTCGAGGTGATCGCCAGTGTAAGCACCGGGGCATCTGCGGGATTCGTCTTGCTGTAGATCGGCGGCGCCGGCAGGATGGAGGGCAACAAACTCTGTGACGCGTTTATGGCGGACTGCACTTCTTCCTCAGCAACATCAATATTCAGGCTGAGGTTAAACTGCAGCACAATCACGGACGTGCCACCGGAACTGGTGGACGTCATCTGGCTCAAACCCTGCAACTCGCCGAATTGGCGCTCCAGCGGCGCCGTTACCGTCGTCGCCATCACGGTCGGGCTCGCGCCGGGATAGAACGTGAGCACCTGAATGGTCGGATAATCAACTTCCGGCAACGCGGAGACCGGCAGCTGCGTAAAGCCGACAATCCCGACGAGAAGGATTGCGACCATCAGCAGCGCGGTTGCTACTGGCCGCAAGATGAACGGACGTGATGGACTCACGGGGCGCTGCTCCCGCTCGTATCGCCCGCCGCTGGCTTGGTCGCAGCTTTGTTCGAAACGGCGACTGCTAGGTTGTCCTGCAACTTATCGAAGCTGCTGTTGGCCACAATGTCGCCCGGATTGACGCCGTCCACCTGCGTGAGCCCCCCATCTGCGACTCCCGGCTTTACGCTGCGCATATGGGCAACGTCGTTTTGAATCACGTACACGAAGGATGCCTGGCCATTTTGCTGAATAGCTGAAGCTGGAATCAGCGTCACGTTCTGCAGCGTATTCACCAGCAGCCGTATGTTCACAAACTGGTTCGGGAAAAGCACATCATTCTTGTTCGCGAACACGGATCGCGCCTTCACGGTTCCCGTCGTGGTGTCGATCTGGTTATCGAGCGTCAGCAGCCTCCCGGTAGCGATCTTCTTTTGCGCAGTACGATCAAAAGCATCGACGGGAAGCTTGGCTCTTTTGCGCAGGCGGGCTGCAACCGGTCCGAGGCTGTCTTCCGGGATCGTGAAGATCACCGTGATCGGATCCAACTGCGTGATGACTGCGAGAGTGGTCCCTCCAGAGGCCTGCACTACGTTGCCCGGATCCACCAACCGCAACCCCACGCGGCCGGCGATCGGCGCAGTAATATGGCAATAGTCAACTTGAATCTGGTCAAATTGCACCGTGCCTTGGTCGTTTTTTACGGTGCCCTCGTCTTGCAGCACAAGCTTTTCCTGGTCGTCCAGAATTTGCTTCGCGATGGCGTTGCGTGCCCACGCGGTACGGTAGCGTTCCAAGTCCATCTGTGCCTGGGCAAGGATGTTCTGGTCTCGCTCCAGCGCGCCCTGGGCCTGCAAGAGATTCGCGCGGTACTGACGCGAGTCGATATCAACCAGCGGATCGCCCTTACGGACCACCTGGCCCTCTGTATAGTGCACGGCAATGACCAGGCCATCCACCTGGCTCGTGATCGAATCGGTATAGACCGGAGTGACGGTACCGATTTCATCCAGGTAAACTCCGATGTTTCCTTTGGAGGCGGTCGCGGTCGTAATGTTGATTTTCGGCGGAGCGGCCTTGGGCTTTTTCGCGCTATCGTGCTGGCGCCACAGCATCATGACCACAAGCGCCAGAATGAGCAGCAAGATAATCCCCACGACAATCCACAATCCTTTGTGCCGTTGAGTTGCCGTTTCGTAAGCCGGGAGTTGATGGTCACGCTCGATGAAAGGCTGCTCTTTCGTGTCAGCGGTCAAAAGGAGTCTCCTTGGTCACGATCGCAATTGTTCGAAATTATAGCTGCGGAGCCCCAATTTCGATTCGCAATCGAGGCGACAGGTTGTTTTCGTGTCGGCGAGTTCCAAGGTGAAACTTTCTGCACACAACGCGAATCAAAAGTGAACCCCGAGTATGCTAGAGAGAGTAGTTGGTCCGCGTACACTGACGTGGGGATGAAGCGGACGCGCGGGGCACCGAAGTCTTCCTGACGCTTACCTCGTAAATCCTTACCAGTGAATCCTTACCGCCCGGAGGGGGCCGAAAACAGAATGCCAGTGCACGAAGAACTTCTGCAGGAGTTTCAGGGCTTTGTCAAAACCGCTCCCACGGCCCAGGCCGTCATGGTTCATATCGCGCAGCGTCTGCACGAAAAGATGACGCGTTATAACTGGGTAGGGTTTTATCTCGTCGATCCGGCGGATTCCGGCGTCCTGCTGGTCGGGCCTTTCACGGGCAGCTTCACGCCGAACGCTCGCATTCCCCTCAACACCGGACTCTGCGGGGCTGCGGCCACCAGCGGACAAACGGTTGTAGCCCATGATGTGGCAAAAGATCCCCGTTACCTAGCCGGATCGCCGCTGGTGAAGTGTGAAATCGTTGTTCCCATCCTGGTGAACAACAAGCTGGTAGCTGAGTTCGATATCGAGAGCTATTTTACCGGCACGTTCACGAAGCCAGAGCAAGACTTTGCCGAAGCCTGCGCCGCCCTGGTCGGATATGCACTTGCAGAAAAGGCGGGCGCCTGAGTGCCGGGCTACGCATAGTACGAGAATCGTTGTAACCAGACGTTCATCACAGGAGAGTACACTCTGACGATTAGAGAGCAGCATTAGGCCCCGTCCGCCACTCAGCCAACTTAAAGCATCAGCCAAGTCTCAGGAGTCATCTTATGAGCACCCTCACTTCAAATATCTCCTCCGAAATTTCTTCTCTCACTCCGTACGGTGAAACCCGATCCACCATCGCCGGAAAACCGCTTGGCGCCGAGGAGTTGCGCAATACGAACGTTTACTGGCGTGCCTGCAATTACCTCAGCCTGGGCATGATTTATCTGTTCGACAATGTTTTGCTGTCGGAGCCGCTGCGGCCGGAACACATCAAGAATCGGCTGCTGGGTCATTGGGGATCGAGCCCGGGCTTGTCGTTCATCTACGTTCACCTGAACCGGCTCATCAAGAAATACGACCTGGACATGATTTTTCTGGCGGGCCCGGGCCATGGCGCTCCGGGCGTTCTCGGTCCTGCCTACCTCGAAGGAACCTACTCTGAGGTGTATCCGGAAAAAAGCCAGGATGCGGAGGGGCTGCGGGAATTCTTCCGGCAGTTTTCTTTTCCGGGTGGCATCGGGAGTCACTGCACTCCCGAAACGCCGGGGTCGATCCATGAAGGCGGAGAACTTGGCTACGTCCTGTCCCATGCCTGCGGCGCCGCGTTCGATAACCCCGAACTGATCGTGGCCGCGGTCGTGGGTGACGGAGAATCAGAGACCGGCCCTCTCGCAACTTCCTGGCACATCAACAAGTTTCTAAATCCTGCTCGGGATGGCGCGGTGCTTCCGATCCTGCATCTCAACGGCTACAAGATTAATAACCCAACGTTGCTGGCGCGAATCACGCATGAGGAACTGGAAAACCTGCTTCGCGGGAACGGCTGGACGCCCTATTTTGTAGAAGGCTGCGATCCCGAGAGCATGCATCAGGCGATGGCGGCGACCGTGGAGCATTGCGTTCTGGAGATCAGGGAGCTTCAGTCCGCGGCGCGCACGCAAGGCGCGCAGGCGCGGCCGCGTTGGCCCATGATCGTGTTGCGCTCGCCGAAGGGCTGGACTGCGCCGCGCGAACTTGAGGGTCACTGGCTGGAGGGCTTCTGGCGAGCTCACCAGGTGCCGCTGCCCAATGTGAAGAAAGATCCCGAGCAGCTTCGAACCCTCGAGGCATGGATGCGCTCCCTGAAGCCTGCAGAATTTTTTGACGGTAGCGGCAAGTTAGTAGCTCAACTCAGAGACTTGCCGCCTCGGGGAACCCGCCGCATGAGCGCGAATCCGCATGCGAATGGCGGTCGACTCAAGAAGGCCTTGCGACTCCCGGATTTCCGCGAGTACGGCTGCAAAGTCGATAAACCGGGCAAAATCCAGACGGAGAACATGCCCCCGCTCGGCGCGCTATTGCGGGACGTGATGAAGCTGAACATGAGCAACTTTCGAGTTTTCGGTCCGGACGAAACCACGTCGAACAAGCTCGACGCGATTTACGCAGTCAGCAAGAAATTCTGGATTGAGCAGTTCTTCCCCGAAGACAAAGATGGCGGCGAACTTGCCACTGACGGCCGGGTCATGGAGATGCTCAGCGAACACACCATGGAGGGGATGCTCGAAGGTTATCTGCTCACCGGAAGGCACGGTTTTTTGTCATCGTATGAGGCCTTTGTGCACGTCATCGACTCCATGTTCAACCAACACGCCAAGTGGCTTGAGATTTGCCGCCACTTGTCGTGGCGCGAGGCCATTGCGTCCCTGAATCTGCTGATCACCTCAACCGTGTGGCGACAGGATCATAACGGCTTCACCCATCAGGATCCGGGCTTCCTCGATGTGGTCGTCAACAAGAGTGCGAACATCACTCGCATTTACCTGCCACCCGATGTGAACTGCCTGCTGTCAGTTGCCGATCATTGCCTGCGGAGCCAGAACTACGTAAACGTGATCGTCTGCGACAAGCAATTGCACCTGCAGTTTATGGACATGGAAGCCGCCATTACGCATTGTACAAAGGGCATCGGCATCTGGGATTGGGCCAGCACCGACGAATCCGGCGAACCCGATGTCGTCATGGCCTCGGCGGGCGACGTTCCCACGCAGGAGGCCTTGGCAGCTACAACCCTTTTGCGCAAGGAATTTCCAGACATCAAAATCCGGTTCATTAATGTGGTGGATCTCTTCAAGCTTCAGCCCAGCACAGAGCATCCTCACGGATTGTCCGATCGGGATTTCGATTCCTTGTTCACCGTCGACAAGCCGGTCATCTTCAACTTCCACGGCTACCCCTATTTGATCCATCGCTTGGCGTATCGCCGCACCAACCACAACAATTTCCACGTGCGCGGCTACAAGGAAAAGGGCAACATAAACACTCCACTCGAACTGGCCATCGACAACAACATTGACCGCTTCAGTCTGGCGATGGATGTGATCGACCGTGTGCCGCGCCTGCAGAAGATTGGCGGACATGCCAAGGAGCGATTCCTGAACAAGCAGATCGAGTGCCGCACCTATGCTGATGCGCACGGAATCGACTTGCCCGAAGCGGCTGGCTGGACATGGCCGTTCTAGAGTGGCCGAGCTAGACATCGCCGACCTAGACTTGGCCGAGTTTGTCTGACCGCGAGGCGATTCGGCATAGCTCGATTAAGACGGGTGGGGTTCACCCAGTATGACTCGCACCGTGTCACGTGCAATCAGCAATTCCTCGTCGGTAGGAATCGCATACGCGAGCAGTTTCGAGTCCTCGGTGCAAATTTTGCCTTCGCGCGCCACGGTTTCCTGATTTCTGGAAGCGTCCACCTTGAGACCGGCCCACTCCAGGCCCTCGCAGATCAGCCCGCGAATCTCCGGTGAGTTCTCTCCAATGCCGCCGGTGAACACGAGTGCGTCGGCTCCCCCCATGGCAGCCAAGTATGACCCAATATATTTTCGGGCACGGTAGCAGAACATTTCGATGGCGAGCCGCGCGCGTCGATCGTCGTGCTCTTTCGACTGCAGCTCCCGCATGTCGTTGGTAAGTCCAGAAATGCCCAGCAAGCCTGACTGCGTGTTGAGCAGCGTGTCCACTTCCGCGGAGGACAACTTCTTTTTGCGGGCGATGAAATTCACAATCGCAGGATCCAGGTCGCCACAGCGCGTGCCCATCACCAGCCCTTCGAGAGGTGTCATGCCCATCGAAGTGTCGACCGACGATCCAGTTCGGATCGCAGCAGCCGAACATCCGTTTCCCAGATGCAAAGTGATGATGTTGGTCTGTTCCCGCGTGAGGCCCCGCAGTGTGCGGTAACGAAATGCCACATACCGGTGGGAAGTCCCATGGAACCCGTAACGACGGATACGATAATCGGTGTATAGGTGATACGGAATGGCATACAGCGAAGCCCGCTGCGGAATCGAATGATGGAATGACGTATCGAAAACGGCTACTTGCGGAATAGCATTGCCGAAGAGTTCGCGCGCGGCCAAAATGCCCTTGATGTTTTCCGGATTGTGCAAGGGAGCAAGATCGACACAGTCTTCAATCCCCTGCAACACCTTGTCGTCAATCAGCGCCGATTCCGTGAACTGCTCACCCCCGTGCACCACACGGTGTCCCACGGCCTGCACATCCGTCGTGCTCTTGATTTCGGGTACGCCTGACTTTTCCGATGCGATATACCGGACGAGGTAGTCGAGCGCTGCCGCACCATCGCCGAGGGCGGCGGTGAATTTCTGGCTTGACCCCTGCCGGACCTGAAACTTGATCGTAGCTTCACCGCCGATCCCCTCCACTTCGCCTTGGCAGAGGCGATCGTCTTCGTGCTGCTTGATGCGCTCAAGATCGGTGGAAATCACTTGAAGCTTCAGGCTCGAGCTTCCGAAGTTCACAACCAGGACATTCATGCGGGAGATTCTCTCTCTGATCGGGGACATACCAAGATAAACTCTGCTGGGTAGGGTCGACAATGTGGCCGGCAAATCCGCGTGTTACCCTGATCAGCTTCAGCGAGCCGAAGCAAGGCGCGCCACGCGTGTGAGTCGAAGGACTGTCAAATAGCGAGGACACTTCAGATTGATCTTGCTGCTTCTATATTTCGCGCTGGGCGTGGCTGTCGTGGGGACATTGTCCTCAGCCGTATTCCTTGGTCTCGCGCTGTTGGGAGTCCTTCGATTTCACCGGGATGCACGCAGGCAGCTCAGCAACATTGCTGGCGATGCCCACCTGCCTCCCGTTTCCGTGCTCAAGCCGGTGCACGGTCTGGAAGCGCAACTGAAGGAGAATATCGAGAGCTTTTTCCGGCAGGATTATCCCGACTACGAAATTCTTTTCGCCGCGGACCGGGCCGACGATGCGGCACTGGAAGTGGTGCGGGAAGTGTGTGCGCGCTACCCGCACATCCGGAGCCGGATTCTGGTAACCGGCGCACCCTGGCCCAACCCGGTGGTCTACTCGTTTCATCGCATGTCGGAGGCTGCGGCACACGAGATTCTGGTCACGACCGACAGTGATGTAGAAGTTTCCCCGCGCTACTTGCGGGAGATTGTGCCGCCGATGCTCGACCCAAAGGTCGGCATGGTGACTTGTGTGTATCGCGGCAAGAATGTCGCCGGCTTCTTTTCCGGGCTCACGGCCGTAGGTATGTCGGTGGAAATGACGGCTGGAGTTCTGGTGGCGAATCTGCTCGAAGGAATGAAGTTTGGATTGGGGCCGACGACCGTGGTGCGCAAGGATGCGTTGGCGAAGATCGGCGGTTACGCCGCGCTGCAAGATTATATTGCGTATGATTTTGCCATCGGCAACCTGATTGCGGATGCGGGTTACCGCGTCGTGCTTTCGGGCCACATCATCGATCACGTTGTCAATCAGAAGTCGTTTCGGCGTATGTGGCAAAATCAGCTGCGCTGGGCGCAATCGACCCGTTATTCGCGCCCTAAAGGCCACTTTGGAAGTGGGCTGATTTTTGCGCTGCCTTACGGTCTGCTGGGTTTCTTTGCCGCCGGGGCGGTGGGATATTGGCGAACCGCCGCGGTTCTGCTCGGCATAGCCGTCGTGAATCGGCTGATCGAAGCCTGGCTCGTGGGCTGGACTGTAGTTCGGGATCCGCTGGTGTGGCGCGCGCCCTGGCGTTATCCGTTGCGCGATTTGCTTGGTTTTTTCGTCTGGTTCGCGAGCTATTTAAACCTGCGTTATGTTTGGCGCGACAGCCGCTTTGAGTTGAAGGGAACGCGAATCGCGCTGCGCCAAACGTCTTCGAATGGACGCTAGCGCGTGGCAAATTGTTCCTGATCTCGCCGTCCAAAATTTGGATTCCGTGTGGAGGACATATTGCGCGTTTTAGTTACCGGTGCGGCTGGTTTTATCGGCAGCAATATGGCGGACCGCCTTCTCCTTGCGGGTCACAGCGTCGTAGGGCTAGATAACTTTTCGACCGGACAGCAGCGGTTCCTGAACAGTGCCCTGGTCCATCCTCAGTTCACACTCCTCGAGGGCGACCTGCTCGACTCGAAAAGCCTGGCGCAGGCAATGCAGGGCGTGGAGTTGGTGGTTCATTTTGCCGCCAATGCTGACGTTCGTTTCGGCACCGAACATCCACGCAAAGATCTGGATCAGAACACGATCGCAACCTGGAACGTGCTCGAAGCCATGCGCGAGCAAGGCTGCAAACGCATTGTGTTTTCTTCGACCGGGTCCGTCTACGGGGAGCCGGGGATCTTTCCCACGCCTGAGGCGTGTCCTTTTCCCATACAGACTTCGCTCTACGGCGCTTCCAAACTGGCCGCGGAGGGCCTGATTCAAGCCTACTGTGAAGGCTTCGGACTGCAGGGCTACATTTTCCGCTTCGTTTCGATCCTTGGAGAACGGTATTCGCACGGGCACGTGTTCGATTTTTACCGGCAGCTTTCCGAGCATCCTGAACATCTCCACGTGCTAGGCAACGGGCATCAGAGAAAATCTTACTTGTACGTGCAGGATTGTATCGACGCCATTCTTCTTGCCATTGATCGGGCAAACGGCAAAGTAAACATCTTCAATCTCGGCACGGACGAATATTGCGAAGTCAACGACTCCATCGGCTGGATTTGCGAACATCTGGGGTTGCATCCGAAGCTTACATACTCCGGAGGCGAACGAGGCTGGATTGGGGACAGCCCATTTATCCTGCTGGATTGCTCTCGGATCCGCGCACTGGGTTGGCAACCGCGATTGACCATCCGGCAAGCGGTTCTGGCCACGATCAAGTTCGTCAGCGCGGACGCCGCCACCGTGAAAGCGCAGCGGTAGCGCTATACTGGCCCGGCGTCCGGGGAATCTCTGCATTGATCATCACACGAAGCCCGTTGCGAATTTCGTTGGGGGGCGGGGGCACCGATCTTCCGTCGTACTACCGCAAGCACAGCGGGTTTGTGCTGTCTGCCGCGATCAACCGGTACGTTTACATCACCATCAACGAGGCGTTTCGTCCGCGCATCATCCTGAAATATTCGAAGCTCGAGGATGTGGAGCGATGGGAAGACATTCAGCATCCCATTATTCGGGAAGCGCTGCGCTTGACTGGAGTCACGGGGCCATACCTTGAGATCGTCAGCCTCTCCGACATTCCCGCCGGCACGGGACTCGGCTCGTCGGGCAGCTTCACCACGGCATTGCTGCGCGCGCTGCACACCATGAACCGGAATTTCGTCCCTCCCCAGGAATTGGCCGAACAGGCTTGTCACATCGAAATCGATGTACTGAAAGAGCCGATCGGCAAGCAGGACCAGTACATCGCAGCTTTTGGGGGCATTACCTGTTTCGAATTTCTGCCGGATGACCGAGTGATTGCGGAACCTCTGAAAATCGCCTCCGAAACTTTGGCCAATCTCGAAGACAATTTGCTGCTGTTTTTTACGGGGGCCTCGCGCTCCGCGGCGGAAGTTCTCCGCGATCAGGACACGCGAACCCGCGACAATGCCAGCGAGATGCTGGAGAATCTGCATCACACCAAACATCTTGGCCACGAAAGCCGGGACGCTCTGCTGGCAGGGGATCTGCACAAATTTGCGGAACTCATGCACGTTCATTGGGAACACAAGAAGAAGCGTTCTCCCGGAATCAGCAGCCGCCTGATTGACGAAATGTACGAGCGCGCGCGCGCCAATGGGGCGCTCGGCGGCAAACTGATTGGCGCCGGCGGTGGAGGCTTTCTAATGCTTTATACAGAAGACAAGACTCGCCTTCGGTCTGCCATGAGAAATGCCGGGCTGCGCGAGGTGCGATTGCAGTTTGATTTCAGCGGCACTGCGGTGCTGGCGCATTCGTAGAGAATCCATGCTACCTGTGGCCATACTTGCGGGCGGCCTGGCAACTCGCCTGGGACCGTTGACTGAAACTCTCCCTAAATCGCTGATCCTCATCAATGGCGAGCCGTTTGTAGCGCACCAGTTGCGCTTGCTGCAAAGATGCGGTATCCAACATGTCATACTGTGCGTCGGCCGCCTGGGCCGGATGATTGAAGAGGCGATCGGAGACGGCAGCGCCTTTGGCGTGAAGGTCGAATACTCTTACGATGGCGAAGCGTTGCTCGGCACAGCTGGAGCCATCAATCGTGCTTTGCCTAAGCTGGGCAAGAAGTTTTTTGTGATGTATGGAGATTCCTATTTAACCTGCGACTACGCCGCCATTGCGCAAGAGTTTTCGCGGCGCAATAAGCCTGGGTTGATGACGGTATTCCGTAACGACGGACAGTGGGACGCAAGCAACGTGGAGTTTGAGGAAGGTAGCATTCTGGCGTACAGCAAGAAAAACCGCACCGCGCGCATGCGCTACATCGATTACGGGTTAGGTGTTTTCCGTGCGGAAGCATTCTCGAGAACTCAGGCCACGGATCTCGCAGACGTTTATGCAGAGCTGCTCCAAACCGGCGACCTGGCTGCCGTGGAAGTGCGCGAGCGCTTCTACGAGATGGGTTCGCCCGCCGGGTTGAAGGAGATGACAAGTTTCTTGACCCAGCGGGGTGACGCACGAAAATGAGCGGCCGCGGATTTGAGCAGAATAATTTTGCTAAGGCTTTTTTGGCCGAGGCCGCTGAGATCATCGCCCGGCTCGATGTGGCCAGCATTGAAAAAGCCGCTGGCCTTCTCGCCAGCACTCGCGCCAGCGGCGGACGTCTGTTTATTCTCGGCGTGGGCGGGAGCGCTGCCAATGCTTCACACGCCGTCAACGACTTCCGAAAGATCGCGGGCATCGAGGCGTACGCCCCCACCGACAACATCGCGGAACTTACAGCACGCACCAACGACGAGGGATGGGCCTCGATCTTCGACAGTTGGTTGCGCACCAGTCGATTGCGGCCGGATGACCTGTTGCTCATTCTCTCGGTCGGTGGCGGAAATGTTGAACAGAACGTCAGCACGAATCTTGTCGCCGCTTTGAAGTATGCGAAGTCGGTCGGCGCAAAAATCATCGGCATCGTGGGCCGCGACGGCGGTTACACTGCCACGGTTGCCGATGCTTGTGTCGTGATTCCCACCGTGAATCCTGCGCACATCACCCCGCACACGGAAGCATTCCAAGCGGTGATTTGGCATCTCCTGGTTTCGCATCCGGCGGTAAAGACGCAGCCCACAAAATGGGAATCGACGGTGGCGGGTGGCAAACGCCGCGCTGTGTTCCTCGACCGCGACGGCGTGATTAACCGCACCTTCGTCCGCGACGGCAAACCATTCCCTCCGTCGACATTGCAGGAGCTCGAGATTCTTCCCGGCGTTCCTGGCGCTCTCGAGGAACTGAAACAGTACGGCTACAAACTAATAGTCGTGACCAACCAGCCGGATGTGGCGCGCGGCAAGCAGTCCCGGCAGACGATTGACGCAATGCATCAGGCTTTGTCGGCACGTCTTCCCCTCGACGATATCTTCGTCTGCTATCACACCGACCAAGACAAATGCGACTGTCGCAAGCCGCTGCCGGGAATGCTGCTTGAAGCGGCCCGAAAGCACAATATCGATTTGGCAGCTAGTTTTATGGTCGGCGACCGTTGGCGGGACATTGAGGCGGGTTACAATGCAGGATGTAGGACCATTCTTATCGATTACGGGTATTCGGAGAAATCTCCGGCCCATGTTCCAGACTTGCGCGTTGGATCTCTGCGCGAAGCCGCTGACTGGATCATTCGTTCCGCGCCAAAAGGAGCGCATCCCTAATGAAGTCTTCGTCCGGAATGAAGTCGGTGTCCGACCTGCGTGTGCAGATTTTCGCGGACGGGGCTGACAAAGTCAGCATCCTGGAGCTGTCTCGGCAGCCGCATATTAAGGGTTTCACCACGAATCCCACGCTGATGCGAGCCACGGGAGTCACTGACTACGCGGGATTCGCGCGGGAACTGTTGGCAAATATCCCCGACCGGCCCATTTCCTTCGAAGTATTTGCCGACGAAGAACCCGAAATGGAACAACAG
>Ga0181537_10000267_pt1 | contig 48912 bp, 46 predicted proteins | sample PEATcosm2014_Bin_39_FD_119765 | JGI IMG/M metagenome (GOLD analysis project Ga0181537, IMG submission 119765) | Peatland microbial communities from MTU Mesocosm Facility, Houghton, MI, USA - PEATcosm2014_Bin23_10_metaG | ecosystem: Environmental > Terrestrial > Soil > Wetlands > Peat | place...
CGAGGTCGAGGACATGCTGACTCAGGTCGGTCAGGGGCGCATCGTCGACCGCCACGGCGAGAAGCTCGGCCGTTCGGATCTGGGGGTCGTGTTCTACCGCCGCATATTCGCGCGCGAGTTGGCGGCGCTCGAACAGGGACGGCCGACCAAGAACTGGGCCTACATGGACAAGATTCCGGAGGGCACGACGACGTTCTCACCGCTGCGCTGATTCGTACCGCGGATTCGCGCCGTTGCGGTGGGGCAAGGAACCTACCTTGCTCATGCATGTCGGTCACTCACTTCCAAGACGACCGCGGAGCCGGAGTCGCCGGCGGCGCAGCCGGTATATAGGCCGATGCCGCCGCCGGCGAGCACCAGTTCTTCGATCAATTCGATGATGGAGCGGGTGCCCGTCGGCGCCTGTGGATGTCCCCAGATCAAGGAACAGCCGAAATTGTTCATGCGCTCCAAAGGCCACCCCGTGGCGCGGGAGAAGCACAGATCGTTCACCGCGAAGGGGTTGTGCGACTTGACGCTGCGCACCTGCGCGAGCGTGATTCCGGCATTGCGCAGCGCCGCCTGAGCCGCCGGGACGGGCGCCTCGGGCATGAACCCCAAGGCGGCGCGCGCCTGGCCGAACCCGAGCAGCCGGATGCGGATCCCAGGGTCTTTCGATAATTCGCGCGCGCGCTCGCTGCTCGCGACGATGATGGCGGCGTTGCCGTCGGCGGGATGCGTCTGCGAGCCGAAGGTCAAGGTGCCGTTCGGCAGCACGGGTTTGAGCTTGGCGAGGCCGGCCGCCGTCGACACGGTGACTCCCTCATCACCCGTCAGCGTGCCCGCCTCTCCTTTGAAATTGGGTTTCGGTATCGAAAAGGGCAGCGTCATATAGCGCTTCTGAAACGCATGATCATCGGCGAGCGCCGCTTGATATTGAGCCGTCCGCAGCAGAACCACCTCGTGCTGCTCGCTCATCGACAGCTTGAGCTTGGCGGCGACGTTCTCCGCGGTCTGCGCCATCGAGTGACCCCCTTGAGGGTCGCTCGAGAAGCTTTCGAGGACGATATTTTCCGCTTGCGCCGTACCGCCCGGGCCGCCCGGAGCGGGATATACGGCGGTCGCGCCGTTCGAGACCCGATCGGCGGTCAGCGACAGCGCGAGATCCGCCATTCCGAGCTCCACCTCCGCGGCGCAGGTGAGCAGCGCGCGCGCGCCGGTGGCGCACACTTGATTGATGGTGGGGCCTGCGACATGACCCATCCCCATTTCGAAGAAAGGCCACGGCGCGCCAAAGAAGGAGCGGTGCTGCAATACCGTGGTCCCGAGAACGCCGAAGTCGAAGCGGCGTGCCTCGAGCCCGCGCTTGGCGAGCTCTGCGTTGCCGACCTGCGCGGCAAAGCGCAAAGCATGCAAGTGCTGCAAGGACCCCTGCCACTTCGCAAAGGGCGTCGACCAATAGCCGCCATAGGGAATTTCCGCTCTATTGAATGTCATGAGGCGATCCGTGAATGTCGAAAAGACTGGTGGCGACCAGGTTCAGCACCCTCACGCCGGTTTGGTTGGTCAGTTCCCAGCGCCAGCGCACGACGCCCACGCTGCCGGAGGAGGAGACGCGCGATTCGAGGACGGTGATGCACAGGGACAGCACATCGCCGGGACGAACCGGCTTTTCCCATTGCAGCTGCTCGACGCCGGGCGAGCCGATGGAATCGGCACCGTCCAACACGCGCACGGCGAGTTCCATGCCGATACTGCAGGTCATCCAGCCGCTCGAAATCACACCGCCCCAACGGCTCGCCGCCGCGCGTTGCTTGTCGATGTGGAAGGGCTGCGGATCGTAGCGCCGGGCAAACTCGATGATCTCCTCCTCGGTGACCGGCCGGGGACCGGCACGAAACACCGCGCCCGGGACGAAATCCGCAAACTTGCTCATGGTGGATACCCCCGGCTCATGGCTGCGATCCGTTCACGCAGGCGTGCGAAGGCCTCATCGACGGGCAGTCCCGAAGTGTCGACGGTTTCGTCCGCCTTGCGGTACTGCGGCTCGCGCGCCGCGACGATGCGCTTCAGGTCAGCCAGCGCTTCCTGAGCATCGGTCATCAGACGCATGTCGCCCTGCGCGATGACTCGCTGAATATATTCCTCCGGGCGGGCTTTGAGCCAGACGGTGTAGCAATGAGCCAGCAGCAGCTCATACGTGGCCGGCTGCGATACGACGCCGCCGCCGACGGACAGCACCGCCTTCGGATATTCTTCGATGACCCGCGCGAGGCAGCGGCCCTCGAATCGCCGGTACCCGGCTTGGCCATAGAGCGAGAACAATTCCGCCAGGGGCAGTCCGGATTCCGCTTCGATCTGCCGATCGATCTCGATGAAAGGCACGCTGAGTTCGCCGGCCAGTCTCGCGCCGAGCGTCGACTTGCCGGCGCCGCGCAGTCCGATCAGCGCGATGCGGCTGCGGCGCGCGCCGCGCTCCGAATTCGCTTCGCGCGCGAGCCGCACCAGCAGATCAGCGATTCGATGCCGCGGAATTTGATCGAGGAACCGGCGGATGGACCGTCGCTCGGGGTGGTCGGGTTCGGTATCGAGGATTTCCGCGAGCGGCACATTCAATGCCGCGGCGACCCGGCGCAACAAGATGATCGACATGTTGCCGTCACCAGCTTCGAGTTGGCCGAGGTAGCGCTCCGACACGGCGGCCTCGGCGGCGAGTGCCCGGCGGGTGAGGCCGCGCCGCTCACGAATGTCGCGCACCTCGCGGCCGACTTGCTGCAGAAACGCTGCGTCGTCCGATCCCGAGACCGTGCTCACTTCTAGCAACCGAGTAGCCGCAACCACCGGCGAAGTATTTCGGTTCGAGGAGGAACATGCAAGAATTATCTTGCTGTTTGTTGGCTGCTTCTGGCGGCGTTAGGCATTATATTGCCTATGCGGTTGCACCCAGTACGGTGGGGTTGCACGCAGGGCCAAGTTGCGTCGGCCCCGTGCCCGCGAATATCTGGTTGAACACGTCAATTTCGTCGGTTGACCGATGTGGCCGGCGGGCGGGATAGTTATAGCTGTTCGGCCCACTGCTCTGGCGTTGGACGATCGACAAGAAAACTGGCCGGAGCCGGTAGAGCGGGGCCGATGAGTTACTCGAAGTCATGGAACGTGGCGGCTGCTGACAAGTGAGTCGGGCCCACCAGCTGTAGCAGGTTGTTCGTACGGCATAGTCAGGGGCGGAAGCGTGTTGGCGGCCTGCTCGGGTGCCGTGGAGTTCGTTGCCCCGGGGCGGGCGCGGCGGATCAGGCCTCCAATACAGCGATGTTCTGACCGCGTTGTCTCTGGACTTGAATCAGTTCGGCAAGGCCGCGGTCAAATGTCGCAAGCTTGCCTTTGTTATGTTGAGCAAGGGCTAGTAAATAAGCGTCGCTGACTTGCCGGTGTCCGACGAAAGCGGCACTCGCAAATACCGTGGCATCGGAAGGGGCAATCGTGTCGGGCCAGAAATGATGGCCGGGCAGCTGCAGAATACTCTGGAGTACGCTGAGCGCTTCACGGGGGGCGACTGCATCGGCGATGATCTTCGGGTTGGATGAAATGCGGATGAATCCGATCTGCACGACTGGACAGGTCGCCCATGCTGCGCGACCGGTTCTCTGGAACCATTCATGCGCCTTTGCGTGGTGAACGTGCTGCGGCCAGGACAGTGCAATCAACAGGTTGGTATCGAGCAAATGAACGGTCACGCTTCATCTTCATTGCGGCGGATGTCCTCCGGGGTGAGCGGCGCGGCGCCTTTGGATACCTGAAATACCGGAAAGCCTTGACGGGTGCCGACCTTGGCGCGTGCCTCGAGGCCGCGACGAGCCAGTTCCGAAATGACTGCGCCGATACTCGTTGATTTGGCCGCCGCGATCTGGCGAGCCGCGCTCAAAATGTCGGAATCCAAGCTCAGGGTGGTACGCATCGTGGCATCATAACATCGGCGCATCGGAACATCAATTTGACGCATCGGCCCGCATAAGCCTGCGCACGCTGCTGCAACTTTTCGCCCAGTCGTGTGTTGTCGGGGTATCAGCGTTTTGAGTGCGTGAGACGTGTGTGCCGACGTGCGCCTTTACAACGGAGACTGCAATGACCTTGAGCGACGAACTGAGCAAGCTGGCGGAACTGCGCGCGAGCGGCACACTGACCGAAGAGGAGTTCGCGCGCGCGAAGGCTCGGCTGTTGAACGAACAGGGCGGTCAGGGTGCTCAGGCCGGTCAAGCCGCGCAGTCGAATGAGCCGGTGGTGGCGGCAATCAATGCGTTCCGTCGGAGCCGCAGCGATCGGGTGATCGGGGGCGTATGCGGCGGCATGGCTCGGGCGACGGGCCTGGCCGCGTGGGTGTGGCGGCTTTTGTTTGTGATCCTGTTCATCTTCGCAGGCGCCGGTCTGCTCGTGTACTTGCTGCTGTGGATCTTCGTGCCGAGCGACTGAGCAAGTAACCGTTCCTCGAGCAGCACCCTGAAGTCCGTTGCGGGCGAATGATGCGGCGGCGCCGCTCATCGCAAACGGACCTGTGTCCTTTCTATCCCCGCGAAGTCCCTCATAGTCGAGACCGGATTGAAGGGGCTCTGCTTTGAGCACAGGCGGCGTCGAGCGCCGCGAAACCGCGTTGCGTCACTCGGTATTTTCCCCTAGAATTTCTCGCTATCACGAAAAATAATTCGCCATAGCGAAATTCCGTCTGTGGACCAAGGGTTCAATCAGGGGTTCGATCAGGAGGGAGTGATGGCCGAGAAACACGGGGAAACGTCGCGTAAGCGCGCCTTCGCGCTGGTGGCGGCAGGGGTTTGGGCAACCGGCTCCGTTGTGCCCACCGAGGCACCGGCGCAGCAGGCGCAGCTGAGTTCCGACCAGATCGAAGAGATCGTGGTCACCGCTCAGAAGCGGTCGCAGAACGAGCAGGACGTGCCGATTTCGATGACGACCTTCACGGCGCAGACGCTCCAGGACAAGAACATCGTCGACGTACAGGGCCTGGCGCGGCTCTCGCCGAGCGTGAATCTCGACACGGCATCGCCGTTCGGCGGTTCGAATCAGGTGTTGTCGGCCTCGATCCGCGGCATCGGCCAGGACGATTTCGGCATCAATCTCGATCCGGGCGTCGGCGTCTACGTGGACGGCATTTACTTCGCCCGCACCACCGGGGCGAACGTGAACCTGCTCGACGTCGACCAGGTTGAAATACTGAAAGGTCCTCAAGGCACGCTGTTCGGGCGCAATACCATCGGCGGTGCGATCAACGTGGTCACGCGCACGCCCGGCGATCAGTTCATGATCAAGGCCGAAGCAACCGGCGGCAGCTACAACCGCCGCGACCTGCAGGCGACCATCGATGTGCCGTTCAGCGACAGCGTGCTGTCCTCGTTCACGTTCTCCTCCCTGAATCGCGACGGCTACCAGAAGCGCATCCCTTATGAGTCGTCGGTACCCTACGTCGAGACACCGATCGCCGAGTTTCCCAATGGCGGTACACAGACTTACTCGACCCAGGGCGGGGAGGGCGAATACGTCCTGCGCTCCAAAGTGCTGTGGAAGGCCGCCGACAAATTCAACGTCACCTGGACCGGCGATTGGACCCACGTCGATGAATCGTCGGTGCCGGAATCGCTGCTCGCGACGATCACGGCGCCGCAACCACCCGGTGTGCCCGCCAATGCCGCGCTGTTCGGGTTGTTTTACAATCTTTGCATCAACGGCGAATTCGTTCCGGGCTGCGGCCGACCCTCGATCTCGGGCGCGAACCTCAATCCGCTCTCCTACCGGCTGCCGTTCGGCAGCCAGTACATCACCGGCAATCCTGACGTCTCCTACGGGACGGGTCCGGACTTCGACAAGATGGATCAGTTCGGCACTTCGCTGACCGCGGACTGGGAGCTGTTCGACGCGACGCACCTGAAATCGATCACGGGCTATCGAAAACTGGAGTGGGACGTGGGCCTGGAGCCTTCCGCTTCGCCCGTCATCATGAACGAGGGCTGGTTCGCCCAGACCCAGCACCAGGTTTCCGAGGAACTGCAATTGACCGGAGTCGCCTTGGACGATCGGCTCAAGTATTCGGCCGGTCTTTACTACTTCGATGAACAGGGTGCCGAGGCGGACTACGTGTTGATCGGCGCCGGCTTGCTGCAGATTCAGGGCTACGAAACCATCGAGACGCAGTCCTATGCGGGCTATGCCCACCTCGAGTACACCGTGGTCGACGATTTCAACGTGATCGCCGGCGGGCGTTATTCCTACGACCGAAAGACCTTGGCGGAGAGCCAGCCGGTGTTCGCCGTGGCGGGACCGCCGTTCGAGACGACGCCGCCCGGCAACAACTCACAGGATTTCTCGGTGTTCACGCCGACGCTCGGCGTGCAGTACTCGTTCACCAAGGATGTGATGTCCTATCTGACCTATTCGAAGGGGTACAAGGACGGCGGCTGGACGACGCGTCTGACGTCTCCGCTCGTTCCCCTGCATGTTCCGACCTTCGGCCCAGAGAAGGCCAACACCTATGAATTGGGCGTGAAGTCCGAGTGGCTCGATCGCACCCTGCAGTTCAATGCGGACGTGTTCTATACGAAGTACGACAGCATTCAGTTGAACTTCCAGGAAGGACTGTCGCCGACCATCGAGAACGCCGGTGATGCAGACATCAAGGGTGCGGAAGTCGATGCCACGTGGATCATCGGCCACGGCTTCTCGCTCGCGGCGACCGGCGCCTTACTCGATGCGTACTACACCTTCCTCGCCGCCGGCATCAACGCCGGACAATCGTGCGTCCAGCCGTACCAGGCGTGCATCACGACTTCGAGCTTGCTGCCGAAAACGCCGCGTTGGAAGTACAGCGTGAGCCCGACCTACAAGGCCGGTCTGCCCAACGGCGCGTCGCTGCGCTTGGGTCTGGACTTCACGCACATGTCCGAGATCGCCAACGATGCGATCAACACGTCGCTGCTGATGCGGCCCGTCACGAACCTGTTGAACGCCTCGCTGACCTATGCCTCGGCCGATGACAAATACGAGATCGTCTTCGGCGGCACGAACATCACGGACGATCGGTTTTTGACGACCGGCAACCAGGATACGACTGCGAGCATCATCTACGGCACCTACGATCCGCCCGCGGAATGGTATGTGACCGGCCGCGTCAAATTCTAGGAGGCGTCGCTTTTCGGCAGGTGCATGACCTTTGCCGGATCTTCACCGTACGGCGGCGAGTAGATCACCAGCATCTTGATCCGTTCGCTGAGCACCTTGATGTCGTGAAACACCTTGGCGGGGAAGAACATCATGTCGCCCGCCTTGACGTGGTGGTCGACGCCGTCGATGCCGGCGATGGCTTCGCCCTCGAGGATGTACACCGCCTGTTCCAAATCGGGGTGGGCATGCGGCGGGGAACCCTTGTGGCGTTCGATGTCCCCCAACGCGATCTCCATGTACTTCGCGCCGTTCACTTTGGGGCCCACGAGTCGGTAGTTTTTCGTGCCCGTATGATTGGCAGGGCTATAGCTCTCCTGCTCGGAGGCACGGATGATGTAGGGTGATTTTGTGCTCACGGAACACACCTCCAGACTTTCAGACGGTTTTGACCAGGGTCGTGACGAGTGGCCGCGACTGCGCTCGACCGGCGAGATACAGGACGACGGCGATGCACATGGCGAGTATCGCGATGATACGAAGTCCGACGCGGAAATCTCCGGTCGTGTCCTTCGTCAAGCCGATGAACCAGGGCGATAGGAATCCGCCGATCACGCCCAGCGCGCTGATCGCGCCAATGCCGCCGGCCGCCGCGGCGCCGGTGAGAAAGCTGCCGGGGATCGCCCAAAACGGTGCGGTGAAGGCGAGCGTGCAGGCGAAAGCGATCGCGATCGCCGCAATACGGAACACGGGGTCGGCGAGCAGCACTGACGCCAGCAACGCCGCACCCCCGCAGAAGTTGGCGAGCGCCGCATGGCCGTAGCGCTCTTGCCGCCGGTCGGAACGACGTCCCCACCAGATCAGCGTCACCAATGCCAGCACGCTGGGCACAGCGACGATGAAGCCGGTTTGCACGTCGCTGGCGCCGAAGCTCTTGACGATGTGCGGCAGGAAGAACGTGATGCTGTTGAGCAGGCAGACATTGGTGAAATACACCGCCGCCAACAAGATCACGCGGGGATTGGTGAGGGACCCGACGATGGAATATTTCTTGCGGCTCTCGACCGCGCTTCGCTCGGATTGCAGCCGGTTGATGAGCCAGTGACGCTGCTCGTCAGGCAACCAGGCGGCTTGCGCGGGGTCATCCTGCAGGCGCCACACGACCAGCGGCGCAAGCAGCAATGCCGGCGCGGCTTCGACCAGATACAGCCATTGCCAGCCCTGCAGTCCGGCCACGCCGTTCAGCGAGAGCAGCAGCCCGGATAACGGCGCGCCGATGATGCCGCTCACCGGTATCGCCGCGATGAACACCGCCAGCATCCGGCCCCGATACGCAGCCGGAAACCACAGCGTGAGAAAGAACAGGATCCCGGGGTAGAAGCCCGCTTCGGCGGCGCCCAAGAGCAGCCGCACGCCGTAAAAGCTGTTCTTGCCGGAGACGAATGCCATGGCGGCCGCACACAGGCCCAACGTGAACATGATCCGCGCGATCCAGCGCGTGGCGCCGAACCGGTAGAGCAGCAGATTGGAGGGAATTTCGCAGGCGCAATAAGTCAGAAAGAAAAGCCCGGCGCCGAAGCCGTAAGCGGTCGCGCTCAGATTCAGCGCCTTGTTCATCTGCAGGGAGGCGAAGCTCAAATTGACGCGGTCGAGATACGCGAAGAAGTAGCAAACCATCAACAGCGGAATGATGCGCAACGCCGTCGCCCGGATGGTGCGGCGCTCGATGTCGGGAGTGTCGATCGAATGCAACATGTGGGGGCTTACAATAGCGTATTATTACGCAATATCGTAATGCATTGCGCGATGGCGAAAACAGTCTGGCGCCTTGGCGTCGCAGCTTGGGTGGAAGAGGCGAGTCTGTGGGAGCGGCGAAGGACGGTAATACTTTAGTCTGGGATCTGTCCGAGACGCCGGCGACCGGACCGCTGCGGGGTGTGCGGGTGCTGGATTTGACCACCGTGGTCATGGGCCCCTCCGCAACCCAAATGCTGGGTGATCTCGGTGCCGACGTCATCAAAATCGAGGCGGCCGGTGGAGACTCGATGCGCTGGGTCGGTCCGTGGCGCCACCCGGGTATGGGTCCGCTGTTTCTGCAGGCCAATCGCAACAAGCGCAGCATCGTGCTCGATCTGAAGTCAGCGGAGGGCAAGGCGCATGCGCTCGGCCTCGCGCAGCGGGCCGACGTGCTGGTCTCGAACGTGCGTCCCCAGGGACTGCAGCGGTTGGGTCTGGACTACGCCGCCGTCACGGCGGTGAATCCGTCCATCATCTATTGTGCTGCGGTCGGCTATGGAGCGGGCGGTCCGGAATCCGGCAAGGCGGTGTACGACGACCTGATGCAGGCCGCATCGGGCATCGCCGGCCTGTTCAAGGCGGTGGACGGGACGCCGCGCTATGCCCCGATCAACATTTGCGACCGGGTCGTCGGGCTGCATGTGGTCAGTGCCGTCACCAGCGCCCTCTACCACCGGGCGATGAGCGGCGAGGGCCAAGTGATCGAAGTGCCGATGTTCGAGACCATGGCGCAGTTCGTGCTTGCCGATCACATGGGCGGCGCCGCATTCGTTCCGCCCGTGGGCTCCATGGGCTATCGGCGGTTGTTGTCGCGCACCCGCGGGCCCTATCAAACCAAGGACGGTCATTTGTCCTTGGTGGTCTACACCGATCGGCATTGGCGCCTGTTCAGCGACGCGGTTGGCGTGCCAGGCCTCATGGAAACCGATCCGCGCTTTGCATCCCAGGAAAGCCGCACCCGGCATGCGGAAGACATCGGCCGGTTTCTGGCGACCCACTTGCCGGAACGCTCAAACTCGGAGTGGCTGGCCCTGTGCAATCGCTTGGATATCCCGGCCTGCCCGGTGAATTCGATCGAGGATTTATTCGAAGATCCGCATTTGAAGGCGGTCGATTTTTTCGAGGATGTCGTTCATCCGAGCGAGGGTCCGCTCAAGAACTGCCGTTTTCCGATCAAGTTCAGCGCGACACCGAGCTCCGTGCAGCGCCTTGCGCCCACGCTGGGAGAGCACGATGCGGAGATTTTGGGGGACCACCACACATGACGGACGCCGGGAGCGCGGAACTCACCTGCGAACGCCGGGGCGACGCACTATGGGTGTCGATCAACCGCGAATCACGGCGCAACGCCATCAATACTGCCGTGCTCGCGGGGATCCGCGCAGCCGTCGAGCGCGCGACGGGGGATCCGACGGTGCGCGCGGTGGTACTCACCGGAACCGGCGACAAGGCCTTTTGCGCGGGCGCGGATCTCGGCGACGGGCCGGGTACCTTCCAGGCCGAGGCCGCGGAACCCACCACCGACTTCGGACGCCTGGCTCGCGCGGTGCGGCTGTGCGGGGTGCCGATCATCGCGCGGGTGAACGGTGCCTGTGTGGCGGGCGGCATGGGTCTCATGGCGTTGTGCGATCTGGCCATTGCGGCCGAGCATGCGCGCTTCGGCCTGCCCGAAGTCAAGGTGGGTGTCTTCCCGATGCAGGTTCTGGTGTTGTTGCGCACCATGATGCATGCGCGGCATATCAACGAGTTATGTCTCACCGGCGAATTGGTGAGCGCGGCGCGCGCGGCCGAGATGGGATTGGTGAATGAAGTCGCTTCGGCTGCAAGTCTGGATGAGCGCGTGGAGGCGCTCCTCGCGCGGCTACGCGCCGGCTCACCAGCCGCGATCCGCCGCGGCAAGCACGTGATCTTCGCGATGGAGCGGATGGTGTTCGAGGAGGCGATCGCGTTTGCCGAGGCACAGATCGCGATCGCGGCGCATGGCGCCGATGCCGAGGAGGGCCTCAAAGCCTTCGCTGAAAAGCGCAAGCCGCGCTGGGCGGCCGAGGACGAGGAGCCCTAGCGATGGCGTCCGCGGTCGTGCGGATCGGCGGCGCCTCCGGTGCGTGGGGCGACAGCCCGCGCGCCATCCCGCAGTTACTGCGCGAGCCGCTCGACTATCTGATGATGGATTATCTGGCCGAGGTCAGCATGTCGCTGCTGGCGCGGGCGCGCATGAAGGCCCCGGAGGGTGGCTTCCCACCCGATTTCATCGCCTACCTCAAGGATTTTCTGCCGCAGATCAAACGCCGCGGCATCAGGGTGGTGTCGAATGCGGGCGGCGTCAACCCGCGGGGTTGCAAAGCCGCTCTGCAATTGATCTGCCGGGAATTGGGAGTGGACGTCTGCATCGCCGCGGTGACCGGGGACGATGTCATGCCGCTGACCGACGGCCTGCGCCGGGCCGGGATTCGCGAAGCGGTCTCCGGGGCGGAACTGCCGCCGCGTTTGTTGACCGCCAATGCCTATCTCGGCGCCCTGCCGATCAAGGCGGCGTTGGATGGCGGCGCGGATATCGTGATCACCGGCCGGTGCGCCGACAGCGCACTCGCGCTCGGAATCCTCATGCACGAGTTCGACTGGCCGGCGGATCAATATGACCTGCTGGCGGCGGGCAGCCTGGTCGGGCATGTGCTGGAATGCGGTGCGCAGGGTGTCGGCGGTCTGCATACCGACTGGGAAAAAGTGCCGAATTGGGAAAATATCGGCTACCCCATCGCGGAATGTCATCCCGACGGCACGTTCGTGCTGACCAAGCCTGCGGATAGCGGGGGTCTGGTGATTCCGGGCGCGGTGGCGGAACAGGTTCTCTACGAGATCGGCGACCCTCGCGCGTATGTGCTGCCGGATGTCGTTGCCGATTTCTCGCAGGTGCGTTTGGTGCAAGACGGCGAGCATCGCGTCCGCGTGAGCGGCGCCCGCGGTCGTGGGCCGACGGCGCAGTACAAGGTGTCCGCGACCTACCAGGAAGGCTATCGGGCGGTGGCGACCGTGTCGATCGTCGGACCGGACGCGGCGGCCAAGGCGGAGCGCACGGCGCTCGCGTTGCTTGCGCGCGCGCGCCTGACCTTCGAAGAGCAGGGGCTGCCTGATTTTACGGCGACGCACATCGAAGTGCTGGGCGCGGAAGCATCCTACGGAGCGGAATCGCGCACGCGCAACTCGCGCGAGGTGCTGCTGCGCCTGGTCGCGGTGCATGCCGATGCGAAGTGCCTGGATCTGTTCGCGCGCGAGCTCGGATCGGTCGGCATCTCCTTCGCGCCCGGCATCACCGGCATCTACGGCGGGCGCCCCAAGCCCGCGCCACTCATCCGGCTGTTCACGTTCTTCATCGACAAGGCGATGCTCCCGCCGCCGACGCTATGCGTGGGGCCGCAGGACGCCGAGAGCACAGTGGAGGTACCGCACCCACGTCCGCAACCACAACCACAACCACAGCCGTCGGCGGCCGTGACGGAATCTGCCGCCGCAGTCGAGCCGTCTCGCGGGGCGAGCGTCACGGTGCCGTTGATCCGCCTGGCATGGGCGCGCTCGGGCGACAAAGGCAACAGCTCCAACATCGCCCTCATCGCCCGCCGTCCCGAGTTCGCGGACATCCTGCGGCGGGAGGTAACCGCGATCCGCATCGCGGAGCATTTCCGCCATCTGGTCGACGGACCAGTGGAGCGCTTCGAGGCGCCCGGATTGCACGCGTTCAATTTTGTGCTGCAAAACGCGCTCGGCGGCGGCGGCATGGCCTCGCTGCGCATCGATCCTCAAGGCAAGGCCTACGCGGCGATGGCTTTGGAGATGGAGGTGGCCGTGCCGATCGAGTTCATGGATCGCGTCGAGGCGGTGAGTCCCGGGCCATTGTTGTCCCGCAAATAGGGGGTTTTCTCTGATCCACGGGGCGAAAGCGGCGTCTTTCGGAGACGGTGGACGGAGGGGCGTAGTCGTTGATACTGTCTCTGCAGCGCCTCCGTCTGACACCAGGTGGCGCATGAGGCTTAAGAGCCTTTGCCCCGTCGCTGGGCGATGATGGGGCTTGTGAACCGAGCAGGATGGAGCATGACAATGCGCGGAAAAAATAGTTTTGTTGCCGCTGCCATAATGGTCGGTCTGGCGATGATTGCCTCCTCGGGTTTCGCCTCGGAACCGTTGGTCTCAGAACCGGTGGTGGCGGCTGCCTCGAAGCTTCCCCTCGATCGGTCGGGCGGCAGGCGTTTCGGCAAGGCGTCCTTCTACGCGAATTTCTTCGCGGGAAAGAAAATGGCCGACGGAAAGATCATGGATCCGCAGACCAACAATGCGGCGAGCCGGACGTTGCCGCTCGGGACGACGGCGCGGGTCACGAATCTCGAGACCGGCAAGAGCGCCGTGGTGACCATTCAGGATCGCGGGCCGTATGTGGACGGACGCATCGTGGATTTGTCGCCGGCGACGGCGCAGAAAATCGGTATCACTCCCCGTGAAGGCATCGCCAAAGTCGAGGTGGCGCCGATCGCGGTGCCGATGCCGGACGGGCGCATCAAGCTCGGCGCGGCCGCGAGCGATCCGCAAGTGGCGATCAACCTTGGCAATGGCAGGGGCACGAGCAGCGGCTGGTAATCGCGGCTTGGCCGGGGGCCTCTGGCCGCGGCCTCTCATCCCCATGGTGGCCGCCACGTCAAACGTGCGTTAATGCCGCATGACTGTTTCCCCCGCGATGCGACGCTTGGGCGGCCGGGTGCTGCTCGCTTTCTCCGCGCTCGCCGTGCTCACCGTGTGCTTGGGAGTTGCGATCGACGCCGGATTCTTCCGGCCGCTGCTCTTGCGCCTGGCGGCCGCGCAGCTGCAGCGTGACATTCGCGTCGATGGCGCGCTGTCGGTGCGCTTGCTGAGCGCGCATCCGTACGTCACCGCGCAGCAGGTAAGCATCGGCAATCCGTCGTGGGCGCCTGCCGGACAGATCGCGCAAATCGGCGAACTCAGGATCGATTTGACGCCCGGCTGGCGCGGCTTTCACGTGACCAACTTGAGCGCGTCACATGCGACGCTCACCCTGTCGTGCGACGCGCAAGGTGATGCCAACTGGCAGGCGCGCAAACTCGCTCCCGGACAGGGCGGTTCGCTGCCGCGACTGGCGAGTCTGCAATTGAGCGATGCGCGGGTGACCCTGGACGACGAGCGCCATCATCTTACATTCGACGGCGAGGTGAGCGCCCGCGACGTGCCGGGCGACGCCCAACCACTGCACATCGAAGGGCGTGGACAGCTCAATGGCGCGGCCGGGGACTTCGTGTTGACAGCGCAGCCGCCTGCGCGCGCCGATGTGAATCATCCGTTCGAGTTCACGTTCACCGAGCACTCGAGCGGCGCCGAACTGATCGTGCACGGCAGCCTGCCGCAGCCGCCCGATCTGGGGCTGCTCGAGGCGCGCTTCGAAAGTCGCGGCGAGGATTTGAAGGACCTGTACCAGCTCACGGGTCTGGCGCTGGTCCATACGGGCAGGTACCGGCTGACCGGCGCCCTTTCGCGGCGCGGCACCGAGACCCGGTTCGACAACCTGACGGTGCTCTCCGGCGAAAGCGACTTGAGCGCCGTGCTCAGCGTGCAATCGCGGGGCGGCCGGACGCACGTCGATGCGGACCTGCACGCGCGGCACTTGCGCCTTACCGACGTTGGCCTGCGCGCGGCGGGACGCGATCCGAATGCGGCGCTGCCTCCGCACCTCTTTTCCGACGTCAAGCTGAATATCGACGCCTCGCGCCGTATCGATGCGGCGGTTCGCTTCGCCGCCGACAGCGTGCTGATGGGCCGTGTACCCCTGCAAGATGTCACTGCGACGCTGCGATTAACGCAGGGCGTGTATGAGCTGCCCTCGCTGCAAGGGAAGGTCTTCGGCGGCCGTTTTGAGACCCATGCACGCCTCGATGCCACCGACGACAATCCGCCGGTCACTCTCACGTTGAACCTGAAGGACCTCGCCCTGGCGAGACTCGCCGCCCAGCATGGCGAGGGCGACGGCCAAGGCGATGGCAAGGGCGATCGCCAGGGCGACGCTCAGGGTGGCGGCAAGCGCGATGCGCCGCTCGACGGCACGCTCGAGGCACGGGTCGATATCGCAGGCCACGGCCGCTCGCTGCATGAGGTCGCCGCTTCCGCGCAGGGAACCTTCGAGGCGCGCATTCCCAAGGGCATGGTGCGCGATTCTCTGGCGGAACTCGCGGGCGTGGATTTGCGCGCCTTCGGCTTGTTGATCGCGCGCAGCAAGCACGAAGTCGCGCTCAACTGCGCGGCGGCCAGTTTCGTGGCGCAGAAAGGCACTTTGACGGCGCAGCGCCTGATCATCGATACCGAACCGGTGCTCATCCGCGGCCAGGGTACGGTGCTGCTCGGCAGCGAACAGTGGGACCTCATGCTACGCGGGGAGCCCAAGTCGCTACGGATCTTGCGCGTGGCGGCGCCGATCACGATTCGAGGCGCCCTGTTGCATCCGAACGTAGCGCTGACGACGCAGGATGCTGCAGTGAAATTGTTCGACCGCGGCGCGCCGCGATCAGTCGATTGCGCGGCGCTCTAGCCGAGCTCTAGCCGGCCTCAGCGCCGCGCCTGCGAAAAAACCAATGCTGAACCGCGAAAAAAGTAACGGCGAGCCCGAGGCCATCATGGATGAGTATGACGCGGCGCTGCCAGGCATCATCGCTCAGAAAAAAAAGTGCAAATCCGCTCAAGACCAAAAGCGCCAAGAGCGCGGCGAGCGCGGCGCCGCTGATTCGGCGCAAACCGCCGGGCCACCAGCGCACGATGTGCCGTGCGCTGATCCACCCGAACAGATACATGCTGAGAATCGCGGTGACACCGTGCATCAGCAAAAGCGGAGGCTCCCAGGGATGCGGCGTGATGCCGAATTGACCGGGCTGCGCCAGGAATTGATCGAGGTACAGCCACAGGCATCCGGACAACCACAGTGCGCCCACGATCACATACACACTGAGCCGCCGCCGCTTGGGCATACGCGGGTGACTCCGCGGGCTCGACATTGCTCTGGCCCTCGACATCGCTCTGGCCCTCGCCTTGGCGTGAAGCATCACTTCAGCCCGCGGCGGGAGTCGGCCGCAGCGCGGTTTGCCAGAGAGCGAGAAGCCAGCGCACGCCTTGGGTCACGTGCTCCGATGACAGAGTTGCGCCGGAGATGTTCTTGATGTCGGTGCGGAAGCGCAGTTGATCCAGATCGCGGTGATGATCGAATTGAGCGCGCCACGCCGGATTGCGGACTTCGCCGCCATGACTTTCACGGTACGCCATGATTTCCAAGTTGCGCAGGGATCCATCGGCGTCGATCCCCACGGCGTAGGTAATGAGGTTCTGGCGGCCGATGACTTCGTCGACGAACACGTGGCCCAAGAGCACGCCGTTGTGCTTCGCCTCCCAGATCCGTATCACTCCATGCGGCGGCTGAGGGCCTGCCTTGGCCAACAGGGCCTGAAGCTGATCGGCGTTCTGGCTGACCACCACCTCGTTGAAGGCATCCGCCTGCGGATAGACCGCCTTCTGCGCGGCGTCGATGCTCAGGTAATCCGCCGCCACCACGATGGGTACCGGCAGCAGAGTCGCAAACAGGAGGCCGGGCAGTGGCAGGGGTCGGATCACGGCGCACGTCGATGGCGAATAATAATGGAAATCATTATCATTTAGTTACTCAGCAATGACAACGAAGGCGCCAACGTGCACGCACGTTCTTATGTCGAATCCAAACTGCGGGTCGCGTTGGGCACCTTTGTGGCGATCGAGGCGGAAGCGGCCGACCGCGATACGGTACAGCGCGGTGTCGCCGCGGCGTTCGACGCCGTCGCCACCGTCGAACGTCTCATGCATCCCACGCGCGCGGGGAGCGATTTGGCCGCACTGGCGGAATGCCCGGCCGGCCGGCCGTTGACGGTACACCCGTGGACGCTCGAGGTGCTCGAGCTCTGTCAACGCTTGCACGCATGTTCGCAGGGGATTTTCGACCCGTGCCTGGATGGTGCACCCGGCAGGATGTCCGATCTCGATGTCACGCCCGAATGCAACGTCGTGCCTCAGGTTCGGATGCGCGTCGATCTTGGCGGAATCGCCAAAGGGTACGCGGTCGACCGCGCGCTCTGTGCCTTGAAGGAGGCCGGCTGCACCGGTGGGTTGGTGAATGCGGGCGGTGATCTGGCGGTGTTCGGCGAGAAGAGCCACGCCGGCATTTGCCTCGCTCCGGGCCGCGGCGCGGCCCTCGTGGAGATTCGCGACGCCGCGCTCGCGACAAGCGATACCTGCGAATCCTCGCGGCCCGCCGAGCACCGCGGGTACTATCATGGGCTCGATCGAGGCGTCCCGGTGTCGGGCACGGTCACCGTGAGCGCGCCGTGTGCGGCCATCGCCGACGGCCTCACGAAATGTCTGCTGCTCGGCGGGGCCGCGCTGAACGGAAGAATGCTCAGCGAGTTTGATGCCAAGCAGATTCACTTCACCTGAAGCGCCGTTCATGACCGCGCTAGAACGCGAGCCCTAATCCGAGATCGAATCGCGAGAAGTCGCTGTTGAGCTCAAACCACTGATAGTCTGCTTTGAAGACCACGTGGGGTGTCGTGTAAAAATTCGCACCCACCGTCCAGACGCGATCCCGGTTGATGGGCCAGTATCCGTAGTCGCCGGGATTCGCGGACACGGGCACGAGCCCGGCGGGCACCACGGGACCGGTGGTTCCTTCATAGCGGGAGCCCATGGTGTAGCGTTCAAAGCGCACGAACGGCGCGAAGCGATACTCGTCCCGTTCCCATGCGGTGTAGGCTGCCTGCAGATAATAGCCGTAGAAATCCGACGGAATCGGATTCGGCGAGCCCGGGTTCGAGGCGTTGGCAATGGTGAGATTGCCGATCGAGCCATGCGCATAGAGCGCGCTCAAGTCGAATTTGTCCGGCGTCCAGCGCGCATGCGCTTCCCATAGAGTGACCCGTTGATTGCCGGGAATCGGCACATTCGGGGGCGCCGGCACCTTCACGGCATCACCGGTGCTGATGGCGGCTCCCAGAGTGAGGCCGGGAACCCCGTAGTATCCGAGGGCCAGGTACTGACTCCAGTGTTGAGCATTGGCGAGCGCGAGTTCCTGGTGGGTGGACTGCAACGGCGCCGAATCACTGTCCTCGAGATTCAGGGCAGTGGTGTACAGCGGGAATTCCGGCGCGAAGTTCCACTTCGACAAATCGAAACCGGTGGTGAGGCCGGCGTTCCAACCGAGCCCGAAGGCGGTGTCGCCGTGCAGATTGAAGCCGCCCTCGCGCCATGTGCTCGGGATGATCAGCGTCTCGACGAAGTTGCGCTGCACGCCGTAGAAACTGGTCGGCTCGTGGTGTTCGTTCAAGAGTCCGAACGGCATCAGGAACAAACCTGCGCGCAGCCCGACCGCGTCGCTGAGCTGTCGATCGATATAGAACTGCTCCACTTCGAATTCGCCCGGATCATCGGCGGAGGAGACCGCATGCTCGACCTCATATTCGGAGTTGAATTCCGTGCGGCTGTCGAAGGTGTAACCGATGCCGAAAACGGCGCGAGCCAGATCGGCCTGCGAGTCTTTGGGCTCCCGGCTCGGACGCGTGTAGTACAACTCGCCATAGCCCCATAACTTGAAGTTGCCGAACGGGGACACGCCGTTGGATGCGAGCGCCGCCGGCGCGCCGGGCGGCACGGGATTCGGGGACGGCGGTACAGGATTCGAGGACGGTGGTAAGGGGTTCGTTGGCGGTGGTACGGGATTCGATCCCGGCGGCAGCGGGTTTGTGGCCGGCGGCAGGGGAGTTGCCGCGACCGTCCCCGACGGCGGCGGCGCCTGCGGCGTGCCGGCCAATTGCCGCTCGAGCGCCTGTTGCCGCGCTTCGGACTGCTGCTCCTTCTGCAGCAGCAGCCGGTTCTGATCGGCCAATTCCTGCAGTTTTGCCTCGACTTCCATGAGCTTTCGCGTGAGCGCGTCGATCTGCTTTTGCTCGCTCGCCGCTTTGGGCTTGGCCGCGGGCGCATCGTCGGCGAGCGCGGAGTGCCCGGCGCACACGACGGCGGTCACGAGGACGGCCAGCCGCAGTGACCTTCGGCGTTGAACGGTGCAGGCGGGCGAATGGCGAATCATTGGGCTGTTCCTTTTATTTGCGCCGCCACCGCAGCGGCGGCACTCGGTTGGCATTGCTCGGGTACGTTGTAGGCGGCCGGGTTCTTCGGATCGAAACCGTCGGTCAGGGTGCAGAGGAATGCGACGACGTCGTCGATTTCCTCCGGAGTCAGGGTCGGCGCCTGGCCTCCGCCGAACGTCGGCGGCGTATAGGGCACCTCACCCACATTCACGTTTGCGTCGTACCCGGCCGGCAGATCGTTGTATTCATAGAGGTCGGGTGTGCCTGAGGCGGTGGTGTAGAAGGTGCCGACGGCCACGTACGGATTGCCGCCCGGACCCGCCGCCACCGGGTTCGGGTTGTTGCCCGTGTCGTTGTTGATGTCGCGCGTGACGTACCACTCGACGACCTGGTGCAGATCGCTGAACACGCCGTTGTGAAAATACGGCGAGGTTACGGCCACGTTGCGCAAGCTCGGCACCTTGAACACGCCGCACAGACTCGTCGTCGCCGACAGGTTCGGGCGCGCGTTGACATCGCTCGGCGAGGGCGCGAGCGGGCCGCACAATCCCATGTCGTAATAGGCGTATTCGGCGTCGGCGGGAACGTCGACGGGCGTCAAGACCGTTGCTAGCGCCGCGCCATCGATCGGGCTCAGGGCATTCGGCGTGTTCGCCGGGATCTTCCAGTTGCGCGGGACACCGATGTTATCGAAGCTGAAATCGGTGAACAGCGCGTGGCTGCTGAATCCCTGCGCCTGGCTGGGATGGCAGGCGGTACAGTTTCCCTTGCTGGGATTGTTGAACAGATTCAGACCGCTCTGCTCCGCCGCGGTCAGTTGCGCTTGTCGCTGCAGCCAATAGTCATACTTGCTGCTGAAGGGGTGAAAATCCGCATCCTCGGTTTCATAGGCGGCGATGGCGAGGCCCATGTCCTCGAGCGCGGTGTCGGGGTCGCCGAGCGCCCCTTCGCCGTACGCGGCGACGAACAATGCGAGGGTGGCCGCGGAATTTTGCAGGCGCGCGACCACCACGGCGGCGTCCTGGTTCGCCATCTCGAAGGGCGTGAGAAAGGGCTGCTGGGCCTGGGCGGCGAGCGAGGAGGCGCGCCCGTCGCGAAAGAATCCGCCGACGGGGCCGCCATCGAGAGAGAACGGCGGCGTGAACGAGGCATACATGAGCGAGGGTGTATTGCGAAATCCTGTCTGATCCATGTTCGGTCCGCCGAGGGGCACGGGCAATCCGTGGTCGGTGGCGGGATCCGCGGTGAATGCGCGGCTCTGCACGTGGCAGGTCGCACAGCTTTGGCGCCCGGATACGGACAAACTGGCGTCCGCGAACAACGCCTTGCCCGCGAGGGCTATCGCCGAGAGGGAGGGCGGCGCCGGTGCGGCGGCCGCGTCGCTGGGGCCGGTGCCGCTGCCGCCGCAACCCGTTGCCGCGGCGGCCACGACCAGCAGACCGAAGGCCTGGTCCCATCTCGCATGCGGTGACACAGCAACTCATCCCCCGCGCCGGCCGACATTGCCGCGCTGATACGATTGAGAATGCTATCGAGAATTATTCGCATTTGCAATGAAGGTGCAAGGGCGCTGGCGGAAACAGGGAATTTTCCATATTCCGCCGGCAAATACGCGGGTGGCTCGGGGCCGATTGCCTCCGCACTCCGGCAGTTTTTAAGGTGATTTGGGCAGAAGTTCGGCGAGAGCGTAGAGCGTCTTTTGCGGGAAGCGATCGAGAGGGTAGTATTTTTGGATGACGGCAATGGCCTGGTCGTAGCCGCGGATATCGAGTTGGCGCAGGAGGTAGCGCACATCGTCTTCGTCGTGAAACTCCGCACCGATTCTCATCGCGAGGCATTTCATCGCGAGAAGATACTCAGGCTGCGCGACCATCACCCGCAAGTGATCCCTCTCGAGGAAGGGCGCGAAATCGCCATGCGCGCTCATGAATCCCTTCACGCCATCATTGAGCCATTCAGCGTTCAGGCCGACCCGAGCCGCAATGCGCGCCGCCGCCTCACGTACCTGCCTGCTCGGCCTGAAGAGCGCTTCGACGTCCTGGGTCGATGGCCGAGCCGCGTAGGCGAGACACATGACCGCGCCGCCGACGAGGAATAGCTCCGCCTGTGTGCCGGTCGTTGCCATTTCTTCGTTCAGTTGTTCGAACAGCTTCAGAATATCGCGCTGAGTCAGCGGCACGGCTTACACTCGCGCGCCGATGCTCGAGTCGATAAATATATTGCGATGTCGAAACGGTGGAGGAGAGTGCGTCAGCAGGTGCAGTCGCAGGCTTTGCAGGGAACTCCCGAACACGGGTTCCCGCAGCGGAGCGATGCTGCGCGTCCAACCCGGCGGAGCGATGCCGCGCCGCCCGCACGCATACTCCACCATCGCCGCCACGTAGTTCGCCAGAAACGGGGTGAGTGCCGTGGACGGCAGCGTCGCCACCGCATCGGGCAATTCCGCGGCGGGCAAAGCGGTGAGCAAAGAATTCAGTTCCGCCAGCGGGAACGACGTTCCGGTCCTCGCCGCCGCCTCGACGAACTCCCTAAAGCGACCGGCGGCAGCCGGGAGTACCCGGCTGAGTACGTAAGCCGACATGTCCAAGCCGGCTGCCTTCGCGGAGGCCAGAATGGCGGCCTTTTCGCTCCTCGAAACTCTGATTTGGAGCTGGGCATTTTTGGGGTGATGAGCCATTCCCGGATTATCGAATCGCCCGCTCAGAGTGTCAATACGCATGTATTGACAGATGCTTGGCGGCCCGGGCGCGGCGTCGGCGGGCTAGTTTCCGTCCGTGACGAGTGTGCCGCCGTCGACCACCAGCGTCTGGCCGGTCACGAAGGCACCGCCCTTGCTCGCGAGGAACACGGCGGGGCCTGCGATCTCCGAGGGCTCGCCCGCGCGGCGCAGCGGGGTGTTTTGCATTCGCCGCGCCATGAACGCCTCGTTCGCCATGAGCGAGGCAGACAGATCCGTCCGGATGAAACCCGGCGCAATGGCGTTGGCGCGGATGTTGTCGGGGCCGAATTCCACGGCGAGATTGCGCGCCAACTGCGCGAGCGCCGCCTTGGTGAGCGCATACGGCCCGATCGATTTGTTGCCGCGCAGTGCCGCCAAACTCGACATGAGAATAATGCTGCCGCCGCCGCGCGCCTTTAACGCAGGAACCGCCAATGCGCAGAGCTGCACGATGCTATGCAAATTGACGCGCATGATCTGCTCGTAGCGGGCCCGTGGAGTGGCCAGAGAGCCGACGGCATCGTCGGTAATACCGGCATTGGCCACCAGAATGTCCAGGCCTCCGAAACGCGCCACCGTGGCGCCGACCAATGCTCGCTGTTCGTCCTCGATGGCGACGTCGCACTGGCGCGCCTCGACTGCCTGGCATCCTGCCGACCGATAGCGAGCGAGGGCCGCGGCACACGCTTGCGCATCTTCGCTGCTGATCATCACGCTCGCCCCGGCGGTCAAATAGGCGTCGGCAATGGCTCGCCCCAAGCCGCGGGTCGATCCGGTGACGATGGCCACCTTGCCGCTCAAATCGAACAAGGACTCCGTGAAGCCAGGATCATTGGTTGGCGTCATGGGCGGAATGATCGCAGAAATCTGCTCGATGAGCGTCGACCTCGTGACGGCGCCCATTGGTCAGACAGGCTCCCGGGCTCAACCGGCGTGTCGGGACCGTCAGGGTTTCGCGGCCGCGAGAATTTGCCGCGCCAAATTTGCGTAGTCACCATCGAAGTGGTGGCCGCCCTTGAGCTGCACGATCTTGAATTTTCCCGCATCGAGCTTCGGGCACAGCGAATCGCTCTCCTCGGCGCCGTAGATGCACAGCACCGGCATCCCGGTGATGCGATCGATCTCGGGCAGGGTTGGCAGTCCCGACGTGGCGTCCGAAACCCAGCTGGTCAAGTGGAATTCGAACAGCGCGTGCTCGGACATCCCCATCACGGCCGTCAATGCGACATGCGCGCGGGTGGCCTCCGGCAGCCGATTCACGGCGAACGGCAATACGTCGGCGCCCTGCGAGTAGCCGATCAGCAGGACGCGCTGTTTGCCCCAATGCGCGAGGTAGTAGCGGATCATGCGATCCGTGTCCGTCGCGAGTCCCTCCGGCGTTCGCGCCGTCCAGTAATAGCGCAGCGAGTCCAAGCCGACGACCGGGATGCCGTTGGCGCTGAGCGCCGCGGCGACATCTTGATCGAGTCCGGCCCAGCCTCCATCGCCGGACATGAGAATGGCAAAGGCATCGGAGCGGGCGGCGCCGGCGGCGGGTACCTCGACGATCGGCAGATCGCTCAAGGTCGCGGGCGGGGGCTTGAGCCGCGCACTCGACGTGTGTGTCGAGAGCGCCCCGTAGCCGGCGATGAATTGCGGCATCCAGCGATCCGGCGGCGCGAAATCATGCGCCACCGTCGGAAGTGTCACGATGGCCGCTCCGTGTATCTTGGAGACAAAATCACGAGCGGCGCCGATCGGACAGGTCTGATCGTTCGCCCCCTGCATCGCCACCCATGGGTTGCCGAGTTCCTTGTTCGGCACGAGGTCGAGGCCGTTGCCGCGAGGGCTCTTGTTGAATTCAAATCCGGAGCCTTTGCACGGCGGCTTCTCGAGGGCGAGAGTCGGACAAAATCCCACGGTCAACGCGGCGGCGAACGTATCCTTCGGCGCCTGCGCGAGCACGGCATATACAAACGGTGCGCCGGATGCATAGCCGACCAACAGCGGCGGGAGATACGTGGGCGTGTGGTAGTACGCCTGCACGAAGTGGCTCAGGTTTTCCAGATCGCCATCGGGAAATTCGCATGAGTCGCCGTCCGCTTCGAGAGCGGTTTTGAATGCCGGCCAGTCGATCCCGGCCACGAGGGCGCCTTGCTGCGCCAGCCGCAGTGCCATGCCGTCGACGATTCCGGTCCAACCCTGATCCCCCGACAGCAACAGCGCAAAGCTCTTCGGCGGCCCCGCGGGCGTGTAGACGCGGACATCGCGGAAACGGCCGTGGGTCAGGCGCGCGGGGCCGGTTGTCGTCGTACCGGGCGCGGCCGGCCCCGATGCGCCCGGAGCCGAGGCGCCCGGCGCCGGCGCTGCCGCGGAGACCGCGGGCCGGGAGGACTGCGGCGCGCGTGCCGCCATCGCGGGCGCGATTGCCGCGGCAGCCATCAGCAGCGCCGCCGCGGCGAGCCCTCGCGATCGGTTCTTTGACAAACATCTCATCATCGAGCACCTCGAATCCTCGTCTCTCGAGGGAGCGGAGGATGTCAACGTATGGTCACAGTCGGCGTGCAGAATGGGGCATGATATTGACATCCTCGCCCTCGAGGGCCACGAAATCGATCGATCTGGTTTATTTCAATGCGGGTGGCGGGCACCGCTCGGCGGCTCTCGCGCTCGAATCCGTGATCCAAGAACTGGGGTTTCGCTGGCAGGTGCGGCTCGTCAACCTGTTCGAGGTGCTGGATCCGCGGGACGTGTTCGGCAAGACCACGGGGATGAAGCCCGAGCAGTACTACAACGCGCGTCTGGCGCGCGGCTGGACCTTGGGGTTGGGGCAGGAACTCAAGCTGCTGCAGGCGCTGATCCGCCTGAGCCGACGTTCCCTCACCGCCCAACTGTCGCGTTACTGGCAGAAGACCAAACCGGACCTCGTGGTCTCGCTGGTGCCGAATTTCAATCGCGTCATGTATCAGGCGCTCGCGGCGGCACGGCCGAAGGTCCCGTATGTGACCATTTTGACGGACTTCGCCGATTCGCCGCCGCACTTCTGGATCGAACCGCTGCAGGCGCAGCATCTGATTTGCGGCACGCCGAGAGCCGTCGCGCAGGCGCGCGCCGCCGGTTACGATGATGAGCACATCCACCGCACGTCCGGCATGATCATCCGCCCGGATTTCTACCGGCCCACGAACCTCGACCGGCGCGCCGAGATGCGCCATCTACAGCTCGATCCGGATCTGCCGACGGGCATCGTCATGTTCGGGGGGCATGGATCCTCGGCGATGCGCCGCATTGCACGGCGCCTCGATGACGTTCAGCTGATTCTGATCTGCGGCCATAACGAGGAGCTCGCCGATCAGCTGCGCGCGATGCAGGCGAGAGCGCCCCGCGTGGTCGTCGGTTTTTCATCGCAAATCCGTTTCTTCATGCAGCTCGCCGATTTCTTCATCGGCAAGCCGGGCCCGGGCAGCATCAGCGAAGCGATTCAGCAAGGGCTGCCGGTCATCGTGGTGCGCAACGCGTGGACCATGCCTCAGGAGCGCTACAACACCGACTGGGTTCTCGAGCAGGGCGCCGGGCTCGTGCTCGACTCGTTCCACACCATTCGCAGCGCCGTCGCGAGGCTCACCGCGCACCTCGATGATTATCGAGCGCACGTCGGACGCATCGAGAATCGTGCGGTATTCGAGATACCGCACATTCTCGATGACATCTTGCGCATCAGCGGCGCCGATTCGGGTAGGCGTCGATCTCATCCAGCATTTCCGGGCCGCCGAGTGCTTGCATCTGACCTAGTATCCACTCACGCCGCTGCTGAATGAAGCGCGACGGCGCCGCCGCCGAATACCGCTCCGGACTCGGCAACACCGCGGCGAGCACGGCCGCATCGGCCCGCGTGAGCCGCGCCGCCGGTTCGTGGAAGAATCGCTGTGCCGCGGCTTCAGCCCCGTAGGTGCCGTAGCCGAACTCGGCGATGTTCAGGTAGATCTCCAAGATCCGGCGCTTCGGCCAGAGCCTCTCGATCAACACCGTGAAATACGCTTCGAGCGCCTTGCGAAAATAGCTGCGGCCGGACCAGAGAAAGAGATTCTTGGCGACCTGCTGGCTGATGGTGCTGGCGCCGCGCACCTTGTGGCTGTGCTGATTGAGTGCGTAGGCCTTTTCGATGGCCTCCACATCGAAGCCCCAGTGCTCCGGAAATTTCTGGTCCTCCGAGGCGACCACCGCGAGCGGCAAATTGGGCGAGATCTGCGACAGATCGACCCAGGTATGGCGGAACACATAGCTTGCGTCGTGGTTCATCCACGCCGCGAGCTGCGCGCCCGCCATGAACGCCGTGTACGGAGGATTGATCCAACGCAACAGCGCCACCGCGAGCACGCTGGCCGCCACCCCGGCCGTCAAGAGCCAGAGGATCGCCCGTAGCAGCCGCACCCGCCATGACTTGCGCATCAACCGTCAGGCGGGCACCCGACGTACGGACTTCATGATGACCGCCTCGACGGGCACGTCGTCGAAACCGCGGCGCCGGCCGGTTTCGACCGCGGCGATCTTGTCGATCACGTCCATGCCTTCCGTGACGCGCGCGAACACGGCATAGCCGAAGTTGCCGCGTGAGTGATCGAGGAAGTCGTTGTCCTTCAGATTGACGAAGAACTGGGACGTTGCGCTGTTGATGTCATTGGTGCGCGCCATGGAAAGCGAGCCGCGCGAGTTCTTGAGACCATTGTCCGCCTCGTTCTTGACGGGCGGCTGGGTCTTCTTTTGGGTCATGTCTTCGGTGAAGCCGCCGCCCTGGATCACGAACCCCGGCACGATGCGGTGGAATATCGTGCCGTCGAAGTACCCGTCGTCGATGTAGCGCAGAAAATTCGCGACCGACAGCGGAGCCTCCTTCTCGAAGAACTCAATGGTGAAATTACCGAGTGTGGTTTCGAAGCGGATCATGTGTGTTCCTCGTGTCGATTGACGGTGCCTTGAGTGTTGAAAGTGTCGAGAGTGAAAGATCCCAGCGTCACGCGGGGCCGGCCCGCGAGATCGCGATGCGAGCGCAACTCCTGGAAGCCGCGGCGCTCGAGCAATTGCATGACCTGCGGCGCCTGACCGGCACCGTGTTCCAGGATCAACCAGCCGCGCGCCGCGAGGTGGGAGGGCGCGTCGGCGGCTATCGCGGCCAATGCCTCGAGCCCGGTCGGGCCGGCGCAGAGCGCGATGCGCGGCTCGGCCAGCAGTGCCGCGAGTGCCGGATCCGCCGCGGCGATGTAGGGAGGATTGGCGACGATCATGTCGAAGCGCTGCTCCCGCACCGGCTCGAACCAGGAACCGAGGCGCCATTCGACATTCGTCACCCCTAAGCGACGCGAGTTTTGGCGCGCCACATCGAGCGCCGGCGGCGAGATATCGACACCCGTGACGCGCGATCTTGGCCGCTCGGAAGCGATGGCGAGGGCGATGGCGCCGCTGCCCGCGCCCAAATCGAGAACCGAACCCGGTTGATCCCGGGGTATGAGGCCCAAGGCGAGCTCGACAATGAGTTCCGTCTCCGGCCGGGGAACGAGCACCGCGGGCGTGACGTCGAGAGTCAGCGACCAGAATTCGCGGCGGCCGGTCAAGTAGGCGACGGGCGCCCCCTGTCGGCGCCGCTCGAGCAGGCGACCGTAGGCGTGTTCGTGTTCGACCGAGACGGCATCGTCGCCGCGCGCGATCAGTCCTGCCCGCGACAGACCGAGGACCCGCCCGAGCAGCAACTCCGCGTCGAGCCGCGGCGAATCGCTGCAATCAATGAGCGAGCCCGCGCCTCGTTGCAGAGCGAAGGCCACGGTTCCCACGGACATCGCGCGGTTCGTCACCGGCGTCGCGGAGTTGATCGTCGTTGCCGCGGCGTTGGCCGCCGGCGTCGCGGCATTGATGGAGGGCGTCGTGGCGTGGGTCACGGGTTCATTCCACCTGGTGCGCGAGTTCTTCGGCCTGATATTCCTGATTCAATGCGCGAATCAATTCATCGAGATTTCCGTTCATGACGTCGTCGAGCTTGTACAGCGTGAGATTGATGCGATGGTCGGTGACCCGGCCCTGCGGAAAATTATACGTACGAATGCGTTCGGATCGATCGCCCGATCCCACCTGCAGTTTACGCGATTGCGCCTGCTGGCTCTGTTGCTTCTCGCGCTCCGCGGACAACAATCGAGCCTTGAGCAACGACATCGCCCGCGAGCGATTCTTGTGCTGCGACCGCTCGTCCTGGCATTCCACCACGATCCCGGTCGGAATGTGCGTGATGCGAATGGCGGAATCGGTCTTGTTCACGTGTTGACCGCCGGCGCCGGAGGCGCGAAAGGTATCGACGCGCAGGTCCGCCGGGTTCAACTCGACGGCCTCGACCTCCGCCAACTCGGGCAGGATCGCGACCGTGCAGGCCGAGGTATGAATGCGGCCTTGAGCCTCGGTGGCGGGCACGCGCTGCACGCGGTGAGTTCCCGATTCGAACTTGAGCAGCGAAAACGCGCCGCGTCCGATGATGCGGCTGATGATCTCCTTGTAACCGCCGTGCTCGCCCGGACTCTCGCTCAGCACCTCGACCTCCCAGTGTTTGGACTCGGCGTAGCGCGTGTACATGCGAAACAGATCGCCGGCGAAAATCGCCGCCTCATCCCCTCCGGTGCCGGCGCGCACCTCGAGAAAAATGTTGCTGTCATCGTGCGGATCCTTCGGCACGAGGAGACGCTGCAGCTCGAGTTCTTCCTGGGCGATGCGCGGACCGAGCTCGGCCAATTCCTCCTCGCCCATGGCGGAGGTCGCCGAGTCCTTGTCCGACGCGAGTTCCTGCGCGATCGCGAGGTCGCCCTCGAGCGACACGAAGTGGCGATAGCGTTCCACGAGCGGCCCCAATCGCGAGTATTCCATCGACAGTTCACGAAACTGGTTCTGGCGCGAAATGACGCTCGCCTCCGACAAGAGGCGGCTGATTTCCTCGAAACGCTCGTCCAGTTTTTCGAGCTTGCGCCGGATGCTGTCTTTCATGGCCGCGAATTATAGCGGCCTGGGAGTCTCTCTGCGCCGGACAGCCTTCCGGGGAGGGGATCAATGCCGGTCGCGTTCTTCGACCAGAAGTCTGCTGACGGCCTCGGCGACGCTCAAATCCGCCTGTTCCGCGGCCTGGCGCAAGGCTTGCGTCGGCCCGTGCAGCAGCCGGTTGGTGAGCGTATTCGCCAGGTATTCGATGACCTCATCGGTGGACTTGCCCGCGGCCAGCAGGCGGCGCGCCTGCTCGACGGTCTGCAGGCGGATGGCGTCGGCCTGTTGCCGTAGAGCGCGGATCGCGGGTCCCGCGTCGTGGGCGCGCGATTCGGTCAAAAACCGCGCCACTTCCTCCTCGATGACGAGGCGCGCGCCGCCGGCCGCCACTTCGCGTTGCTGCAGGTTCTCATCGACCAACTGCTGCAAGTCATCGATCGAGAACAGGTACACGTCTTCCAGGTCGGCGACGGCCGGTTCGATGTCGCGCGGCACCGCCAAATCGACCATGAATATCGGCCGGCGGCGCCGCGCCCGAATCGCGGCTTCCGCGGCGCTCTTGGTAATGAGCGGTTCGGGACTCGCGGTGCAGCTGATGACGATGTCCGCCTGCACCAGCTCCTTCCCGAGGTCCTCCAGCCCGACGGCATGCGCACGCACCTCCGACGCCAGCTCCAGCGCCCGCGTGAGCGTGCGGTTCGCGATGACCATGCGCTTGACGCCCGCGGTGGTGAAATGGCGCGCGACCAGGGCGTTCATTTCGCCGGCGCCGACCATCAAGGCAGTGCGCGCGCCCAAGTCGGAATAGACGCGCCGCGCGAGGCTCACGGTCGCGGAGGCGATCGATACTGCGTTGGCGCCGATGCGGGTCTCGGAGCGCACCCGTTTGGCGGCTGAAAAGGCCGCTTGAAACAGCTTGTTGAGCGAGGGCCCGGTGCTCCCGGCCTGGTGCGCCACGCGATAGGCCTCTTTCAACTGACCGAGGATTTGCGCCTCACCGATCACCATGGAATCGAGTCCCGAAGCGACGCTGAAGGCGTGTTCGACCGCCCGGGATTCTTGATGCACGTAGAGACTCGCGGCCAGATCGAGATTATTGCCGTGGTGGCGCGCCAGCCATTGCGAGAGCTCCTCGCCGCTGGCCGACCCCGCCCAGTACAACTCGGTGCGATTGCAGGTGGAGAGGATCACCACTTCCGCGACCCCGCTTTCCTGGCGCAGCGTGCGCAAAGCGGCAACCAGCCGCTCTTCGCTGAACGCGACCTTCTCGCGCAGGGAAACCGGCGCGGTTTTGTGATTCAGGCCGAGGACTTTGAATGCCATTGCAGCGCTTGGGGACCTTAAATTTCGCTATAGTGCGGCCGTGATCTCGATAGCAATCTACGCAAGGGCTTCGATCGGGCTTGGCGCGCTCGCCTGCGCCGCGTGTGCCGGCATGGCGCCCAAACCCGATGATACCCCGCAGGCATTTTATACCGTCACGGCCGAGATAGCCCTCGCGCGTCACGAACCGCGAGTCGCCGCGCTCCAATACGCGGCGGCCGCGGCGACCGACAATGATCCGGCATTGCTCGAGCGCGCGGCAGAAGTCGCCGCCCTCGCATTGCAGCCCTCCGTGGCCGAGATCGTCGCGGCGCGCTGGATCGGCGTCGATCCGCAATCCTTGGAGGCGCAGCGCGCGGCGGCGAGCGCCGCGCTGTCGCTGCACAAGATCCAAGAATCCGCCGCGCATTTCCGGATCGTGCTTTTGACGTCGCCGAGCGGCACGGACGCCGAATTCGCCCGGCTGGAAACCGAGTTGGCCGCCAGTGAGAATATCTTCGGCGCGCGGCAGGTCGCGGATCGCCTGGCGGCATTCTTCCCGGCCTCCGCGGCGGCGCTGAGGGTACAGGGATTCGCGGCCTTGCGCGCGGATGACCCGGCCGCCGCGGCGCACAGTTTCGCGGCCGCGCTCGCGCGTGCGACTCCCGGCGCAGATGCCGCGCACCGCGAACTGGTGCAGGCGCTCGCGCGTGCGCAAATCATGTCAGGTGATGCCGAGGCGCCGCTCGCCGCCGCCAAATCGGCGCTCGAGCGCGACGATACGCCGGCCAATCGTCTCGATTATGTCCTGTTGTTGATGACGGCGCGGCGCGAGTCGGCGGCCAGCCAGCAATTGGACATCGTGGCGCAGAACGACGAATACGCGCCGGTGGCGCTGCGCCTGCTCGGGATGATCGAGTTTCAGCAGGGGCATCTCGATGCCGCAACGTCCCGCTTTGCGGCGCTGCTGCGCACGGAGAAGGACCCGGACGACGCCTTTTATTATCTGGGACTGATCGCCGATCGGCACGATGAGCCCGAACAGGCGCTGCGCTTGTACGCGCAGGTCCAAAGCGGCGAGAACACGGTACCCGCGCTGCTGCGGGCGACCACGCTGTTGCGCAAGCACGGTGCGCCGGCGGTGGCCGAAGAGCTGCTCGACCGGCTGCTCGAGGATGAACCGCAGCGCGCCCCGGAAATTCTCGACGCGCGCGCACGCATGTATGCCGATTCCGGCGATGTGCCGGGGGCGCTCGCCGTGTTGGAACGCGGCGTCACGGAGTATCCCGACAGTGTGGAGCTGCGCTACTCCATGGCCTCGACTCACGAGGAGCACGGACAGCTTGCGGCCGCGCTGCGTGAATTGAAAGACATCGTCAAGGACCGGCCGGACGATCCGTCAGCCTTGAATGCGCTCGGCTATACGCTGGCCGATCATTCCCGGGAACTCGCGCACGCACGGCGTTTGATCGAACGCGCATACGCGGCGGCGCCAAAGAATGCCGCCATCCTCGACAGTCTGGGGTGGGTGCTGTACCGCCAGGGTCATGTCGCGGACGCCGAGCCGTATCTGCGGGCGGCGTATGATGACGATGGCGGCGGCGACATCGCAGCCCATTTGGGCGAGGTGTTATGGCAATTGGGCAAACCGGCCGATGCGGAACATATCTGGTCCGCAGCGAGCGCGGTCGATGCCGACAATCGGCTGCTGAGGGCGACGCGGCAGCGCTTGCACGCCGCCCGCCCACCGCCCACCGCGCAACGACCGTCGCCTTCCGTGTATTGAAGTATCCCTTGAAGAATCCCCGGCGCGATCTGCTCTTGATAGGCTTATCGTGCTCGCTCGCGGCGTGCATGAGCACCCGGGTGCCGCTGCCGCCGGGCGTGGGGTGGGAGCAGCGGGTCGGTGATTTGCAGCGGTCGAATTCCTGGCAACTCGACGGCCGCGCGGCCGTCGCATTTCAAGGCCAAGGATGGCAGGCGACGCTCAACTGGCGGCAACTCGACGGCGGATCGGAAATTCATCTCGCGGGACCGTTCGGCGCGGGGGCGCTCGTGCTCAGGCGTACGCCGGCGGGTCTGTCCTTGAATGGTGCCCCCCCGAGCGAGGCCGTGCTGCCGCAATTGCAGGAACGCCTGGGGTTCGAACTGCCGGTCGACCACCTGAGGTACTGGCTGCTCGGGATTCCCGATCCTGCCGCCGCGTTTGAGCTCACGCGAAACGAGGGGGACCGTGCGCTGAAAATCATCCAAGCGGGATGGACCATCGACTACGACCGCTACATGCCCGTCGACGGGGATGTGCTGCCCGCGCACCTGAGCGTGAGCGGGGAGGGGGTCCGCGTACGCATCGCGGTGGACCACTGGGAGCGGCCGCGATGACGCCCGCGACGACCGATGGACCGCCAAGCACCTGGCCCGCGCCGGCGAAACTGAATCTGTTCCTGCACATCGTGGGCCGCCGGCCCGACGGATATCACGAGCTGCAAACGTGTTTTCAGTTCGTGGATCTGTGCGATGAAGTCACGTTCTCGGTGCGCGCCGATGGGCGGATCCGGCGCGTGGCCGACATGGCCGGCGTTCCCGAAGAGGCGGATCTGTGCGTGCGTGCCGCCAAAGCGCTGCAAGCCGCTGCCGGTTGCCCACTGGGTGCCGCCATCGGCGTGAGCAAGCGCATCCCCATGGGGGGAGGTCTGGGTGGCGGAAGCTCGGATGCGGCGACCTGCTTGGTGGCACTCAATCATTTGTGGCAACTGCACTGGTCCACGGACGCGCTCGCGACGCTCGGGCTCAAGCTCGGGGCAGATGTGCCCGTGTTCGTCCGCGGCCGGGCGGCCTGGGCCGAGGGAATCGGCGAGCGGCTGACGCCGTTGTATCCGCCAGAGGCGCCGATTGAGGCTAACTATCTGATTTTAAAGCCTGATATTGGAGTGAGCACGGCGGAAGTATTCCAGGACCCTGAATTGACAAGGAATTCCCCGCCCATCACAATTGACGGTTTCCTGGCCTCCGGTGGACGGAACGATTGCGAGTCGGTGGTGCGGCGCCGGTACCCTCCGGTGGCGCGTGCGCTCGATTGGCTATCGCTCTTCGGTGAGGCGCGGCTGACCGGAACCGGGGCCTGTGTTTTTCTGGACTGCGGGACGATGGATCGCGGACGCGACATCGTCAGTAAGTTGCCGCCGGGGTTGGATGCATTTTTGGTTCGCGGACTGAACGACTCGCCGCTGCTCGAACGATTGTAGATTCCAAGTTGGGGTGTCGCCAAGCGGTAAGGCAGCGGGTTTTGATCCCGCCATACGGAGGTTCGAATCCTTCCACCCCAGCCAAATTTTTACGGTTGGAGCGATTCGTCGACTGAAAATGATCCTAGAGGAAGAGTTGGCGAGGAAGGATAACGCCCGAAGGGGCGGCCCCGAAGGGGTGAGGCCCGCAGGGCCGAATAATCCTTCCACCCCAGCCAAATTTTTGCGATTGGAGCGGTTCGTCGACTGAAAATGGTCCTAGAGTAAAAGTGAGCGGAGGAAGGATAACGCCCGAAGGGGCGGCCCCGAAGGGGTGAGGCCCGCAGGGCCGAATAATCCTTCCACCCCAGCCAATTTATTTCGGTTGGAGCGGTCAATTCAGGTTAACGAATGTCGCAGAATAACGAGTTCAATTCGCTCACGATCGCGCTGTTCACCGGCAAGGCGAATCCCGCCCTTGCGCAGGAGATCACCCGGCACCTGCATGTGCCGTTGGGCCGGGCGAATGTGGGACGCTTCAGCGATGGCGAGGTGAATGTCGAGTTGATGGAAAACGTGCGCGGGCGCGACGTATTCATCGTGCAGCCGACGAATCCTCCGGCGGAGAATTTGATGGAGCTGTTGATGATGACGGACGCGTGCCGGCGGGCGTCGGCGAAGCGGATCACCGCGGTGGTGCCTTACTTCGGCTACGGCCGCCAGGATCGGCGGCCGCGTGCGACGCGCGTCGCGATCACGGCGAAGCTGGTCGCCAACATGATTGCGAGCGCCGGCGTCGACCGCTTGCTGACGGTCGACCTGCACGCGGATCAGATCCAGGGGTTTTTCGACATACCGGTCGACAATGTGTACGCGTCGCCGGTTCTGCTCGGCGATGCGTGGAAGCAGAAGTACGAGAACATGATCGTGGTGTCGCCGGATGTGGGCGGCGTGGTGCGGGCGCGCGCATTGGCGAAACGCCTGGACGATGCGGACCTTGCGATCATTGACAAGCGCCGGCCGCGGGCCAATGAATCGAAGGTGATGAACATCATCGGCGAGGTGAAGGGCAAGACCTGCGTGCTGATCGACGACATGGTGGATACGGCCGGCACCTTGTGCCAGGCGGCGCGGGCGCTGAAGGACGAGGGCGCGAGCAAGGTGCTCGCCTACATCACGCACGCCGTGCTGTCGGGCGGCGCGATCGAGCGCATTTCGAAGTCGGTGCTGGATGAATTGGTGGTGACCGACACGCTGCCTCTGTCGGAGGAGGGAATGCGCTGCGCGAAGATACGCCAGCTCAGCGTCGCCGGACTCTTGGCGGAGACGATCCGCCGCATCAGCGACGAGGAGTCGGTGAGTTCGCTGTATATTGATTGATTGATTGAGTGTTTGGAACCCGTTTGATCGTTTCGGCGTCCGCGCAATTGGTCGCGATGGGCGGGCGCCTCGTGTGTCATGCAACTGGAGAAGATTAATGAAAACCTCTTTCGAACTCGTCGCCGAGTTCCGCGAGACCCAAGGCAAAGGTGCGAGCCGCCGCCTGCGTCACGAAGGAAAAGTGCCGGCAATTCTGTATGGCGGGCATGCCGACGCGCGCGCGCTGACGCTGAACCATCAGAAGCTTCTGATCATGCTCGAGAACGAGCGGTTCTATTCGACCATCCTGAACTTGAAGGTGGGCGAGCAGACTCAGGCCGCCATCTTGAAGGACGTGCAACGGCATCCGTTCAAGAATGCCATCGTGCACATCGACTTTCAGCGCGTCGAGGACAACGAGAAGATCCGCATCAGCATCCCGCTGCACTTCACGGGCGCGGCGGTCTCCCCGGGCGTCAAATCGCAGGGCGGCATCGTCTCGCATATGCGCAATGACGTCGAAGTGACCTGCCTGCCCAAGGATCTGCCGGAATTCATCGAAGTGGATATTTCGGGGCTCTCGTTGAATGAGAGCATCCATCTGTCGCAGCTGAAGGTCCCCGCGGGGGTCACCCTGGTCGAACTCGCCAAGGAAGACGCGGCGGTGGTTGCCATTCACAGTCCGCGCGCGGAAGAGCCGGAGCCGACGGCGGCAGCGGCGGCGGGTGCGCCGGCGGCGGAGGGCGCGGCAGCGGCACCGGCGGCGGCAGCGGCGGGCGGGGACGCGGCGAAGAAGGCCGATCCCGCGAAGAAGGCGGAGCCTGCGAAGAAAGAGGAAGCCAAGAAGGAACCGGCGAAGAAAGACGCCAAGAAGTAGTTCGCTTCAGGCGTCAGTCCATTCTGGCGTCAGTCAAGTGGGGCCGTCATGGTGGCGGCCCTTACTTTTTTTGAGGTGTATGTCGGGTGAGTTCGTCCATGGCTGGTTTGCCGTTACGCATCATCGTCGGCCTGGGCAATCCGGGACCCGAGCATCAGAGCACGCGTCACAACGCGGGTTTCTGGTTCGTGGACCTGCTGGCGCGCCGTCATGGCGGCGACTTTCGCGATTACCGCAAGTACTCGGGAGAGACCGCCCGCATCGCCATCGACGGGCATGACATCATTCTGCTGAAACCCACGACCTACATGAATCGCAGCGGACTGTCGGTACGGCAGCTGAGCGAGTTCTACAAGATCGCGCCGGAGGACATTCTGGTGGCCTACGATGAGCTCGATTTGCCGGTGGGCACCGTGCGCCTGAAGCATGGGGGAGGGTCCGGGGGCCACAATGGCGTGCGCGACACCATCACGCATGTCGGCGAGAAATTCTGGCGGCTGCGCTTAGGTGTAGGACATCCGGGCAACAAGGCCGACGTCATCGACTATGTATTGACGCGGGCGCCGCGGCCCGAAGAGGATCTCATTCTCGAGGCGATCAGCACCGCGGCCGATGTCCTGCCGCTGTTGCTCGAACAAGGCGCGGAGCGCGCGATGACCCGGCTGCACAGCCGGGCGGGAAAAACCTGATGCCCATACGCTGCGGAATCGTCGGTTTGCCGAACGTCGGGAAGTCGACGCTGTTCAACGCATTGACGCGCGCGCAAATCGCCGCCGAGAATTATCCGTTCTGCACCATCGATCCGAACGTGGGCGTGGTGCCGGTGCCGGATCCGCGCCTCGATGCGCTCGCGGCCATCGTGCACCCGGAGCGGATATTGCCCACCACGGTCGAATTCGTGGATATCGCGGGGTTGGTGGCCGGCGCCTCGAAGGGCGAGGGGCTCGGCAACAAGTTCCTGGCGCATATCCGCGAAGTCGATGCGATCGCGCATGTGGTTCGATGTTTCGAGAACGACGACATCATTCATGTCGCCGGCAAGATCGATCCGGCCGGCGACATCGAAGTCATCAACACGGAACTGGCGCTGGCCGATCTCGACAGCGTCGAGCGGGCGTATCAGAAGGCGCTCAAGGCGGCCAAAGCGGCGGACAAGGATGCCGTCAAATTACGCGACCTGCTCGAGAAAGTGCGCGCGCAATTGAACCAGGCGAAGCCGGTGCGGCTGCTCAAGCTCGACGTGCACGATCATGCGCTGCTGCGCGATCTGCATCTGCTCACCGACAAGCCCGTGATGTACGTGGCCAATGTCGATGAGGGCGGATTTAACGACAATCCGCGGCTGGATCGTGTGCGGGAGATCGCGGCCGCGGAGGGCGCAATCGTGGTGCCGATCTGCGCGGCCATCGAGTCGGAGATCGCGCAGTTGGAGGAGGCCGACAGGGCTGAATTCCTGGCCGGGCTCGGTTTGGAGGAACCGGGGCTGAACCGGGTCATCCGCGGCGGGTATTCGCTGCTCGGGTTGCAGACGTATTTTACGGCGGGGCCGAAAGAGGTGCGCGCGTGGACCGTGCACGCGGGCGCGACGGCGCCGCAGGCGGCGGGGGTCATTCATACGGACTTCGAAAAAGGCTTCATCCGCGCGGAAGTGATTGCCTACCCGGACTTCATCGCCTACAAGGGCGAGGCGGGGGCCAAGGAGGCGGGAAAACTGCGCCTCGAGGGAAAGGAATACATTGTCAAGGAGGGCGATGTGATGCATTTTAGGTTCAATGTGTAGCGCCGGCACGGGCGGAGCGGCGAGCATGGAGGGGCGGACGGCGCAGGTTGACTCGCCTTGACAGGGCGGATGCGGCTCTCGCAGAATCCGCGGCTCTTTTGGGTTGCCGGACCCGGACAGACAGATTAGTTCACGAGTCGATGGTGAGGTAGCTCAGCTGGTTAGAGCGTGGCACTCATAATGCCGAGGTCGAGGGTTCGAGTCCCTCTCTCACCACTCCAAAAAGCCTATAATTTGCCGGCCATCGGTCATGGTCGCCAGCCGCGAGAACGCCGTAAACGCCGTACTTGATGGCGATCACTTCGCGGGCGGTAGATTCGGTAAGGGAATGCTGTCGGTGTTCTGGGCGGATGCGATCTGCCAATGGCGCCCCGCTCTAACCATCACGAGCGACATGATTCCCTCCCGCGCAGGCAGCGTCACACCGTCGATGCCTGTGTCTCCCGTCAGCTGCCATCGCAGGTGGAGAACTGCCACATTCGAGCGCAAAAAATGCACGGCCGTTTCTGTTGCAACGAGATGACTGGTCCGCATACGCGTGGCATGCAACGCCTCGTGCTGCTTTTGGATTTCAGCACGACCGTGCCACCATAGGCCGATCACGTTGACGAACTGTGCATCGTCGGCGAACAAGTTCGCGAAGCTTGCCATATCATGTCGATTCCAGTCATCGACCAAGGCAGCCGCGACCTCCCGGACGGCCGCAGCTTCGGTGGCGCTATCCGGCGAAAGAGGTTGCGCTGGGCTTGTGTTGGCCGCGGCTGCTATCAGCATCGCGGCGATTGGTAACGCCAAGGTCCTGATTGACTTCTCCTCCGGGTCGATTCGAAAGCAGACCTGCTGTTCGCGTTCTCGCGTGTATCAGGTGCAATCGTTGTGCAGCACGCCACTGCTGGGTCCTTCAATGCACGGGACAGCGCTCAGGTACTCATAGATCGCACGCAGATCCCGGTCGCGCAAAGTCTGATACAGGGGCCAGGGCATGACTTGCAGCAGATCGCCGTTGAAGGGTTGCGAAGCGGGAAAGCAATTCGTCGTTACGGTCGACGAACAGTTCGGATGCAGGTGATCAAGATCCTCGCCGGTTCGTAGGACATGCCTGAACTGAGCGAAGGTGAGCCCGCCGACGGGACGTCCAGTCCGGTCGGGTGTCAGATTTCGGGACACGATCTCCGGAGTTCCCGGGATAACCGACCCGAAATTTCGCCCACCGCCCAGGTAAGTGGACTGATTGATGACGGTGGGTGGGTTGCCCTTGAAATAGGGATTGCCGCCGGGTGCATAGGTGACTTCAGGTCCCGCCGAATGGCAGTCATTGCATCCGGAAACCACATTGACCAGATAGCTGCCAAGCCCGACCAGCTCGCGGCTCTTACCCACAAGATTCAACGGCACGGGGGCGATTTCCAGTCCCCGTATCGCTCTGGCGTCGTCTTCATCCCAGTCACCCGCGAGTGCCACGCTGGTTACGCACGAACCGGCAAGCAGTACAAGCGTCGTGATAGTCGAGGTCAGGTATCGTCCCATTCGAGATTTGTCTGTTGTCATGATGTCAATCGTCCATTGGTTAAAAGGTGCATGTTGAAAGATTGCGGTCGCTGAATCGCATATCCTCTGCCGATATCCTGGCCGCCTGACCGCTGCTGACGATAGTAAAAAATCGACATCGGACTCGCGTCGGTCTCTTGATGATTCGGTTGCGCTCACAGTGGGACACGAGGTTTAATCAAGTGTGCTGCTCGCTAGTCGCCCAGTGCCCGCCCTCAGACATCTGATTCGTCACTACTATCAGGTGACGGACTCGCTATTGGGCCGTGTCGCCCTGCAGCCGGTGCCTGCAAGGAGCCCACAAATCCTCGAATTCATGTTCGGCACTCGCTACCAAGTCCGAAGACCCGACCGTAAGGCGCCCGAGAATGTGCGTGCGGTAGCCCTTGTCGGGTCGAGAACCCATCGCAGCGCAGAGTTGATCTTAAACGGCAAAGTTGACGCTTTTACGATTGTGTTCCTGCCCGGTGCGTTCTCGACACTGTTCGGCGTTCCGGCGGTTGAACTCACGAATGGGGATTTCGATGGCGAAGAGGTGCTCGGCCGCCGCATCAACGAACTTTATGCACGGCTCAGTGAGGTGTCTGCATTTCACGAAAGGGTTCATATCGCAGATAGCTTGCTAACGTCGATGCGACCGGACAGGGTGTCGGTCAGCGCGATCATCCGAACCGCGCAGGCCATGATTCGAAACAACGGTTCAGTCCGCGTCAGTGAGTTGGCTCACGAGACGGGACTTGGACTTCGACAGTTCGAGCGGCGCTTTGGCCAGGAAATCGGCATCTCGCCCAAATTGTATGCACGAATCATTCGATTTGAGGCAGCACTGCAGCGCCGAGCAATCGCACCGACCGCCCGATGGACCGATATCGCGCATGATCTGGGCTATCACGACCAGATGCATATGGTGCACGATTTCACGCGACTGTCCGGTGACAGTCCGGACGCGATCGCCCGTCAATTGGATATGTTCGTCCAGCCGGAAGTGCTGTCAAGCCGACCCGCGCCTACGCGGTAAGCCCGCTCACTTGGTGCTTCGAAGCACGACGACGCACGGCTTTCCTGAAGAAGTCGGCGCCAGGCGCCGTTGAGCGTGGCCGGCGGCACCCCGAATAAACGTCTTGGCAGGCAACCTTCGACGGGAATGCCGGTACTTACGTTAGCCCAGCCTGCGTGCTGCAGAGCGGGCTTTTCCAGGCGTTCGCTTGGAAGATTGAGACAACGGCGTCACCCGGTGCTTCGCCGCGGCGACCGTCAAATCCACAGAAGGGGACATTTCATGGATATTCGACATACACGCAGCCACGGCCGCGCTTTGAGGCCCTCGGTTTGCATGATGCTGTTGGCGGCAGGCGCGGGTCTGGCCGGCGCCGCGCACACCGAGCCGACGCAGGATGCGTTCATTCCGAACGTGATCAATTCTTCGACCATACCCTCAAACGGGGATCTCAACCCATACGGTGTGGCGTTCGTTCCGGCGGACATTCCAACGGGGGGGCTCATCGCACCCGGTGACGTGCTGATAGGCAATTTCAACGGCAGCTCGAACATCCAGGGAACGGGCACGACGATCTCGCAGTTCCGTCCCACCGGTTCAATCGCGCCTCCCGGTAGCGCCACCACTTTCTTTACGAGCGCACTGCCGGGGTTGAGCACAGCGCTCGGCGTGCTGCGCGGCGGATTCGTGTTGGTCGGAAACCTTCCCACCACGGATGGAACCGCTGCGACTGCAGGACAGGGCGCGCTGCAGATCATCGATCGACACGGCAATCTGGTGCAATCGTGGACCGATTCGGTGCTGCTCGATGGGCCCTGGGACCTGGCGGTGGACGACCACGGAACTTGGGCGCAGGTATTCGTCTCCAGCGTGCTCAACGGCGTCGTTTCGCGCTTCGATGTTGTGGTGACGGCGAAAGGCCTCGCGATCACGAAGAAGACGCAGATCGCCGGCGGGTACACGCATGTGCCCAACGCCGCCGCCGTCGTGCTCGGACCCACCGGCTTGGCGTTCGATTCGGAGACCGATACGCTGTACGTGGCGTCCACCGCGGACAACGCGATCTACGCAGTGTCCCGTGCGAGCCAGCGGTCGGATGCCGGCGGCCGCGGCCAGCTCGTATTTGACGATTCTCGCTTGCGCGGACCGCTGGCGCTTCGCTTCGCGCCGAATGGGCACTTGCTGACGGCCAACGGGGATGCGGTCAATGGCGATCCACTGCATCCCAGCGAAATCATCGAGTTCACACGATCGGGACACTTTGTCCGGGCTTACGATGTGGATCCCAGTCAGGGTGGGGCATTCGGCATCGATACCGTGCTGCGCGGCGAAAGCCTCTACAACTATGCCGTTGTCGACGACGTCACCAACAGCATTTCCGTTTATCGATTGCCCGACGCGCAGTAAACCGGAGGATTGGAGTGCAAGTGCTGCCGACGCCGGCAGCGCTTGCATCCGCCGGGATTTTCAGTGCATCGCAACCCGCCCGGCATCCGAGGCTTCATGCCGGCAAAGGCCGTGACCGATCAATGAGGTGAGGGCGGCACAGGCGTTGATACTGTCGCCACCGGGATCGTCATGGTTCGAGGTGGTGCGCAGCAACTGATACACCGTCGACGACGTCAGCTTGGGATTCCGTCGGAGGAGCAGCGCGACGGCGCCGGTGACGTGTGCGGTCGACAAGGACGTGCCCGACGCGAAGTCATAGCGGCCACCCGGAAAAAGCGTGAGTATTTCCCGTCCCGGCGCATGCAGCGGCGTACCTGTATCTCCCTGAGTGCCTCCGTCGGCAACCTCGATCACGCCGTCGATGGCAAGAAACTGCCCGTCGCGGGCGCCGCTCTCCGCGGGATGCGCGCCAATGAAAAGAATCCCGCGGCGCAGTCCCTCGCGGATGAGGTCGCGCAGCAGCGGGTCGGCCGGTCCTGACAAGCTCAGATTGACGATTTGCGCGTGAGAATCCATGGCGGCCGTGAGTGCCTGCGCCAGGGTGAAGGAGTTGCAGCGCGCCGCGTCCGCATCGTCGTGCAGCTGCCAGCATGCCTTGAACACGGACAACCGCGCGCCAGGTGCAATGCCGACGATCCCTTCATGGTTGTTTGCCACCGCGGCGATGATTCCTGCCAGCTCGGTGCCATGCCGGTCGCGCCGGAATTGATCCGCGTCGGCGTCGACGAAGTTGCCGACTTGCTCGATGACACCGCGCAGATCCGGATGTGTCGTGTCTGCGCCGGTATCGATGATCGCGATCCGAATCCCTTCGCCGCGGGACCAGGCGTGAGCCTGCGGCACGTCCATTTGCTGAAAGCCGCGCTGCAGACCCACATAGGGATCGTCATAATCGGCGGATTGCGTGGTGAACGTTTGCAGCGGCTGTGCGATCCTCAAACGCGGATCCTGGCTCAAGGCCGCGATTACCGACGTTGCGTCAGCGTCCGCCTCCAGCTCGAGCACTGCGCAGTGCATGTGCAGGGGGGCGATGGGCCATGCGGTTACCTCGCGCAGCCGATAGTCGCGCTCGATTCCTCGAAGCAGCTGCGCGGCGCGGGACGTGGGTCCATACACGGTCAGGCTGTCGTAGCCTTTGGGCGAACTTCCGGCGTGACCGGCCGGCAGGGTCTCTTCATTGTCAACTCCTGCCACAATGTAGCGCTCGGGGTGATCGCTGAGCCGCTGCGGATCCACCAAAGCTCGCACTGCGCTCCGCGGGCTCGTGCAACCGCACAAACACACGGCGAGCAGCAGCCCAAGCGGAAGACGCCTCATGGCGGCGGCGCTGAAGCCTGCGCAGGCGCCAGTCCTTCCGCGAAGCGGACGGAATCATGTCCGCGTAATCGTCGCAGCGACCAGTCGATCGACTGGGGTCCCGTCATCGACAGCGAATAGACGCCTGCTTCCGTCGGTCCAGAAACGATTTCCAAATGCGCGTCGTCCAGAATTGCTTGCAGCTCCGACAAGGTCGCGGTGGGAGCGAATACGGCGCGAATAACCTCGCCCGGGTGCCGCGCCGTTTCTGTCGTGACGGTGTGGTAAGCCCCCGACGCACGCCGCGCCTGATTCCAGCGCCAGGCGGCAGGCATACCAAGCGCGACCGAGATGGCGATCACCGATGCGGCGACTGCCGCGGCACGAACCCGAAATCTGGGTGCAAACATTGCGCGCCGCGGATCCGGCGGGCATGCCGGGTCCGATGGTGCATCGAGGCCAACCGCGCGTTCCGCCTGTTCTATGCGTTGTCTCAGTCTATTGAGCCCTGCCATCGGCATTTGCTCGACGGCCTTATCGGTCGACAGGACGTCGTAGATCCGACGTTGGGCCGCGCACTCGTCGCGACAAGCGCTGCACACGCGCAGGTGCGCCTCGACCCGCCGGCAATCGCTGTCGCTCAACCGCCCATTGACGAGCCAGGGCAGCAGCTCCCACATTTCCTGGTGTTCGGTGTTTGAGTTCGTGGCATTCATACGGAGGGTGGATCGTTGAAGATGTCGGTGGCGGCAATCCCGCCCAGGGCCGGTAAATGCTGACGCAGCTTCTCGCGCGCATGGAACATGCGAGCCTTTACCGTACCCGGTGGGCAGCCGGTGATGTGCGCAATCTCGTCGATCGAATGCCCCATGTGATAGGCGAGCTCCATGGTCAGGCGTTGTTCCAGCGGCAGTTGGTTCAAGGCATGCCCGATCCAATCGCGCAATTCCGCGGACCCGGTCGGATCGAAGGACTCCTCGGGCAAAGTATCGGTGCTCTGGGCGCGCATCAATCCGTCCTTGCCGCGCAGCGACTTGAGCGCTATTCGGTAGGCGATGCCGATGATCCATGTCGAGACGCGCGAGGCGCCTCGAAAATCCTTCGCGTGCTGCCACACGACCATGAAGGTGTCGTTGATGATTTCTTCGACGGTCTCGTAGCGGGGCGAAATCCGCGCCAAGAACCGCGCCAACCGACGGTGGTAGCCTAGATACAGCGCATCGAGCGCACGGTTGTCACCCCGCGCGACCGCGCTCAATAACTCCTCGTCCTGCTGCTTCGAATACTGTCGGGCATTCGCGGGGATGTTCAAAGCGGACTCTCATCGGTCAGAACCATATTCGGTAAGTACCACCGGGACGCCAGAAGGTTGCCTGTTCCCGCGGGCGAGCTGCTAGAACCGCCATATGACGGTGGCGACCCAGCGATTATGCGCCGCCTCACTAAAAAAAAGTGCTGCCGCTTCGGCGTTGGTATTGACATAGGCCAGCGACATGGACCAGGGGGCAAGGTCGAAAACACCGCCGGCGCTCCAATACGCGTAACCGCCGCCGCCGGGTCCGGAATATTCCGAGTACCCGACGCCCGCAGTGGCGGCCACCCAATGGTTCCAGGGGGTCCTCATCGATATTTCAGCGGTTTTGTCTACGACACCGGACAGGCCGCGCCCGGAGACATAACGCGGTGCGTCCGGAGAGAAGACGGCGTCGATGTTCAGCCAGTCGTCGAAGGCCGCCTCGAAGCCGAGTTCCGCATAGTTGTATTGCGATCCGGAGTCGGAGTGCAAGTACCCGTAGTAGCTCGCGAGCAGCTTCGCGCGCCACGCGTCATTCAGCTGCCACGCGTGGCCGAGGAAGGCGCTCAATTCTGCGCTGCGTTGATCGCCGGAATCGAACTGCGCGCCGGACGCGAACACTCCACCGATGAAGCCATCATCTGTCGCAACGTGCAGATCCGCCTGAGGGACGGGGTCTTGATTGCTGCGGGAAATTCCGCGCACCAGATAGTCGCTCGTGATGGCGAGAGAGCCGCCCCAAGTCTCCGCGGCGGCGCTCCAGTGCGGCAGCAATATTGCCGCTAGAAGCATCGCTGTGGTCCGCACCTTCTTGAGGATGTCGGTTATTGATGGGCAGTCGTCCATGAGAAAATCGGTCCGGCGAAATTGTTTCATGAGAGGTTAAACCTTTCTCCAGTCGCTGGGCACCTACCTCACGAATCAAATCTGATTTCGCATCGAGGGGACGAACGTGCAAAACAAGCGTGCTGCTTTTCGCAGCGTGACGGGAATTCTTTGCGGATTGATTTTGGCAAATTGCGGCGGCCACGGAGGGGGGAGCGCATCGAGCATGAGCCCGCCTTCCACCGCAAGCATATCCGTCAAACCCACGACGATCACGCTGGGTCAGTCCGCAGTGGTGACGTGGACCGCGAGCACCGGCACCACCTGTACAGCGAGCGGCGCGTGGAGCGGAACACTCGCGGCGACCGGATCGAAAACCGTCACGCCGACGGCCGCGGGCACCGACACCTTCACGCTCAGCTGCACCGGCGGGGCATATAGCGCCGGCAGCATGGGCTCCGCGACGCTCACGGTCAGCGCACCTCCCGCGTTTTCGCTGACGAAACTCGTGGCCGATACGGCGGACGGAACCGCGGCAAACGTGGATACGAATCTCGTGAATCCCTGGGGTCTGTCGATTCCAGCGGGAAGCTTCTTCGCGTGGGTGGCAAACAATGGCACGGAGACCTCCACGCTCTACGACGGCAACGGCAAACCTCAGCCGCATACGGCGCCGCTCGTGGTGAGCTTTGCGGCGAGCGGCACGGGCGTCGCGTTCGATCCCACCGGCGTCGTCTTCAACAGCAGCACGGATTTCGTCGTCTCGAGCGCCGGGAAATCCGGTGCGGCTTCGTTCATCTTCGATGGCGAAGGCGGGATGATCGCCGGTTGGTCCAGCGGCGTCGATGCTACGCACGCCATCACGATGTACACCGACACGGGAGGTGCGGTGTACAAGGGCCTCGCCGTCGCCCAGAACGCAGGGCAGTCTTTCCTTTACGCGACGGATTTTCACAATGCCAAGGTCGACGTGTTCGACGCGGCCTTCGCCAAGCAAACCACGTCCGCCACCGCGTTCACCTTCGCTGATCCGACCATTCCCGCAGGCTACGCGCCGTTCGGCATCCAGGCCATCGCCAATGGAACGGCGGGAGCGACGCAGCTTTACGTGACCTACGCCCAGCAGAAGGCGCCGGACAACCACGACAACGTCAACGGCGCGGGCTTGGGCTATGTCGACATCTACGATACGAACGGCAAGCTGATCAAGCAATTGGTGGCGACGGGCGCGCTCAACGCACCTTGGGGGATCGCGCTTGCGCCCAAGGACTTCGGCGGGCTCAGCAACGATTTGCTGGTGGGCAACTTCGGCGACGGCAAGATCAACGCGTACGATCCGGCGGCCGGCACGCTGCTCGGCACCGTGGACGATTCCAGCGGGGCGGCCATTGCGACTCCCGGACTCTGGGGAATCGCATTCGGCAATGACGCGAACAATCAGCCGCACAACACATTGTTCTTTGCCGCCGGCCCCAACAACGAAGCGAACGGCAGTTATGGGCGCATCGATGTCGGGTCTACCCCGCCGGTCCTGAACGCACCGCCCGTAGTCACCCTCACCGCGCCCGCCGGCAGCCTCAAGGGCACCGTGACCCTGAGCGCGACCGTACAGGACTCTCTCCAGGTCGCCAAAGTGGAGTTCTTCGCCGGCACCACGTCGCTCGGCGTCGCAGCGGCGGCACCATTTTCGGTCAGTTGGGATACCACGAGCGTGGCTGACGGGCAGTACAGCATCAAAGCCACCGCGACCGATGGAGACGGGAACGTCGGCTCCTCGTCGCCAACGTCCGTGACCGTCGCGAACACGACGGTCGCGCAGGTGACGCTGACGCAATTGCAGACGCAGATCTTCACGCCGATCTGCTCCGGTTGCCACACCGGCGTCGGCACGTCATTGCCGGGCGTGCAGAACCTCACCGCCGGGCACACCTTCTCGAACATCGTCAACGTCCCGAGCATCGAGCAACCGTCGCTGTTGCGGATCAAACCGAACGACCCGGCCAACAGCTACTTGCTGCAGAAAATCGAGGGCGCGCCGGGTATCTCCGGCTCGCGCATGCCGCTCGGTTGTGGCACGACGTCGGACCCGTGCCTGGATCAGGCGACCATCGATCTCGTGCAGACCTGGATCAGCCAGGGCGCTCTCAACAACTGACGCCTCGCTGCCGCGCTTCGCCGGAGGGGCGAAGCGCGGTGGTTCCTCTCAATTGTCCATTCGGGATGTGCATGCGACAAGCGACGACTAAAGCAGTCACAACGGTGCTGTGCACGGCGGCGGCGTCATGGCTCATCGGCGGCTGCGCCGGGGATGGTGCGGGTCTCGATGCGAACGGACAACCGCTGGAGCCGGGCGCACCGGGCAGCGGCCCGCTCACGGCCGATTTCGATTCGATACAAGCAAACGTCTTCACGCCCATCTGCACGGTTTGCCACGCGGGCGCCGATGCACCGCATGGCCTGCGCCTGGATGCGGCGGACAGCTACGGCCTTCTGGTCGGCGTTCCCAGCGTCGAAGTCCCGAGTTTGTTGCGCGTCAAAGCGGGCGATCCCGACGATAGTTATCTTATTCAGAAACTCGAAGGGCATGCGGCCGTCGGCGCACGCATGCCGTTGGGCGGCCCGTATCTGTCAAACGACGTGATTGCGGTGATCCGGCAATGGATCACCGCGGGCGCTCTGCAGTCAACATCGAACGCCGCGCCGGCGGCCTTCACGCTCATCGCCGTTGCACCGGCGGCCGGGGACGTTCTCTTGGAGACGCCGGCGCAGATCATGCTCGCGTTCAATCATGAGCTCGACACGACCCGGATCGACGCGGAGTCGGTGCGGATCGAACGACGCGCCGGGCAGGGCGCCGACGCGGAGATGCAATGGGTACCGTCGCGCATCGGCGTCCCCGCCGGCAATGTGCGAACGTTGCTGCTCTGGCCGCTGCAGCCCCTGCGCGACGGGCACTACCGGGTGGTGATGCGTGTCTCGCCTGCGTTGACGGACATGGCGGGCGAAGCGCCGCAGGCGGCGGCACAGGCAGTTGAAGCGGCGGGCGATTCGCGCGATGCCATCATCTCCACGTTCGATGTCGGGACCGCCCCATGAGTCCGCGCAGGTTCACGGGCTGCGCCGTCGCGCTGTTGGCCGTGATTCTCCGGTCTCATCCAGCCTCGTCCGAGCCGTATCTCGCCGTGCAGGAGGGATACAAGTGCAACGTTTGCCACGTCAATCCCACCGGCGGTGGCTTGCGGAACAATTTTGGAGTCATGTACGCCAAATTGTTGCTTCCCGCGCAAACCGTCAAGGATCTGGATGCTTGGACCGGCAAGGTAATCGATGCCGTGCGGATTGGCGGGGATCTGCGAGCCGAGTGGTCCAATAGCTCCGTTCCCAACACGCCGAGTCAACAGCAATTCGCGCTGGAACAGTTCCGGCTCTATGCCGACGTTGCGGTGATCCCCGATAGGCTCGGGCTGTACATCGACGAGCAGGTCGCGCCGAACTCATCGCAGAACATGGAAGCCTATGTTCGCTATGGCAATTCGAACGACGGACTGTATTTCAAGGGAGGCCAGTTCTACCTGCCGTTTGGCTGGAGACTGCAGGATCAGACCGCATTCGTGCGCGAGCTGTCCGGCATCAGTATGACCACGCCCGAGCAGGGTGTGGAGATGGGATACGAGCACGCAGCCTGGTCGGCGCAACTCGATCTTACGAACGTCCCGGCATCAGGTGCCGGTGCGAAGGCCGGCCATCAGATCACCGGTCAGGTTGTTTACGTCCGGCCGGTCTGGCGATTGGGTGCCGCGACGTCACTCACGCAATCAGATGCAGGCAACCGCCGCGTCGCCGGAGTCTTCGCGGGGCTGCGCACCGGACCCATTGCCTGGCTCGGCGAGGTCGATGTGGTACGCGACGAGAGCTTTGCAGGCGGCCGCTCGCTCGCGGCAGGATTGCTCGAGGCGGATTGGCGAATTCTCAAAGGGCACAATCTCAAGTTAACGGCGGAATCCTATGATCCCGATCGTGAAGTTGCGGAAGACCAGCAGGCCCGTTACAGCGTCGTTTATGAGTTCACACCGATCCCCTTTCTGCAGTTGCGTGCCGGATATCGCCGGTACCGCGGCATTCCGCAGAGCAATGTGGAGAATCAACGGCTGAGCTTTGTTGAACTGCACG